>Ga0180433_10008876_pt1 | contig 12427 bp, 6 predicted proteins | sample SS_ome_8_FD_132980 | JGI IMG/M metagenome (GOLD analysis project Ga0180433, IMG submission 132980) | Hypersaline lake sediment archaeal communities from the Salton Sea, California, USA - SS_1_D_1 metaG | ecosystem: Environmental > Aquatic > Non-marine Saline and Alkaline > Hypersaline > Sediment... | reverse complement strand
TAAAAATGAACCATAAAAATGGCATAAATACATCTAGATAGTTGCTGTATATATCCGTTTGATACTCTGTCTTTTCAAGCTTATCAATTGTTTCATAAATCATACGCATATCTTTAGAATTCTTTGCCATAAAAAATCTCCCCCCAGTTTTTAGAGAGATTTTTTTTAAAAGCTCTTTGTTGACTTTTGCCAAAGGTAAAATGCCATAAACAGGATGTCTAATATAACTTGTTTCATCTGGACCTATTCCTATAGTATAAATTTTGATCCCCAACTTTTTTGCTATATTTATAGCTAATTCAGGTGAAACATCCCCCTCAGACGGTTCCCCATCAGTAAGCAAAATGATAATCTTACTTTTAGATTCTGAATCTTTTAATCTATTTGCTGCTGTTAAAATTGACCGAGACAACACAGTCCCCCCAGGATTCACAACACCAAGCTTTAGATCTTTTAACATATTGCTTAATATATTCCGGTCTAAAGTAATTGGACATAACGTTATTGCATATCCACCAAAAACCACTAATCCGATAGGATCATTTTCTCTTTTGTTAATAAAACGTAAAGCCTCTTGCCTTGCAACATCAAATCTAGATTTTTCTTTTTCGCCAGAATCACAACACTGCATACTTCCAGAAACATCTAAAACCAACATAATATCTATTCCATCAACAATTACGCTAGAATGTGGATCCACAAGTCGTGGTTTTCCTATTATAAAAGCCAGAACAAGTAGGAATAAAAAGCGCATGGAAAATAATATTTTTTTATATGGGTGATAAGAAGCAAAATTATTTTTTTTAAGCACAGAGCCTAAAGAATATCTAAGAAAAACATTCCGAACAAATCTAAAGCGCAATATCGCAGAAAATAAAGCCAAAGCTCCTAAAAAATAAAACATGTAAGGATGAACAAGCTTTAAAACATATTCCAAAATTATGCCTTTTCAACATTCTCAACAAACCATTTTTTTACCCTGGTCTTAAACTCATTATCACTCTCCTCTTCTTGGTAAAAAAATGGTTTACCAACTATAACTTTTATAGGGTATCTCTCAATCAAAAATGCCCCCGGCGGATAAACTTTATATGCATTCAAGATCAAAACAGGTACAACCGGACGCCTTGTTTTTTTTGCCATTATAACAAATCCTCCAAAAAAATCATGCACCTTATTTCCATCGATATAACGTCCTCCTTCAGGAAAAATTATAACATGATGCTTTTTGTTTTTAATAACTTTGATCGCTTTAACAAGAGATCTCATAGCCTTCATAGTGGAAGAAGGGTCAATTAAAATAGCCATACGTCTTATCACAAAACCCATCCAATGATGTTTCAATTTTATCCATGCCATCCAAATATGTGGATAACCATTTAATAAAGAACCAACCAAAGGTAGATCTAAGGAAGATTGATGATTAGGCACAATTATCGACGGCTCTTTTGGTATATTTTCTTTTCCAACAAACTCAATAGGAATAAATAACAAAAAAAGAGTAGCTCTATAAAAAAAATGAGATAACAAAAAAAACAACTTATTGTCATAGCGCCATCTAGCAGGAAGGAGAATAAAAATCAACATCGGAACAGAAATCACAATCATTAAAATTATAAATAAAAAATATGTAATTAGCGTTCTTATAAACTTCAAAACCACTACAAACCTTTCTAAAAATTACTCTGAAAAATAAAGCCCAAACTGCTCATGAACTCGTTTAACATAAAAATTTGTAAATATGCAAAGGTAAACGGGCAAAAACAAAAGAGAAATATAAAAATTCATATAACCAAGCCCAAAGTAGATCAATATAAGAAAAACAGCATCCAAAAAAAAACCTAATGCTAAAGTTACACAAAAATAAAAAGGATAATTAAAAATAACCATCTTAAACGACCTGTAAACAGATAAAAATAAATTCCTCAACCCTCCTTTGGAATCCAATAAAAACAAAGTAAATACCCATATAATCGGTCGATAAATAAATATAGCATTAAGTAGCACTTTAACAAATTTAAAGTAAATATAGTTCTTGGGAACTAAAATATTGGGCATTAGCAAATCTTTCATTTCACCATAAAAAAAATTTAACGGAAAATATACGGTAACAATGCCCAAAATTGTCAATAAAAAATAAAACTTATAATCCCAAAAATATCTAAAAGTTTTTCTCTTAACAGAAGGCCGAGCAGATAAAATCAGTGTAAACGAAACCAAAAAAGAAAAAAGAAGATAAAAAAAAGAAAAAAAGTATGAAAAATTTTTAAATCTCAAAAAAATTTTGAAATAAATAGCCTGATTTAGTAAAGCAACATTAAAAAGAATATGAATAGCAATAAGCCACCAAAAATATGTAAACCATACCTTACAAGTTTCAATTACTGATTTTATTAAAATCAAGAAAAAAACTTTCAAAAAACGTGGCTTTAAAATTTCAAATGACTCTTTCCAAGAATCAACAATATACATAAACTCTCTCCTTTAAGTTAATTTTGATAAAAAACACAAAACAAAAACCTAATTGAATATATAAGGAATTTAGCACATTGACTCTTAATTAACAAATTTTCAGACTTTATTGACTTTTAGAAAATATTTGTCATATTATAGGATTGTAATGGTAGGTAAAATTAAAAAGCATTTTACAAAACTAGAAATGGCATGCAAAATAATATGATCGACGTAAAATGCAATAAATAAAGAACTATACATATGAAAAAAAATAAAAAATTATTAATAGTAGAATCCCCATCAAAAATAAAAACCATATCAAAATTCTTGGATAAAAACTTTAAAATAATGTCCACAATAGGACACATAAAAGATCTACCAAAAAAAGAAATTGGGGTAACTGTAAACAACAAAATAACAATTAAATATGATGTAATCGCAGACAAGGCAAAAGTAATCGCAGATATTTGCAAAACAGCTGCTACTTGCGACCAAATATTTCTTGCTCCTGATCCTGACAGAGAAGGAGAAATTATAGCCTGGCACATAGGTCAAGAAATAGAAAAAGTAATCAAAGATAAAAATCAAATAAAACGTATTACATTTAATGAGATCACAAAACCTGCAATACTAGAAGCCATAGAAAATCCGAAAAATGTTGATCTTAAAAAAGTATCAGCTCAGCAAGCTCGAAGAGTTCTTGACAGATGGGTAGGATACGAAGTATCCCCTGTATTATGGAAAAAAATAAAACGCGGGATCTCTGCAGGCCGAGTTCAATCTGTTGCATTACGTATAATATGTGAAAGAGAAGAAGCGATAAGAAACTTCAAGAAAGAAGAATATTGGAGCATCACTGGAGAATTTAAACACAAAACAGATAAAATCGTCGCCGCCTTAACACATATAAATAACAAAAAAATAGATTTAAAAAGCAAACAACAAACAGATAAAGTATTGCAAAAGATTAAAAAAGCAAACTTTTCAATAAAATCTATAACAGATAAAAAACGAATTAAAAATCCACTACCTCCATTTATGACTAGCACCTTACAACAAGCCGCCTTTAATAGATTAGGATTTACCGTAAAAAAAACTATGACTCTCGCACAAAAACTATATGAAGGAATGCCACTCGAAGATGCTAGTACGCCGGTTGCGTTAATTACTTACATGCGTACCGACTCAAAAAGAATATCTGATACTGCATTGAAACAAGTTCGATCATTTATATCTAAAAAATATAACAAAGAGTATCTTCCAACAAAGTCTCGAGTTTATACAAAATCAAAAGCTAAATCTCAAGACGCTCACGAAGCTGTCAGACCCATAGATGTAAACCTAACACCTGAAAAAATAAAAAAATACATTACAAGAGACGCAGCACGACTTTATGAACTAATTTGGAAACGATTTGTAGCCTGTCAAATGACTTCTGCTCAGTATGCCCAAAGACAGGTGGTCATTGATGGAGATAAACTTACTTTCAAAGTAACTGGATCAACATTAATCTTCGATGGCTTTTTAAAAGCTTACAAACTAGAAGATGATGAAAAAACTAAAAAAATTACTTTACCAAAAAACATAAAAGACGACGACCCCCTAAAACTTTCCAAAGCCTTGCCAAAACAACACTTTACTCAACCACCACCAAAATACACAGAAGGTTCATTGGTCAAAGAAATGGAAAAAGAAGGGATTGGGCGTCCAAGTACATACGCGGCAATTTTAAACAGAATAGAGTCCCGAGCCTATGTAACTCTGGATAACAAAAAAAGATTTACACCAACAGAACTTGGATTTGCTGTAACAAAAATGCTTACCAAGAATCTTCCAAAAATAATGGACATAAAATTTACCGCACTTATGGAAGAAGATCTCGATTTAATAGCAAAAGGTAAAATAAAACGGGATGATCTATTAAAAGACTTCTATAAAGCATTTCAAAAAGATCTAGAAGCATTTATGGGAGAAGATGGAAAAAGTAAAAAAGCTGTCGAAACAGATGTATTATGCCCCAAGTGTAAAGACCATAACCTTGCGCTACGCTTTGGAAAAGCAGGAGAATTCTTAGGATGCATGGGATATCCCGATTGCAAATTCACATGCAACTTTGAAAGAACATCTGAAGGTAAAATCAAGTGTGTTAAAGAAAAAGAGCCCCAACTTCTAGAAGAAAAATGCCCTCAATGCGGTAAAAACCTAAGAGAAATTATAGGAAAGTTTGGACCTTTTGTTGCTTGTTCAGGATATCCAGACTGCAAATACATCAAAAAAAATATAGCTAGCTTTAAATGCCCTCTGGACAAAGGAGACGTCATTGAAAAAAGATGGCGAGGGGGAAAAATGTGGGGATGTAGCAAATATCCAAAATGCAAGTTTGCTATTTTTGGAGAAATAGAAGAAACACCTTGTCCACAATGTAAACTACCTTTTCTTGTTAAAAAAGTTAGCGCCAAGGGAAAGGTTACACTAAGATGCCACAACAAAGAATGTGGATATGAAAAAAAAGAACAAGAATAACTACTTCTTTCTAAAAATCAATCGATACTGTATCCCATTTGGTCCCTGAGTAAACCCAACATCAATAAATCCATATTTTTTTAGCGCGCGATAACTTCTTATATTTTCAAAATCAACGTTCGCCCTAAAAAATAGCTCTTTTTTTTCTTTAAAATATTCTTTAGAAATAAGCAAAAGGGCCTCTTGGTACATACCCCTACCCCAGTAAGCTTCATTTAACCAACTATATAACTGGCTATCTGTTTCCTCCATGTAACGTATCTCGACAGCACCAATTAATTTATTTTTCTTGTTTTCAAATATACAGTAGAATAATGTTGTACCCAATTTTTGCTTTTCAAGCCGGTTATGTAAATAGTCCAGCTCAAATTGTTTGCCCGATACATGTAATAACTCTCTCACTTTTGGTGAAAACATTTTAATATAATCCGAAAAAAATGATTCTTCTAAAGGCCTTAACGTTATAAGCTTACCCTTAATCTCCTCCATTTTGCTCCCCCCTAAAATATCAAATCAATATACCCTTGATTAAATGTATTAAATATCTTTTAATTTATTCAAGAATACGTATAGAAAAAAATCTACAAATAATAAATCCTGCACAATGCAAAACAAGAGTCAGAATAAAAAACATCTAATTGCATATAACTTTACGAGAGGAGGACTATAACTTAAATAAATAAATAATTTTTCTATTTTAATATTTTTTTCCAAAAAAGGAGCATTCATGAATTTAAAGACGCATAGTCTATTTAAAAATATTGTTATAACAACACTTTTTCTTTTTTCCTCAATCTGTAAAATAAATTCGGAAAAACTATTTGTAAATTCCGATCTTTGCTGCAGCGTATTACCACTCAGCAAAAAAATAGGCGATACTTTAGATCAAACTAGAGCATCAATCGGGGATGTTATTACAAATGAAACACCACTAACAATAAACCAACCAGGAAACTACATATTGGGAGAAGACATTGAAGATACAATATCAATAGAATCTGATGATGTATATCTTGATTTAAATGGATATACAATTTATGAAAATACAGGAACATCAACTGCCATTATGATCCAACAAGAAAAAAGAAATATCAAAATAGCAAATGGCTCTTTAAAGGGAACAACTGGTAATTCTTCTTACGGTATTTTAGTAAATAAAGGTACAGAACTTGTACAAGTAAACAACATTGCAATTTTAGATTTTACAACTGGAACCGGGATCTACTTTGATGGCACATCAGATTTAGCAATTAAAGCTTGCGAAGTAAAAAACTCAGTAATTTTCAACTGCAACAAAGCTATTGATGCAAACTACATTATTAAATCTACGTTTGAAAATTGCAAAGCAAAAAACTGTCTTACATCGGGCTTTACACTCAAAAATAGTCAATACAATATCTTCAAAAGATGCAATACCTTAGAAATAGAAAATAATGCCCCAGATACAAGCATCTATGGTTTTTCATCAACTAATGGTAAAGGCAATCTTGTTCTAAGTTGTATTGCTCAAGGGTTAAGCAATATATTAAGCAATACAGGATCAAACACAGTAGGATTTTTCAAGTCAAATGAAAATGGAAGTAAAGTCATAGATTGTATTGCAAATCAAATAGAATGTAGCGGTTACGGAAATGCTTATGGAATAAAGGTTTCAGAATCTCTTGATCTAAAATCAACCTACACCTTAGATTGGGCCAGAGAAAACGATGTAGCTAACTCTATAGCATGGTCACCTAATGGCGATTATATATCTTATGCTAGCTCTGTTAGAGAAGGCTCCAATGAAAATATATTAATTCAAGTTTTGGATTCTTCCAATCTTGATGTTCAATTAACCTACACCTTAGATTGGGCCGGCTTTCAAGACCAAGGACTTTCTGTTGCATGGTCACCTGACGGAACCCAAATAGCATATGCAGGAAAAGTCACAGAAAACTCTCACTCAAACATTATTGTACAGGTTTTAGATTCGTCAAACCTTGATTTGCAACTAACCTATACTTTAGATTGGGAAGGCTTTGACGATCAAGCAAATTCTATTGCATGGTCCCCAGATGGTGAAACGTTAGTCTATGGTGGACAAATTACCGACTCATCAACCTCTCTCATTTTTGTTCAAACGTTAGATGCCTCCAACCTTAGTCCACAATCAACTTATCATATTAGTTACGGCCCGGGTAACAAAGATCACGCATTTTCTGTTGCATGGTCACCTGATGGAAATCATATAGCCTACGCGGGACGAGCTGACCAAGGTGCTGCCTCATCTATTATCGTTGAAACCTTAGACCCCGCCACTCTTGACGTGCAACAAACATACACACCACCTTGGACTGGCAACATCAATCTGGCAACTTCTGTAGCATGGGCACCTGATGGAAACAATATCTTATATGGTGGTATTACAAGTCAAAACCTAAGTCAAAATATCATCGTCGAAGTCTTAGATTCCTCCAGTCTTGACCCTCAACTAACAAGCACAGGTGACTTATTTACAGGCTTCCCTGTAGGTGTGGCATGGTCACCCAATGGAAAATATATAGGATATATAGGCTCAATTAATCAAATTTTCGATAATAACATCATACTTCAAGTTCTAAATTCATCCAATCTCGATCCAAAATTCACTTACAACTTTGATACACCCGAGTATCAAAGTGCAGCCTACTCCTTGGCATGGTCACCAAGTGGAGACTGTATAGGATATACTGGATATAGAACTCCTCAACCAGCTAACAATAACAGCAACATCGTGGTTGAAACATTCAATTTTTCACTTGGATGCTCCATTATAAACAACGAAACAAGCAATTGCATAGCAAATCAAGAAGGAATAGGCATTTCAGGTGATGACTACATTAACTTAATAATTAAAAATTTATCTTTCAATAACACCAAAAACTTCCTAAATGTCTCTAACGTATATTCGGGCAGCCTTGACGGTCAACCAGGGAACTTACAAAATATTTCTGCTTAAATAAAATGAAAGGTATAAAAAGAGAGTTTTTAAAAACTCTCTTTTTATACCTTTTAAATCTCACAAATTAAATATTTTATCAAAACTTTTATCGCAACCTTGTTCCATTAGGAACAACTGCTGAAACAGTAGTCATTTGCAACATTTTATCTTCACCCTCAGCAAAAAGCATCATTCCTTGTGATTCTTGCCCCATAATTTTACGAGGTTTTAGATTGACAACAAATACACCCTGCTTGCCAATTAGATCATCTATGCTATAAAATTTTTTGATCCCTGCAAACACTTGTCTATTTCCATATTTACCACAATTGACCTGTAATTTTAGTAATTTATTCGAATCAGAAACATCTTCTGCTTGCTCAATAGTTCCGACAACAAGATGAACCTTTGCAAAATCATCAATCTTTATAAAATCAGAAGCTTCTTTTTTTACCTCTTTCTTTTTAGTAGGCTCAACCACTTTGTTTTCCTCTGGTTTTGCAAATAACGTTTCAATTTTTTGCAGTATAAACTTTTGATTCCAATTACCTAAAGACAAATCTTCCACTAAATTTTTATCAATCTTAAAACTTAATCCCAAACTACTTAAAAGTTTTTCCATTTTCTTGGGCATAACTGGCCACAACAATACGGCAACTATTTTTAAACTATTTGCAGTCGCAGCAAGTACCTGAAGAAAAGCATCCCTATCACATTTTGCTAATTTCCATGGCTCTTGCGAATGAAAAAAAGCATTAACCTTATTTATAAATTTCCATAAACAAGCAAGCGCCATATGAAATTGATAATCACTCATATACGTTTGAAAATCTGATAGTAAATTTAAACTTTCATCTCTCAGTTTAGTTGACTCAGAAGACCAACTTGCAATAGGATCTATAATCATAGCACTATTTTTTTCCGCTAGACTAACCATTCTATTTAACAGATTTCCAAGATCATTAGCTAAATCTGATGATATTCTTTGCTCCAAATCTTCTATTCTAAAATCACCATCCTGATTAATTGCTATCTGGCGCAATAGATAATATCTTACAGGTTCTGCCCCATAAACTTCTCTTAACATTTGTGGATCAATCATGTTGCCAAATGATTTTGACATTTTCTTTTTATCTACCGTTATCCATCCATGAACTAACAACCTTTTTGGCAATGACAAACCTGAGGCCAATAAAAATGCCGGCCAATAAACCGCATGGAATCTAAATATATCTTTTCCCATAATATGTAAATCTGCTGGCCACCAAAAATCAAAATCCTTTTTTTTAGCAGAATGACCATAACCAATAGCGGTAATATAATTATTAAGAGCATCCGCCCAAACATACGCTACATGCTTTTTATCCCCAGGAAAAGGAACTCCCCAAGAAACTTTTGTTCTTGAGATACTAAGATCCTTTAATCCCGATTTTACAAAATTTACAATCTCACTCATCCGTTCTTTTGGCACAACAAAATCAGGATTTTCCTTAAAAAATTTAAGTAACTTATCCTGATACTTTGAAAGTCTGAAAAAATAACATTCTTCAGCAACTAATTCTGTATTTCTTTCGCATTGTTCACATGTGGGGCCTACTTTATCACCCTCATCAAAGTCCTTTTCAAATGACTCACACGAATAGCAATACCACCCCCTATAAAAATCTTTGTAAATGTCACCACTACTTTGCAAATCACTCAACCATTTTTGTACAATCTTTACGTGATTAGAGTCGGTGGTACGAATAAAATAATCATATTCAATTTCATAGTCACGCCAAACAGATTTATAGGAATCAATAAATCCATCCACAAATTCTTTAGGTTTTTTTTTAGCTTTTTCAGCAGCTGTTGCGACCTTTTGACCATGCTCATCTGTACCTGTCAAAAAAAAAGTTTTTGATCCTTTTATCTTATTCCACCTTGAAACAACATCAGCTAAAACGGTTGAATAAAGACTACCAAGATGAGGTTTTGCAGTAACATAATAAATAGGTGTAGTAACATAAAATTTTTTGTTATTTAAATCCATAAAAACAATCTTCGTTTAAAATTTTATTAAAAACATTGCTATAGGTTAATAATAAACAAAAGTAATACTTTTGTACAAAGGAAAAGCCCCCACGAGTGTAGGGGCTTTTTTTAAACCAATGTAAAAATTAATTATATACAAGGTCCCACAGGTTTTACCTGTTTGTATATCAACTTCAACCAACTTACAACAGTTCTCTCAGCAGAATCAACATCATCATCATCAAGAATTGTAGAGTATGAAGGGTCAAGGAATTCACCAATTACTGAAGATGTTTCTTTTAAATCTAAGGATATCTCATCAACCTTACTTCCTAATGTTACACAACAATCTTCAAGCTCTTCCACCTTGCTATCTATAGACTCTATCCCCGGTATAACATGGTTATCAAGTTTACTTTCTATTTTCTGCACTTCTTCTAATACTGATTCACCAGGATCAATAACATCTATTTTACTGCTTATCTCTTCCAAACCAGGTAGCACATGATCATCAATCTTACTTTCTATTTTCTTTGTTTCAAGGTTTGTGTCATTTATAACCGGTATAACCTCAGTATCAAGCATAGACTCAATATTTTCGACACCTGGTATTACATGATTATCAAGTTTACTTTCTATTTTTTCAACTTCAGCTAACACCGATTCACCAGGCTCAATAAGATCTACCTTACTGCTTATTTCCTCAATGCCAGGTATAACATGATTATCAAGTTTACTTTCTATTTTTTCTGTTTCCTCTTTAATAGCATCAACATCTGTAGCAATATCTTCTAAATCAGGTATAACATGTTGATCAAGCTTACTTTCAATGCTTATTGCCTCATCAGAAATATCATCTATCTTGCTGTCAATTGTCTCAACCTTGTCATCAAGTTCATCAACTTTACTATTTACCGTAGCACAGAACTCAACATCAATAACAATTTCATCTACCACACTACCAATTATAACAACTTTATCCTCTACCTCATCCAACTTACTATCAACTGTATCAAGTTTGTCATCAACTACATCCAATGCACTCTTGAGTGGATCAACATCGAGTTGAATCTCATCTATCTTACTCTCTATAGTATCCAACTGAACATTTATAGACTCAACACCCGGAATAACATGATTATCAAGTTTGCTTTCTAGCAGTGGTAACTCATCAAGCTTACTATCTATTGTATCAACTTTATCATCAAGTTCATCAACTTTACTATTTACCGTAGCACAGAACTCAACATCAACGACTATCTCATCTACTACACTACCAATTATAACAACTTTATCCTCTACTTCATCCAACTTACTATCAACTGTATCAAGTTTATCATCAACTACATCCAATGCACTTTTGAGCGGATCAACATCAAGTTGAATCTCATCTATCTTACTTTCAATTGTATCCAACTGAACATCTATTGACTCTATACCTGGAATGACATGATCATCCAGTTTACTTTCTAGAAGTGGCAACTCATCAAGCTTACTATCAATTGTTTCAACTTTATCATCAAGCTCATCAACCTTACTATTTACCGTAGCACAGAACTCAACATCAATGACTATTTCATCTATAACACTGTTAATCTCGATAACTTTATCTCCAAGTTCATCGATCTTACTATCTACTGTATCAAGTTTATCATCAACTACATCGATAGAACTTTTGAGTGGATCAACATCAAACTGAATTTCGTCAATCTTACTTTCTATTGTATCTAACTGTACTTCAATTGACTCTATACCCGGTATGACATGATCATCCAATTTACTTTCTAGCAATGGTAACTCATCAAGCTTACTGTCAATTGTCTCTACCTTGTCATCAAGTTCATCAACCTTACTATTTACCGTAGCACAGAACTCAACATCAATGACTATTTCATCTATAACACTGTTAACAATAACAACTTTATTTTCTAGCTCATCAATCTTACTATCAACTGTATCGAGTTTATCATCAACTACATCAATCGAACTTTTGAGTGGATCAACATCAAATTGAATCTCATCAAGCTTACTGTCCATTGTATCTAACTGCTCTTCTATTGACTCTACACCTGGTATGACATGATTATCAAGCTTACTTTCTAGCAATGGCAATTCATCAAGCTTGCTATCTATTGTATCAATTTTTTCATCAAGCACATCAACTTTACTGTTTACTGTATGAGTAAAGTCTGTATCAATAACAATCTCATCTACCACACTACCAATTATGATAACCTTATCTTCTACCTCATCCAACTTACTATCGACTGTATCAATCTTGTCATCGACTACGTCAATTGCACTTTTGAGTGGATCAACATCAAGTTGGATCTCGTCTATCTTACTTTCAATCGTATCCAATTGAACATCTATTGATTCTACACCTGGTATGACATGATTATCTAATTTACTTTCTAGCAATGGCAATTCATCAAGTTTGCTATCTATTGTATCTATCTTTTCGTCAAGCACATCAAC
>Ga0180433_10008873_pt1 | contig 12430 bp, 10 predicted proteins | sample SS_ome_8_FD_132980 | JGI IMG/M metagenome (GOLD analysis project Ga0180433, IMG submission 132980) | Hypersaline lake sediment archaeal communities from the Salton Sea, California, USA - SS_1_D_1 metaG | ecosystem: Environmental > Aquatic > Non-marine Saline and Alkaline > Hypersaline >... | reverse complement strand
GAGAAATTCTATTTAACTGAATAGGAAGTTTAAAATTTATTTGAATATTTATCTATATACTGAGAAAATAGGAGAATTGGAGACATAAGACCAATTATGCTTGAATTAGAAAAAGATAAAGTACGTGATGTACCCGGATGGGAAAAAATTGCTCCAATTCCAATTTGTATGGGGGGAGATTATAGAGCCCTTACTTTTTGTTGTAAACCCGGCTATTCTTTAACTTTTGGATTTAAATGCAGAAGAGATGAACGTCTCAAAGAATTAGGGATGAGTCCCGAAGAATTTATAAAAATAAAAGAAAAATTTTCCGAAGAAAATGAATGGGATTCGAATATTGTATGCTTTGGCTCAATTTCTTATTGTTGTATGCGAAGAGGGGGTTGTCCCAGAAGAGATATGGCTTTACATTTACGATATCCAGATATGTCTCAAGAGCAATTCATGGAACTATATTTTAGCAAGAAGAAGGAACTCTCTAAGAAAATACTTGAAAGTGTAAAGGACCCCGATGGGAAAGAAAAAGTAAAAAAGTTATTAGAATTATTTTAACTAGTTATTCCAGATAAATAAATAACTATTTCTCATTTATCCAATTTAGTTAAGCTAAGAAATAATGATCGTCTCTATTACCCATGGCGAGGATATTGATGGTATCGGAGCACAAGCAATATTATTAAGATATTTTAAATTAAAAAGAGAAATAGAATCAAGCAAAATAGTTTTAGAATATGCCCATTATTCAAATCTTTTAGAAAAGTTAAATCGCTTATTAAAAAACAATAAAAACCCAGAAGAATTATACATTTCCGATCTGGGATTTAATAAACAGTTTTCAGCAGTTTTCCCGATTTTTCATCAATTAAAAAATTTAAACTGTAAGATCTACTGGTTCGATCATCATATTGTAGAGAAAAAGATTAAAAGAAGATTAAAAGATTCAACTGAACTCTATCTTAACGATGAAAAAAGGTGCGGAGCGGAGATTCTAAAGGATTATTATTTACCTGAAGATGAGATTGCGAATAAAATTGCGCTTTATGCTCGGGACAGAGATTTCCAATTGAATAAAATTCCACTCGCAAAAAAATTGGATTCGCTTATTGCTTTCTATAGAGGGGAAGAGTATATTGAGCAACAAAAAAAACTGGTAAAATTAATGTCCAAGGGTGTTTTTGAAAATAAATGGATTAAGGATCAGTTGATTCAATTAAAGGTATTAATTAAAGCCCAAAAAGATTTAGCCGTTAATAGAGTAAAATTAATAGAAATTGAAGATTTTGGTCAAATTGTGGTTACTTTTGCCGAATTGGGCGCAAGCCAAATCACTAGATACATAGAGACCGTATTAAAAAAGCCTAAATTGTTTGCTAGTATTGATTCCCGTCATAATGAGATAAATATTCATAGTCAATATGCAAATTGTAGAAATATCGCCGCCCAGTTTAACGGAGGAGGACATCTTAATCGGGCGGGTTTTTCTTATGAGAATGCGGTTGAAAATGATAAGATAAATCAAAAATTTTTAGACGAATTAATTGGAATAATTAAAGAAAATAAACTATAATATTAGGTTAAAAATGCATGTAGAATTATTTAGTGAGAAGAATGGTCGACTTGCATGCTTAATGCTGGTGTTTGTAGATCTCTTTTTAGGAGGGTCTGCAGTCTTTTTTCCTTATTTCTATAGTGAGTTGCTACACCCTGGCTTGGCTAACCCTCCTATCGATTTTATCATGCGCACTGGAATTTTATGGCTCGTGTTTGCATTTTTTCAATTTATGGCCGTTATAAGTAAAAATCCAAGGAATTGGTTTTTAATAGTTGCTGTGGTACGTTTAATGGATGTACCCGCAGATATAATATACGGTATTATGGCTTTAGGAGCTACCTTAATCTCTCGTTTAATGATCCTAAGTGCCCCTCTTTTAAATACAATTTTTGGAATCTATTTGTATAAATTATTTAAAAAATTGGGAGATAACCGTTCAGAACGATTAGTAGAGCATAAAATATAATTATCATTGCTTGCTTTTTTCTATTTATCATTTAGGGAATATTAGAATTTTTTATAATACACAATTTTTTTAATGAGGTTTGGTGCTCTTTACACATGGGAGATTTCTTAATCGATGGAATATGGATTTTAAGAATCTATTCTGGAGTTTGTCTTTTTGAAGAAATCTATGCAGATTTCAAAAAAGAAGGAATCTCAAGAGACTTAGTAACAGGTTTTCTATCTGCCATTGTATCCTTTGCTGATGAAGCTTTTAAAGACGAGTTGAGATATATTAAATTCGAAAATCATAAAATACTCCTTAGATTTACGAAACATGTAATATTCGTAGTAGCATTAAGTATTGAGGATATTTCTGCCAGCCAAGAAGTAAAGAAAACTATAAAACAGCAAATCAGTGCTATAATTGATAAAATCATCTATACTTTTAATGAAAAGTATAAAAAATATTTACCAGATGATGTATGGGATGGTTCGGTGAAAAAATTCGATTCGTTTTCTAGGGATTTACGAGAAATTGTAAATAGAGAGCCCCTCTCTCTTAAATTAATTATGTTAGAGAAGACTATTCGCAAAAATAAGAAAAGTGAAGAGCGAAGAAGGCGAAGAAAAGAAGAATTAAGAAGATTCTCTTAAAAAGTTTTAGAAGATCAAATTCATATAGTTGGGTATTCTTTAGTATAGTATTCATGTCCGATTTGGAAACTTATATTGATGCAGTCTGGATTTTAAATCATGCGGGGATTCTTCTTTTTGAAGAAAATTATGCCGATCTCAATCAAGAAGGCGTAGCAACGGATTTAATTACTGCGTTTCTCTCAGCTATCTTAACTTTCTCCGATGAAGCTTTTTCTGATGCTATTGAACATATTAAATTTTCTAATAGAAAAATCATTTTTAGATCTGATGAACATGTGCTTTATGTAGTTGCAACAAGCAAAGAATCTACAAGTGATACACAGATTAAAAAAATGATCAATCAAATCGCCGAGAAATTTGAAGAAAGATTTGGGGAGTTTTTTGCTAATATGGAGTTTTTCGATGGAAGGGTAAGCCGTTTTGATGATTTTTCGGAAGATCTAAAACAAATCGTGAAAGAAGAACCGGTAAGTGTTAAATTTTTAAAATCACTCGGTTTTAAGGAAAATTTAAAAAGAGTAGAAGAGCTTTATGAATTACGCAGAGAAAAACTCCAAAAAAGGATGAAAAAGGTCGAAAATTTCTTTTTAGGACTCTCAGATAAGATAGATGTGAAACGCTTCCCTAAAAAAATTATTACTGAAAAAGAAAAAATACATAAATGGTATCTCGACTAACTTCATTTCCTAATAAACTGTTCATAATGAACCTTAAAAGCTTTTAAATCTATTTTTAGTAATAATGGTACGAGAGAAGGAATTATCTTCTAAGAGCACAAAAACAAGCTCTTTTGGAGTTTCAAAGCGGGAGAGCCATGATTCAACTAGATTTTATAATTCTAAACTATATAAAGATTTACCGCAGCTGAAAAAAAAGGTAGAATATCTTGATAATTCTAAAAAAATCCCCGAGGAGATATTAGACCATATAATATTGGGCGATAGCCAGAATATGGAAGGAGTCCCCGATAATTCTATTCACTTAATGGTAACCTCGCCTCCATATAATGTTACCAAAGACTATGATGAAGATTTAAGTTTGCTGGAATATCTTGAATTTCTCAAAGCAGTCTTTGCGGAAGTATGGCGAGTGCTTGTTCCTGGCGGGAGAGTTGCCATTAATATTGCTAACATAGGTCGAAAGCCTTATCTGCCTCTTCATGCGTATATTATTAATATAATGCATCAAATTGGTTTTCATATGCGGGGAGAGATAATATGGAATAAATCAGCTTCTGCAGGAGTATCTACGGCATGGGGCTCTTTCGCTTCCGCAAGCAATCCCACCTTACGAGATATACACGAATACATCTTAGTCTTTTCAAAACTGACTAACAAACTCCCGAATGAGAATAGGGAAAACACTATTAATAAGGAGAACTTTATCGAATGGACGAAATCGATTTGGTCCTTTCCCGCTGTATCCGCAAAAAAGATCGGGCATCCTGCTCCCTTTCCTGAGGAATTGCCTTCTCGTCTAATTGAATTTTATAGCTATAAAGACAATATCGTTTTAGACCCGTTTATGGGAAGTGGAACCACCGCTCTCGCCGCAATTAAGCTCCAACGTCATTTTATAGGATATGAACTTTCTAAGGAATATGTAGAACTCGCTAATAAACGAATTAAAGCGATAAAGAGCCAAACTCAAATTGACTCATTCTTTTAGATTTAAGCCCCTTAAAAAATAATTATCCTAATTTAAAAAGGCTTGGCTATCAGGAATTATCTGGGAGATTTCTCTTAATACTTCAAATACTTGGGAAATGTTATCCCCTGTCTTTGAAGATATTTCTAGATAATAAGGATAGTTCCTTTTATGACAGAATTGCTTTGCCTTATTTCTAATTTCGTCATTGGCGATGTCTAATTTTGTACCAATTAGGATGATCGGGATAGGACGCTCCCATTTTTTTTTTATAAATTTCATCCAATAATCAAAACATAAAAAACTTGAAAGGTTCGTGAGATCAAACATAAAAATTCCCACATCGACGCCCTTTAAATACATACTTAATAAGTTACGAAATTTATGTTCCCCACTAAAATCCCAGAATTGAAACGTATGTAAAATATTGTCAATCTCTATTCTTTTCCACCAGAGATTTACGCCAATTGTTTTCATAGGGTTCGCTACAAAGGTATCTAACTCGCACCGTTTCGCAAAGCATGTCTTGCCCACATTACTTTCCCCAAAAATAATTACTTTACGGCAAAATTGAAATTCTAAATCAAAATAACTCATGCTAAATTCTCGTACGATATAATTATAATGGGGAAAAATTACCTCATCACTAAAATGGGAATCTATGCTTTTATTTGTTAGGATTTAACCTTTTTTTCTCGTGAAAAATGGAAAAAAGAATGTTTAAGTGAAAAAATCAACGGAAATAGTTTAAATTAAATTCATCTAATAATCACCTAGGAGATGGAATAAATTAAGTAGGGAGGGAAGGATTTGAACCTTCGATATCCACGTCCCAAACGTGGAGCGCTAGCCAGTCTACGCTACTTCCCCATGGTGTTTAGTGCCTCTGGCAGGACTTGCACCCACGCCTGAAGGCTGAGAACCAACCGTGCTTGCTTCTACACTACAGAGGCTTTTTGGTGCCCCCGATGGGATTTGAACCCATGTCGCCAGGTTGAAGGCCCAGTATCCTTGACCAGACTAGAATGGACGGGGGCATTTATTATGAAAAAACGATTTGAATGGTTTAGGGTTGAGATTCCTTATTGAGAAAGACCGGAAAGAGATTAGATTCTACAAATATTTCATCATCTGATACAGAAATGCTTGCGTTCATCAAATTTTCAGCTCCATTCAAGTAATCACTAAAGGAAATAATAATTGAATTTCCTAAGTTCTTAGAACCCTCTCTTATTTGAACTAGCAATACCTCTTCCTTCTGATATACATATACCATATTTCTTTCACCTATTTGTTGTTTTCTTAATTATATTATTAAATTGGTGCACGCGGCATGGATGGAACACGCGACAGGAGTCGAACCTGTTTAGAAGGGATCTGCAGTCCCTCGCTTCCCCGTTCAGCCACGCGTGCTTGTTTAGGCGCTGATGGGAGTCGAACCCACACGCCTTCGATTACTGGTCGAACGCTCTGCCATTGGAGCTACAGCGCCATGGATGATACCGTTGCACGGAATGGAACCGTTGGGAGGATTCGAACCCCCGACCTGCTACTTACAAGGAAGTTGCTCTCAACCAAGCTAAGCTACAACGGCATGTTTTGGTGCGGGATAAGGGATTCGAACCCTTGAATGGCCACTTGGAAGGCGGATCTGCTAAACCGGGCTACAGTAATCCCGCTTTGTTTTATTTCCAATGCAATATTGTTTGGCGGGGCATAGGGGAGTTAAACCCCTTCTCCTAGATAGACGGTCTAGTGTGCTGTCATTACACCAATGTCCCGAATTTGTATCCCACCGGTAGGGGTTGAACCTACAATCCCCGGGTCTACGGCCCGTTGCGTTTCCTTTGCGCCACGGTGGGACGATATATGGTACCCCCAGCACGATTCGAACGTACGTTTACTGGTTCAAGGCCAGGTGTCCTTGGCCGCTAGACGATGGGGGTTTGGTTTATAATGGACACCGGTGGGACTTGAACCCACAACTTGCGGCATGCAAAACCGCTGCTCTTCCATTGAGCTACGGGCCCATTATTATTATAGATGGACATCGGAGGGATTCGAACCCTCAACCCTTTGGTTGCTAGCCAAATGCTCTTCCAAATTGAGCTACACGCCCATCAAGTGTTGGAAGGACTGTGGGCGGAATCGAACCACCTCCTGAAGATTCACGGACTTCTATGCGAGACCATTACACTACACAGTCCATCTTTGGAAAGCATTTATCCCGCCTCGGAGGATCTTAGAAAAGGCAGAATATAATGCTTGGTAGGAGGAAGAGTAAATCATAAAAGCGAAAAGAATCAAGAGTAAAAACAAGGTAATCAAAAGAGACGGGTTCAAATGCTTAATGTTGATAGCATTCGCTATCATATTGCCCCTGGGTTGGGGCGCCTGCGGGGTCCGTGGTGGATGTTCCCACAAATTTTATTACTCGTCTCATTGTATACCTAATATATCCACTAGAATATATATATGTTTCGGTAACAAGGGAATTATCTTCATCTTATGAGGATTAAATTTCCCATTCCTTTCCCACTCTATATAAATCAACGAATTCCAAGCATAACATTTATATATGTCACTATCACTAATTGTTTGCAGTATTAAAGAAGAATAATTAACAAGATGTGATGAATACGATTAGTAATCGATTATTTAGTATTGGATCATCCAGGAGACGCGTCATGCTCCTGAAGAGTAATATACTCAAATGGTAAACCTATTCGTACATCCGCTTAAATACATCGAATACTGCTTATTCTCTGCTTCTTTGCCTTGTATTTTTTACCCTAATATTCTTCTCATTCTAAATTTCTCAATTAGCTTTGGATGTGCAACTATTTCTAAAGTGCCTCCGTAGCACAACTGGTAGTGTACAGGGCTGTTGCCCCTCGAGGTAGATGTTCGAGTCATCTCGGAGGCGCTTTTTAACCATGGAGTTGTAGTCTAATTCGGGAAGACACTCGACTGAAATTCGAGGCGGATACAGGTTCAAATCCTGTCAACTCCATTCAATGAAGAAAAAAAGAGGTGAGGATCACAAATAGTAAATGCGTCGCCTTGAAGCGACTATGGAAAAGAAACTCGATAGTTCGAGATCGGTAACGACCAATGATAGGGGTGTAGATTAGCCCAGCCAAATCGCCGTTCTGATATAGCGGATTGCGTGAGTTCAAGTCTCACCACCCCTATCATTTCAAGGGCATATAGCTCAGAGGATAGAGCAGGCGGCTCTTAACCGCCCGATCGGGGGTTCAAGTCCCTCTATGCCCCCCATAGGAGGGTCTCCTAGCCCGGATATGGAGCTTCCCTTACGAGGAAGACTACGCAGGTTCAAGTCCTGCCTCTCCTATTAATCTTGAGGGTGTAGCCTAGCGGAAAAGGCGTTAGACTTCTAATCTGAAGGTCGTGGGTTCGAGTCCTACCACCCTCATCCATCATGGGGTTGTAGCTTAGCGGTTTAGAGCAGTGGTCTCCAAAACCAACGGTCGGGGGTTCAAATCCTCCCAATCCCACCAATAGTACGGGCGTAGTTTAATCTGGTCAGAATAGTAGTCTCATAAGTCGCTGATGGAAGTTCAAATCTTCCCGCCCGTACCATATATTATGCACCCGTAGTCTAACGGAACAAGGCAATCGCCTTCGAAGCGATACGATGTAGGTTCGAGTCCTGCCGGGTGTATTCTAAAGGAGTGTAGCATAGTGGCAGCGCATGGTCCTTATATGGCTAAGGTCGAAGGTTCGATTCCTTCCACTCCTATCAAGGGCTGATGGCTTAGTCAGGCTAGCGCAGCGGGGCTTTAACCCGAAGATCGGGGGTTCAAATCCCCTTCAGCCCACCATCAACACATTGCAAGGGTAGCCAAGCGTGGAAAAAGCAATAGACTTAAGATCTATCCTCATAGGAGTCCGAGGGTTCAAATCCCTCCCCTTGTATAAGAATTGCAGGGATAACCAAGCGGCAAAGGTACTGGGCTTAGGACTCAGGGTTTGGAGAAACTGCGAGGGTTCGAGTCCCTCTCCCTGTATTCACACCACACGGGAATGCCTGAGTGGTAAAGGCAATGAGTTCAAGCCTTATCCCTCGGAGGAGGTGCTGCGGTAGGAATCCGCATTCCCTTACTAAACAAATCATGCTGAGGTCGCATAGTCCGGTCGAGTGCGTCTGGTTGCTACCCAGATAATGGATAACACCATTCATGGGTCCGAATCCCATCCTCAGCGTTATAACATAAGGCAAGTTGGCAGAGTGGCCGATTGCAGTGGGCTTGAGACTCACAGTGGATTAATCCCCACCAGAGGTTCGAATCCTCTACTTGCCGTTATATATTTAAGAAAATTAGTAATAAAATTTCCAATCTTGACGTTCCAGTTTGCTCCAAAAATCTTTTACTAAATTGGTGAGTTCTTGATTTCCTTTTACAAACTTTTTTAAATCAGTTAATGATTTCTTGGAACCCAAGTGTATAAGTGCAAAAAGCGCTAATTTGCGAATCTCTTCGTTGTTGATCTGTTTAAAATTTTCAAGACAATATTTCACCATATCCTTTCTCTCTAAATCGATGATGATTTTGATCGCAAGTTCTTTTTTCTGCACCACTGAATGTTCAATAGGTTCGCGAAAGGTGCTTAATATTGATATGAACTGTTCGCGAAAGGTAGTCCATTCGTCCATTCTTTCCGGATTATGCTTGAGATATTCGCGTACAAATTCAACTTGCCAATCTTCTCCTTCTTTCATGAATTGGGTGAGTAATTTCTCATCAAAAAGACCAACTTCTTGAATAATAGTAATTAAATCGCCTTCAATGAGTTCAAATTTTAATATCTTATCAAGAGCTAGTTGTCTCCAGTTGGGGATTTCCTCTCTCATCATAAGTAATGCCTTGAGCAAGTCTTTCATGAAGTGGGGGTTGTCAGTTTCTTGAATTTTTTTAAGAAGCAAGTTTTTAAATTCTTCATTTTCTTTGTAGTTTTTCGCAATCTGATATAGTTCTTTAAATGGTATATCTAATGATTTAAAGAATTCTAAGGTTTCGGGTTCAAGATTAAGACCTAAAATAGCAGCTACCCTAAGAATATTTCTTAAAAGTTTTTTCTTTTCAAGCTCTTCCTTAGAAGAAGCTTGACCAAATTCAAGAGAATCCAGATATATTTTAAAGATGTTTCCTACCGATTCTTTATTTTTTATTTGAGTATTTTGCCCTAATTTTTCAAACGCATTAATGAGGTCATACTTGATAGCGATCTGATTTGTTTCTATCTTGCGGGCACTCCGTATCATTAAGAGTTCCACTCTTGGATCTTTTGAGATTGTGAGTATCTTCTCAATAACTTGCGTCACCACCTCGTCGGGGGGGCCCGTAAAGGATTCAACGTACTGAAATCCGGGTTCGAAAGTTAAGGCAATATCTAAATCACATATGCGGTCTATATGATGTACTCGCAGAGAAGAAGTAATTTCAATATTACCGCCAAAATAACTTATTTTTCGCTCATCATTCAATAGGGCAAGGATGATTTGCTTAAGGCGCGGGATATATTCTTCATTCATATAAGATTTTGCTTTTAGAATCTCGTAAATTCCGAGAAACCCCCACGCTCTTAGCAAGACTTCATTTATTTCAAAAATTTCCATAAAAAATTCCAAATCTTGTTTATCTACAAGGCGCTTATAGGCGGATTTATAAATAGAAGCCAACTTGGGATCTACCGCAAATTCTACGGGCACATATCCTTTCCTTAAGCGATTAATTATTTGTTCTTTTTGCACCATTTTCACATCGGAGAGATTTTTAATTTACTTGGACCTCGGTATCGTTTCTTACTGACAGTATTTTTGGCATTCAATGCATCAGTTGGGCAGAGATTGAGGCAACCAAGACAGACCACACATTCTTTCATATTTACTTTGGGGTAAGGATCTAAGGTTATGCATTGCGCCATGCACGCGTCCGCACAGATGCCGCACTGAGTACATTTATCTTTGTCGACCTGAATTTTCCCCTTGATCATCGCAACCCGTAAATGCCAATCACCTACCATTCTCCCGATAATCCCTGTTCCTAAATAATGATCAATCTTTACGGGTTCCTTTTTCTTAATAAGTTCTGGAAGAGCCTTTGCAAAATGAAGCATCCGGTGATCTCGGTTTTTAGAATGCCGTACATCACTTCCGCTCATATTACTTTCCCACATTAAGACATTGGAATGCGCATAATAGGTATATGTGCCAATAATAATCGCCCCCTTCTTTTTAAGAATCTTACCTACCCGGTAAAAACTGTTTCCGATTGCACCATCGCAACAATTAATAATGAATATCGGCTTTTCGGTATTTTTTAGCTTGGGCAACTTCTTTAATTTTTTGCGAAAGGGAGTTGGCTCTCGATATGTATGAACCGGAAATGCAAAACCGAATGCATCCGCATCGATCCATGAAGCGAAATCGTGATGAACCCAATTGACGATCTCACATTCATACCCCATGGAATTAAGCTGTAATTGGAATAATTCGGCAGCTCTTCTGGTATTCCCCGTCCCCGTCATGTAATATATCTTGATTTTCATAGTCTTATAAAAAATATTTAAAAAAAAGAGTGTAGGACTGAATTAAACCTTATTCAATTCGTTTTAATTTTTGTAATCCCGTGAGAAAGGTCGGGAGCGCAATTAAGGCTTGAAACCCTATAAAAATGGAAAGTAAAAGATAGACCACCCATTCATTATCCGGAAAATTTTCATAGAATTCCGCCATGAAGAAAATAAATCCCATAAACACTCCTATTTGAAGGATCATGGTGATCGCCATATTTCCGCCCATGTGCTTTCCTTTCTCTTCAAACGCAGGCCTATGGCATTGTACTCCGATCGTTGTACCTAAGGCAAATAAAGCTGAAATAAGAAAAGCGATGGAGGTGACGATAATTTCTGTAATACTTATCTCCAGAAAAATGATATAGAGTATGAAAAGTCCAACATCCATAAGGATAAGTAATATGGCCAGCATAAACACGTAGGAATATACTAAGCCATTCACCCCCTTAGGCGATTTCTTATATACCCAGAGTAAATCTTTGGAACCGACAAAGATATATCCTCCAAAGATTATGCTGATGAGAAGCCCTCCCATATAAATCTTCATCAACATAGTAACTAAGGTCCCCATAAAACTACCATTAGTCCCTCCCGGTGCAACGATGGGATAGACAATTCCGAAAAAGGCCACCAGGGCAAACACATAGATAAGCTTTGAGATGTTTTCTTTTTTCCGGAAAAATTCTTTAAATTGCACGATGATGAGTCCTTCCCATTTTCTGCCGAGAATTTTCCTAAAGACCCCATAAAACTTGGCCTCATTTTCTATTATGGTGGATGATTTCTCTGCACCCCCCTCCAGCGTATAGAAACTTCCCGCTTTCTTATATGACAGAAAAAAAATCAATAAAGGCACGAAGATCGCCAAACTTAGACTCGTCCAGATATTCAATAAATATGGATCAAGTAGGGAAGGTTCCAGAATATATACGATTATATTTGAAAACCAGTGGGCAGGGTAAAATATCAGAAAATTCTTATGCTCCGGATGTTCCATTAAATACTGAAAGAAAAATTCTAAAGCGTAAATCATAGCCACCATTCCAATTGAAAACAACATAAGGAGTGCCTTTCCTAAATCTTTTGCTTTTTCTGATTTTGATATTTTATGCTCAATTGCGGAAGATATTATCGACCCCAGTAATAAGGCGAAAACGGACATAGCAAACACCGTAATATAAATAGTGAGGGATTGATAAAATACCAAATCGACCAGAGGATTTATAAGTCCCACGATCGCAGGGGCAATTATAAGCACATAAATTAGCATAAAAGGTAATTTTCCAATGAACTCCCCAAAAAAAATATCCCCCGCAGTTAAAGGCGCCGCTAAGATCATCTCCTTATGTCCAATCTCTGTCTGCCTATAGATAAAATTGAGCGGATAAAACATAATCATCAGAAAGAAAATCATCAATAGATATTCGATGATTAAGGCGATCGCAGGCACAATAAATGGTTGGAGCTCTTCCATTCCCGCTAAGGTTGGCATAAACGAATCAAAGAGCATGGGTGCGAGTATAAATG
>Ga0180433_10008871_pt1 | contig 12432 bp, 19 predicted proteins | sample SS_ome_8_FD_132980 | JGI IMG/M metagenome (GOLD analysis project Ga0180433, IMG submission 132980) | Hypersaline lake sediment archaeal communities from the Salton Sea, California, USA - SS_1_D_1 metaG | ecosystem: Environmental > Aquatic > Non-marine Saline and Alkaline > Hypersaline >... | reverse complement strand
TGGGAACTTTTGTGGTTAGCCCCATCCCTAAATTTCACGGTTGTTGACTTTGATAGAGTCGAAAGCCGTAACATTGAACCTGGAACGCAAAAATACGAAAAGACTGACATTAACCGTTTCAAAACGCAAGCAATGCAGCGTATTGCCATGAACAAAAAGCATAAACGCATCAGTGGGATCAATCAAAAGATTGAAACGGTTGACGATATTACATCTATTGTTCAAGACCCCAATTCTACTGTTCTTGTGGATGCTTTTGATAACGCAGAAAGCAGGAACTTGTTTCTGGAACTTCCTAAGGAATATCGTGTAATCCATATTGGCTTTAGCGGAGGTTTGTGCGGGGAGGTTGTTTGGAATGAAGACTTCTCCCCAATGGTAAGTTCTGAAGCAGATGCGAAAATTGACGTTTGTGAGCAAACTAGTGCTAAAAACTTTATCCAACGGCTGTCAACTCATGCTGCTCAAATTATAGAAGAGTGTATAAACCTTGATGAATACTGGTGTGTTTTTTGCCAATATCGGCCTCGTGTTCTTCGTTCATGGCCTTCTATTCGTAAGAAGGCTTAGTTAGAAACAAAAACAGGAAAGGTGTAATCATGAAAGACAAAGTATCTGGAATTCGTTTTGCTCATTTCGTTAACCGTCATTCGTCGTTCGACGAACCTGGTGATCACCATAACGGAGTAGTTACGGCAGCTTACGTTATTAACGGTGATACCATTGCTATCGGTACATCGTGGTGCGATCCCCGAGATAATTTCTGGAAGAAGGATGGCCGTAACCGCGCCATGGGGCGGCTGAGACAGGGCAAGTATGTTCTGTTTGCCGACCGTACAGACCGTCATGTACTGGAAGACGTTGTCGATGCTATTAACGTCAAAGAAAGTCGCCCTCCCTGGGCTGAAGGCGTTGTTTTCAAGGCTCGACCGAAAAAGGCTGATGCCTAAAGGAGAACGCCTATAGGAAAACTTTGATTTTTTTCTCTGGCCCCCTTGACAATCGTTAAATGCGAACTATACTAAAATTGTTCGCGAGCAAAAGTAGATTCGGTTTCGAGACAAACAAAGGTAACAGAAAGGACTATTATCCCATGAAGATGCTCAAGAAAACAATGACAATTCTCGCCCTGGTTCTCACCTCTCTCCTGATTACGGAGACGCTTTATGCACGAGGCGGATTCTCTGGTGGTCGCTCTGGCGGCTTCCGCTCCAGTCCAAGTCGTTCGTATTCCCGTCCCAGCCCCTCGCGTTCCTCAGGTTCCTCGCGTTCCTCGCGTTCCTCGGGCTATGGCACGTCGCGTTCCAGTTCAAAGAAAGCGACGGTAACCAAGCGTGCCCCAACCAAGGCAGAAGTTGCACGGCAAAAGGCAAAGGTTCAGAAGACTGTTGACAGGCAACAGGCCAAGACAGATGCTGCCAAGTTCAAGAAACTCGACACTAAGTCGCCTGCGTATCAGAAGACGGACAAGATGTTGACGCAGAATATCGGAAAGAGCGGGAAGACGTTCAAGACCCGTTCCACAGCGGAAACTTCGATACGTTCCAAGATGGCGGAAAAGCAGAAGTCGTATTCCTACAAAGACTCGAAAACGGCAATGGCAAATCGCCCAGATTACGTTCCGCAGACGTTTCGCGGTTCTGGTGGTGTTGTCTATCAAACAACATTCATGCCCGGCATGGGGTATGGTTACATGAGTCCAACAGGATTCATTGCCTATACGGCGGCCAACATGATGATCACTGACGCTATGCTTTATTCGTACGGATACCGCCCTTATGTGCGTCCGGCATATCACCCGCTGACTGGCACTGGCATCCTCATATGGATAGGCGGACTCTTATTCCTGGTCTTTATTTACGTTAGTCTTGTCAGCTTATTTAGCTCATAACAAGGTTTGTCATGGGCGGGAGAAATCCCGCCCATGTCCCTATCTAAGGAGTAACGAAAATGTTTGATGTCAATGACCTTAATTCAGTTCAGGTGGGCGACCTTCTTGTCCTCAGAGACTTTCATACCCTGTCAGCCACTGGTACGGAAGCTACTTTCGGAATCACCGACGTTAACGTATGGGGAAACAGCGAACTCAACATGTTCGGGCTTGAAGTTGAAGTGGACGAGGAAGAGGGTATCAATTTGATGCTTGTTGTCCGTCAGATTGGCGGTAACTATGACTATCGCCTGTTTCGTCGCTGGGACTTCGACACAAAGGAAAACTTCGATGGACTGGAAGTGATTGCAGAAAACCCTGACACAGAAGAAGAAGATTTCTGCAATTTCAGTATCGTTCATACCGGGGAAGAAGAGGATGGGGAGTTGCAGTATATGGTGAAATCACCGTATCCGTTCTGGGATATGGACAAGAACGATGGCCAACAGGTTGCCATTGCCGAATATCTAGCGACCGAGGAAGGTCTCGAAGACAATTACTGGGCCAAGCACGCACTCGTTGAGTGGTACGCCTATGTCAACGATGATGGGCAAGATGGTTTGGTTACGGTATGGTTCGGCTGGGATGTTGGTTGCGATGATATCGACATCATTCAGCAGTAAGTTTGCAAGAGAAGAAACAAGAAGGAAAAACAACATGCAAAGTACTATCGCCCAACCCGCAGTCATCGACAAAATTGCCGAAGCAATCGAAGCAATTGAAGGTGTTGATTGCGTCAACCGCCTCGACAATGCGTTGTCATTCAGATTTGACGGCATTCCAATTGCAGCTTTTCTGACCAACGAAGACCCACAGCGACTTCGGTTTTCAGTCGATTTGTGCGCTCTCAACTGTCTTCCCTGCGTTTCCTCATTGGATGATGAGGTATCGATGGGAGAAGCGATGTTCAATTTGCTGGACATCAACACTGAGATTGATCCGGTTGCCGCCGCTATTGACTCCACGGATGCCGAGAACCCGATGGTTCAAGCTCGCACGACCCTCCGGGTTGTCGATTTGCAGTCCGAGGAAATCGTGGCCGAAATCAAGGGTCTTGTTGGAGCCGTTGCCCAAATTCATGACGTTATCAGCCAGGTCTGACGACGAATGTTCTGGGTTTTTACGAGTATGAGTGGGAAAGCCTACGGGCTTCAATCGTAGGATAAAAGCAAACCAATTATTTTTATATAGTCTCTTTAAAAGATTTTGGGTTGATGGCACAACCCTTGAGCGCTAAGCAGAACAATAGTTCTGCTTGTTAAAAGAACCCCATGAACTTTAGTCGTGGGAGTATGTCAGATAAACTCAAACAAAACCAAGAAAAGTTAACAGAAGGAGAATAACGATGGGTTTGTTCAGCAGAATCAAAAGTATTTGCCAAGCAAAGGCAGAAAAGGCAGTCACTGCGATGGAAAAACAGGACCCTGCGGCCTTGGCTCAGCAGAAGCTGAACCGGGCACAAGAAGAGGTCAATGACTATCGTAAGGCCGTACAGAAGCTTGGAGCCGAGCAAAAGCGTCTTGAAGCCGAATTAGCCACTTACAAGACAGATGCCAAGAAGTGGGGAAAGAACGCCGAGACAGCTCTCCAGGCTGAAAATGAGGACCTTGCGCGTCAGGCACTTGAACGGCAGACGACAGCAGAGCAAAACGCGGCCAGCACTCAGACGAGCCTCAAGAACGTGACGGCTCAGTTCGAGAACGCGAAAGATAATCTCCTGAAGAATCAGAAGCTTATCCGGGATCAGCAGGCTCAGATGGCGACGCTGAAGGCACGGCAGGAAGCCGCCCAGGCAAACAAAGCCATGCGCGAGGCAACCAGCAAGTTCAGCGGTTGCGGTGGAGCCATGTCCGAAATTGACCGTTTCAAGCAAATGGTGGACAGTCAGGACGCTGAAGCCGAAGCCGCCGAGGAGATTGAGCAGGAGCTGACTGGTGGAAATGTTGATGCCCAGTTTGCCGAAATGGAAAAGGCCCGTGGCGTCGAAGACAAGTTGGCCGCTATGAAGGCCAAGATGGGACAGAAGGCATAAGCCTTTTGATATAAACGAGGGTGGGGATTAACACCACCCTCTAAAACCATAGGAGTAACTGTTCATGGGAATTTTGTCAATCATTGTTACTGTCCTAATTGTTATTATTTTGGTCTATATTCTGGTCACAATATTGAGGGATAGTTGGGATTGGGACAGCATTTTTCTTTGTTTTGGACTATGTTTGACAACACCAATGGTGTGGCTTGCGGTCTGTCTTTTTGTATGTAACTTAGCTTTTCTTTGCGGAGTACGTTCTGTATACGAAGAGCATCATGTAGTCCCCATCGTTTCCCTACAGACCAAAAATGGGATAACTGGTTCGTTTTTTCTCGGTTCTGGCAACATTGGTAACACGAGAAGTTACATCTATTACAAAAAGCTCGGTGAAGGCTCATTCAGAGAAGGGAGTTTACCGACATCACAAAGCATTATTCTGGAAGGATTGGGGGACGACGAGGAAGCACGAATCGAATACGATGTTCGTATTATAGAGGCAAACAAATGGTCTAGGTTTAGGTTCATGGACATTTATCTAAAAAAAGATGTGAAACTCATCGGATCTTATGAGTTTCATGTACCCAAGGGTACTGTTATACAAGAGTTCAAAGCACAATAAAAGTTTAAAAATTCCTGCAAGAAATTGAAAAATATTTTGCAGTACACAAACTAGGAGAGATGCGGAAAAGAGATTCGCTTTCCTCCCTGACACTAAAGATGTCGGGGTTTCCGCTCACAGTCTATGAAACGTCACTTTTCTATCTTGATTTTACTCTCTCTTGTCGTCAGCTTTCCGTATGGTTGCGATAAGAAAATCTATGCGGCTGAAATCGACAGCTCTTCTAGAGTGAGCAAAACTGTCGCCGTAAATTTCAATCCCCCGTTTGCCTTTGAGTCTAACGGTAAAATTGTTGGTATGGATGTGGAAATTATTGATTTGGTTGCTAAATTGTCTGGTTGGGATCTGGATTACAAAGTTTGCTCCAGCGTTGCTGAGACAAAGGATATGGTGCAAAATGGTAAGGCTGACTTTGGTATTGGTGGGATTACCATTAAGAGTGATAGAGAAAAGGATATTGACTTTTCTCAACCAACCTTTTTGGAGGGCGGCCCCCAGTTAATGGTAAACAGTGGCATGATTCAGCTTACCTGGATAGATAGATTAAAAATTGCTATTCCTATCCTGACAACTACACTTATTATCGTCTTCTTAGTCTTGAGTGTATTTTCCCATGCAATATGGATTCTTGAACGTTTGAATGGTGATGAAATCAATTTCTCAAGCAACTATTTCAAGGGCATAGGCCAAGCATATTGGTGGGCTATTGTGACAGCAACAACTGTAGGATATGGTGATATAACTCCCAAGCTGGCATGGGGCCGCCTCATTGCCGTAATGGTCATGGTTGCAGGCATTATCGGATTTGCCAGTTTCACTGCATCTATTACGAGTACATGGACAGTTATTTCTCAAGCCAGAAGAGATGTTACCATCGACGCATTGCGAGGAGAAATCATTGGCACGAAGGCATTCTCTACATCACATGACTACCTTGCGGCTTATCCGGGGATTACATTGCAAGCATACAACGCACAACAGGGAGGCATACAGCAGGCTTGCCAAGATGTCGTGGACGGGAAAATCGCCGGTGTTGTCTTTGATTATCCATGTTTGAAAAGATTTTCTGACGGGAACCCAAACTGTGCCTTGGTGGGTTCAAGAATCGTTAAAGAACAATACGGAATCATGATGCCTGAAGATAGTTCTGATACTGAATGGCTCAATAGAAACTTGATATTATTCAGAGAAGATGGAAGATACGATAAGATATATCAGAAATGGTTCCAAACAGGAAATTGACATACTCCTAAGGCTAAAGCACGTTGGCATTTTCAACAAGAACAGGAAATGACAACATGATTATCGAAGCTGCTACGAGCATCAACAAACGAGAAAGTGAGCGACAAATGGACAAAGAGAACAAAGAGAATGAAGTTCAATCTACTGAAGTTTTATGCCCGTGTTGTCATAGCTCAGATGTGGACATTCGGGCGTGTGATGTAATTATGGGTTGCAATGTTTGTCACTGCATTTGGCAACAGGATAAGCGCAAGTCAAACCCTGAGATACAATCAATTAAGAACTTGGCTGACTGTGTGGTGAAAGCGACCGAAGATTTACTAATGCCGTTGAATAAAATAACTACTCCGTGGCGGCACTTGCAGACGATGGACATTTCGCGAGAAAATTTAGACAAACTTGCCAACCGTCAAATAACCGTTGAGAACAATATACGCGCCTACAAAGCAGAGCATAATGCCGAGCATGGACGGGAAGAGTCAGTATGCAGGTTACGAGTGTGAGCGGGATAGCCCATGACTTTAGTCGTGGGATGAAAGCGAACAATTTTAAAAATACTTTAAACCAAAAAAAAGGAATTTTGAAACTTATCTAGAATAATATTAACAAGAACTTAAAACTTTTTGTTAATATTATGATTAAAGCCTACAAATATAGAATTTATCCAAACTCAACCCAAAGAGTATTGTTTAACAAACACTTTGGCTGTACTAGATTCGTATATAACTGGGGGCTTAACAAAAAAATAGAAGTATATAAACAAGAAAATAAAACAATTTCTTGTTTTCAATTGATGAAAGAACTCACTCAGTTAAAAAGACAGGAAGAATATATCTGGTTAAAAGAAGTTGACTCACAAGCTCTTCAACAATCTTTGAGTTGTTTGGACAAGGCGTATACAAATTTCTTCAGAGATAAAAAAGGTTTCCCTAAGTTCAAATCAAAACACCATAATCGACAATCATATCAAATCCCGCAAAGAGTTCAAGTTGATTGGAAAAACAAGAAAGTTATTGTTCCAAAGATTGGAAGAGTTGATATTAAATTATCAAGACGTTTTGAAGGAAAGATTAAAACTGCTACTATTTCAAAAACTCCAACAAATAAGCTATATGTTTCTTTATTAGTAGATGATGGAACTGAACTTCCAAAGAAGCCTAAACTGAATAAGAAAAAATCAACTGGAGTTGATTTGGGAATTAAAGAATTTGCAATAACTTCAAACGGAGAAAAGTTTGATAATCCAAAACATCTAAAAGGTGAATTACAAAGATTAAAAGTTTTGCAAAAAAGAGCTTCCAAAAAAGTTAAAGGAAGTAGCAATAAAAAGAAAGCAAATTTGAAGGTCGCTATCCTTCATGAAAAAATAGCGAACAGAAGACAGGATTTTCTTCACAAACTGTCTACTAAACTTATTCGTGAAAACCAAACGATTTGTTTAGAAACTTTGAATGTTCAAGGCATGACTAAGAATCATAAGTTGGCTCAAAGCATTCAAGATTGTAGTTGGAGTGAATTTGTGAAGATGCTTGAGTATAAATCTGAATGGTACGGAACCAATATATTAAGGATTGGGCAATTTGAGCCTAGTTCAAAGATGTGTAATTGTTGTGGATATATTAATAGAGATTTAGAATTGAAAGATAGGATGTGGAAGTGTCCTGAATGTGATTCTGAGCTAGATAGAGATATAAATGCAGCAAAGAATATATTAGATTTTAGCTATCAGAAGCAAAATTTAAGTTATTTAGAATTATCAGGGTCGGGCAGACCCGTAGAGCTTATGGAGCAGTCGCCGTTAGGCGATGCGACGAAGTAAGAATCTCACGACTTTAGTCGTGGGAGTATGTCAAGATAAAGTTCGACAAAGACGTGCTAGCTACAGCGCTGGCAGACGTGATCGAGGAAGAGAAACAGAATCCGTGTGACGTACACGAGAAGCTAAGGCGATACGTTAAGGACGGCACAGAGGACACCGACGTTCGATGGGCGCTTGACATGATAGCCGATGCTGCAAGTAAACATCAGCGTTGCGGCTTGTCCGAATACGCTGAATGTCTTGGTTGGTGCTGGCCACCCCGATCAGGACTGAACAACAACAAGGCCAAGGAGACAGACAGATGAAGATTCAGGAACACATGGAACTGCTCGGAATGAAGGTGACGGACAAGGTTACTGGGTTCAAGGGCGTGGTTACGTCGATATCGTTCGACCTATACGGGTGCATTCAGGCCATTGTCACGCCCGAAGCCGGGAATGACGGCAAGCAGGAAGAATCGCGGTGGTTCGACGTTCGGCGGTTGACCGTGACCAGCAAGGCCCCGGTGATGACGCTTCCAAACTACGAATACGGCTATGTGGCCGAAGGACGCAAGGGTGCAGCGGACAAGCCTGCCGGTCGCTGGTAGCACCCAACGTCCCGGCTCACCTGCCGGGCGAAACAAGCAAGGAGGATTGACTGTGAAAAAGACCAAAGAAAAACCCGCGAGCCAGCCCGGTCAGGTGCAGGTGGTTGTTCGGCATTCGCCAACGTTTGGGGACTGGTACGACATCGGCACGGACGCGGGCGCTGTGATTCTCGCTACCAACAACGGCAGCGGGTTGAAGCCTCGGACATTGTGCCTGCGGCACCAGGTATACGTGGAAAAAGTCCGCAAACTGGAGCAGGAACATGGCCCTGTGACCGTTATCCCCGTGCGCCGCGACGAATACGTAGAGCTGCCGAACAGGAACACGAACACCGACAAGGAGACACAATGAAGTATCGCAAGAAACCAGTAGTGATTGACGCTGTGCAGTGGCATGGCACGAAACAGTCGTGGGACGAAATCATGGCGATGGGCGATGTGCAGTAGAAGCCGGGACCGATGGGGAGCAAATCATTTATCATCATGACGCTCGAAGGCGACCACACGGTCAGCGACGGAGATTTCGTCATCAAGGGCGTGGCTGGTGAGTTCTACCCGTGCAAACCCGGCATATTCGAGCAGACGTACGAACCCGCAGAGGATAACGCAGCCATCACCGGCGGCAAGGAAAGCGAACAATGAACGGGCCATTTGAATTTGCGAAGAACGAAGGCCGGGCAGCGGTACGCCGTCCGGTGCATGACATTGTTAGCTGTGTGCGTGTTCTGAATCTATACGCTGGAATCGGTGGTAATCGGGAGCTGTGGACTGGCTGTGATGTTACAGCGGTTGAATACGATCCCGCGATTTCCGAAGTGTACGCACAGCGGTTTCCACAGGACACTGTCATTATGGGTGACGCATTGGAATACGTGCAACAACACTACACGGAGTTTGATTTCATTTGGGCAAGCCCTCCGTGCCCTACACATGGGCAGTACAGGCACAACGTCGGCGTGCTCGGAAAGGGTTTTGCTCCAGTTATACCGGATATGACATCTTTGTACGGGCTGATCGTGTTTCTGAAAACATACTACAAGGGAAAATGGGTTGTAGAAAACGTCAAGCCTTATTACAAACCGCTGATTGAGCCAGCGTTTGAACTGCAGCGCCATTTGTTTTGGGCAAACTTTACCGCGAGCCATAGAACTTTTAAGCGTGCTGAAATCAGAACAAAAAACAAAATAGGAGATTTTTATTGTGGTGATTTAGTGAAAACCAGTAACATAACGAACAAACGGCAAGCTCTGCGAAACTGTGTGGATGCACAGTTGGGGTTGCACGTTTTTGAAGCAGCTAACGGAGAAATCAGGGGAATGTGCCCCAGGGAGAACGACCATGAGTAAACCCGAAAACGCGGCGGGGCACATGTCCCCTGCATTGACTTGTTATCAAAACATAGTCGATGCTATCTACACGAGAGCCAAAACCACACACTTTGGATGTGGCGAGCCGGAACAAAGTCTGAATATGGCTGATTTGAGCAAAGAAGACACAGCCGAAATGGCGGCATTAACGCTAATCAATGCGTTTCACGCCAAGTATGATCTAGTGGCCCTGATGCAGGCGGCGATAGAGATGATTGATAACGCCGGGATCACCGGCAGGAAGGAGCGGAGCGGATGACTGTCCGTGTGAATCCTGTTGTTAGGTGCCCGCACAAGCGGGTGTTGATTACCGAATATGGAGGCTGGATTACCGAGCACGAGCGCGAAAACGGCACGTGGGGTCACTGCAATATACCGGGAAATTACAACAGCCGGTTGGATGTGAAGTGTCACGACTGCGGTATGGAACGCACTTATTGGCGGCACTCGAAACGATTACCGAACTGGTTGCGAACTGCACTCGCTGAGCTTGGCATCTAACAACAGCATCACGGGCGAGCGGTAGCCCGTACCGTGAATGCACTGGTTGGCGGTCTCTGTCAGCCAGTGCGAGAAAGAACAAAATGCAGAAATTGACGATGATTCTGTCAAGCCCACGAACTTTAGTCGTGGGAGTATGTCAGGAAGGTAGTGAATGTTTAGTTTGTCTTACCTTAAAAAATCAGAGAAATAATTGAAAATATTTTCTGAAATTTGTTTGGAAGCGCTTGACAGAGGGCGTTCGGTCTGCTATAGTATTATTGTTCAAAATCTTAAATAGAAAAAAGGAGAAACTTCAATGAAGGCAAAAGTTGTACAGGTTATTAATAACCTTGTCAAAAACAAAGTTAGCTTTACTGCATATGACATCACAAAGATTCTTCGTCTGGCGGGAGAATCCGTAAGGCATCGCCATGTCAGACCTCTCGTTCATGAGGCGTTTACTAACGATGACATGGGAATCTACCATCGTACTCTATGCACTCTGCCCGGTATCGGTTCTGTCAATGTTTTTCATCAGCCCTATAGCGACCCGGACAATTATCTCTCCGAATGGGTGGAAGATGAAAACAGTAATATCAGTGTCTTTTTCCCGGACGTTGACACCTCCAGTTCTTCGATAATATCAGCTATGACCGACGATGATGACGATGATGACGATGATGTTTCTCAGCCAAATTATGATGAGCAAAAAGTCAAGATTCGTTCCATCTGTCTTGATCCGAATGTTGCTCCTCACCGTACTTTCCATACGACTAAAGATGGACGTCTGAACATTCCTTCATGTGTCTGCAAGGCTGTCGGGTTCGGTTCCGAGGTTCGTGTTGGTCAGACGACTGTTTTGACGCCAAACGGGGAGATGGTCGATGGGTTGGCCATTCAACCTCCGTCATCTGCTAACTCTAACAATAAGTGCCTGCATGTTGACACGGACCAGCGTATTCGTATTAATCCGAGAACCCTCAACGCCACCTTTGACGATGGTAATGAATACAAAATTACATACGACAACAATTCTGTTTATATCTACCAGGACTAATTACTATGATTCAACGACGAGATGTGGTCAAAACAACTCTTGAGCCTGATCAATGGTATGATACAGATACAGTCATGCTGTATGCTATGATGTCTTTGCTCAAGCAATTCGTCGAAAAAGAAGTCGGTGTAGATAAAATAGTTGTAAGTCTTGAGCGGGAACTTGATGGGGTTTATCTTCAAGAGCACCCTGAACAAAGAGAAGGGCTTGAGAAGCAGGTAGCCATAGAAAAAGAAATCAAGGCTATCTATGATTGGTGGGAAGGGTATGAGGATAAACTAAAGAGAGTAAAAGAAGCAGAAGACTTACTGGAAGCCGAGGAAAAACTTTGTGCCGAAGAAGACGAAATACTTCATCGGTTAATCAATGTACGCAGAAAACTATGGACGTCAACAACCCCTAGCCTAAAGGCTTCAACAAAAGCAATTTGCTTTTGTTGACCCGCAAGCGGTAGGGGTTTCACGCCTAACATTATGAAAGAAATTATATTTGCAACTCAATGGTGGAATAGGATGAGTAAGAAACAAGAGTTCTTGCTTTTTGACCCTGCTGAAGAAGAAATTACACCTGATAAGATAATATTTGATTTTCGCCGCGATAATCGCTTCTTGAGTAATTATCATCTCCAAAATATACTGGTACGGGGCAAATTGTTCCCTTCCTCAGAACATGCTTATCAAGCGTTTAAAACACATGATTCTGATTGGTTCAAGCATATACAGTCTGCGGAGTCCTGCAAGATAGCCAAACAACGTGGACTAAATGCCCCTATAAGAGATGATTGGGAGTACGTCAAGTACGACATCATGATGGAAGTTCTATCAAGCAAGTTTTCTGTACCGGAACTTGCCACACGTCTTCTCAAAACAGGGCAAGCATATTTGGTTGAAGGAAATTACTGGCACGATAATACATGGGGCGTCTGCACAATGTTAGATTGCCCGAGATGTAAAGGTAAAATGGCCTTGAATCAGCTTGGTGAAATCCTTATGATTATTCGGCGGTCTCTGCAACTCAAAGGAGGCTGAAAATGGATGTCTATGTGGCCCAACATCAGGTAACAGTCAAAGATGCCCCTCTTGGTTTGTTGGTTGTTGAAAGCGGAGAACTTATCTTGAAAACAGCCGAGAAGAATAAGGATAAGTGCCTTTGTTATGTGGTTGAGAGCGGTGATATGTTCATTGGCGGCAATGCTACCATATGTCGTCCAGTTATTGTAATCTGACATGGATAGGAACTCTGACATACAATTTCCTAAATATAAAAGAAAGGAGAATGGTGTGGGAAGTCGTTC
>Ga0180433_10008870_pt1 | contig 12432 bp, 23 predicted proteins | sample SS_ome_8_FD_132980 | JGI IMG/M metagenome (GOLD analysis project Ga0180433, IMG submission 132980) | Hypersaline lake sediment archaeal communities from the Salton Sea, California, USA - SS_1_D_1 metaG | ecosystem: Environmental > Aquatic > Non-marine Saline and Alkaline > Hypersaline >... | reverse complement strand
GTTTTTTTTTTATTAATTATATTATATGCGTTTTTTTACGCGAACTAAAAATCACCTTTATCGACTTTATGACCTTTATGAGCATTAAATACACTCATTTATTGAAGTAGTAAGTTAAAATTGAGATAATGAGTAACATGGTTATTATTACAAAAATTGATAAACAAAGCCCTTTGCCTGTTTTATCGAAATATCTTTCAGGATTACTAAGTGATTTATATATATAATCAAATGTAAACAACCACCCAACAATTAAACCAATACAAAAACTTATGTAATACAATACTTCAATTAAATTGGCGGTAGTATCACCTCGTTAGTGTTATAGAACTTATAATACTTACTTATATCTAAATATTGTGTATATATTCTTGTTATTTTATCTCTATTGTCAAATATTGTATATTTACGAATATCATCAATATACTTATCATTTTTATCTTTAACTTTATCGGCACATACATATATATCTGTATGTCTTCTAAGTCTTATGTCTACCATACTTACATCTTGTGTAGTATAATATAATGTAACGTTTCTTTTACGTGTTTGTAATATGAAATATGAAAATACTTTATTCATTTTTCGCATACTACTTCTACAATCTGCGAATATAGTTATCTCATCTATTCCTATCGATACATCTTGCAAAGCAGCGCCTTTAGTACTATCTTCTAATATTTTCATTACGTCAATAAGTTTATATTTAATTTCATTTAGGTGAAAGTTAGAGTAAATAGTATGACCAGCCAAAAAATCTTTAATTAGATACCTAGTCATCATTAATGTTTTACCGCTACCTAAACCGCCTTCTATTCCGATAATCATATCAATATACTCTTTTATATTTTTATTAAATAACCTGCTATTATACCCAAAAAGAAAATAGCTAGCCATGAAATAGCAACAATTAAATCATATCGTTTGGATAATTTCTCATCTATCACTAGAAGTTTGTTTTTTAGTTCATCATCTTTTATTAAATCAAATATATTCAAGTTCATTGTCACTAGCTTCATTCAAATACATTCCTAATTTATATTTATTATATCTTTCAATTTGTCTCATTATTTCACCTTTTAGCCATATAAATAAATCTATCTATCCAACTAGGTACTTTATCCCATAAATTAAACATCTTTCCAAATATGTATATTATGAATATTACAAATGCCGGTAGTATGAAAGGTGTAAATACCTTTACTATATCGATTTTTTCACCTTCTGCAAATTATAACAGTAATCACAAGATACATAATATAATATTGATATTACTATACAGGTTAGTAATGTGAATATTCCTACTTGCATAAGTAAATTATAAGCGTAATGCGTTAATGCATCAAGCCATGATATTACAGATAAACCAAATATAACAGGCAATGCATTAAAGTATACTTTAGCAATCATACCGTATGATGTACCTTTATTTAATGACTTCTTACGTTTACCCCAAACAATACCAACATGATTAGGGTTTATTCTTTCGAGTTTTAATGAATTACATTCGCCAGGATTGCGATAAAGTATTATCTTTTTGAAACTTATATCTTTAAACCTTTCCTTTAATATGTTTTTAGCTTGTTTCATTATAACAACTCTATAAAGCATCCATCATTTTTAAATTTATTCTCCATATGTGTTTTTACTTCATTTAGCTTATTTATATTTTCACATAACGCCTTATAACTTTTTAATCTTGCAGTGTGCGGTGATTTATCAAATATCTTAATTATTGTTGCCATCTTTTTGTCTATTTTTGCCATGAAATAACCTCTCAAATTTTATCTTTATACTCTCTAATTTATCTTTAAATATTTGGTAACCTAGCATTTGTATATCAGTGTTTGTCATTTCATCTTTTACAAAATGCTTATACTTATCATTTTTAAATTTATTAACATCTACTTTTGTTTTTATATTACCGCCTTCCAAAAGCTTCTAGCATTTGTTTATTCATACTTGCTTCTTTATCAATTGTATACTTAGTAATGTCTACTATTTCTTGTCTTCCTTTACCATCAAGACTCGTTAAGTATTCGGTATGATTTGTAATGAAAGTCTTTAGAAATTCTATATCGTATAAGTTCGCGATTGTTTCAAGTATTGATAATTTTGGAACTTGCCTCTGTTTAAGTCGTGTTTTCCTTCTTTTAAATTGCTCATTGAGTAATGTATCAACAACTTTAGATAATTCACTTCGGCGGTCTTCGCCATTTTGTACCATGTCGTTTTTAATATCATCCTCTATTGAACTCATTTAAACCACATACCTATATTTATGAGTGCTATAATTATATTTATCAAAAGCATTATTACTATTAAGAAATTTGGTGTATCAAAATGGTTTTTTGTGAACTCATCTGCTAGATGTCTATTAAGTAACATGTCAATTAGTTTACTATCAAACTTAAGACCTTTAATGCCTTGTAATTTGTGTTTAGTCTCTTTACCTGTATCACTATCTTTTAAAGTTACAGTTTTAGTTTCCTTTTCTATATAGCCATGATTTATTGGTATACTTATCCCTTCTAAATATATAGAAAATCTAACGGTCTTATTTAAGTATGTACCTTTATTTATTACAAAGTATGTATTTTCGTCAATACTAAAATGGTCGTTTGTATCTTTCACCCATCGCCAAGCAGAGCCTTTGCCTTCTTTTAATACTATCATAAGCATATGCGTTTTAGGGTTGCCTTTTATGCCTTCATTATCGAATTTTACTTTTTTCATTTTTTCACCTATTCGTTAAATGTTTCTAGTGCAAGATATAAACTAAAGAATACCTCAATTATTGCAACACCAATAAAGAATATACCTATACACCAGTCTAAAGAAAATATTTGATTATTTAAGAAGTATATACCGGTGGCTAGAGTTATAAAAAAGCCTATCCAAGAGATAACAACTCTTAATATTTTATATTCCTTCTTTTCTATTGTTAAATTATTTGCATACATTACATAAAAGAATATTATTAGACTTAAAAATATTCCTATGGTTTCGCTTAAAAAGCTTACATTCATATTATCACTTTCCTCTAAATCTTTATTATTTAACGTAACGAGCTCATTATATATTAACATTAATTCATTATGGCAATCACAATCAGAAGAAGTAGTATTAAAACTGTAAAAGTAATATCCATTAGAACAATTATTACTTACATTTACATACCAAATAAAACTTTCAGAAACATTTAAAGTAGAATAATTTAAAGAATATGTACCGTTTGAAACGTCATTTGCAGATACTGAATAATTTAAAAATTCAATAGTGTAATTAAATAAAGCACTTGAATTTATTTGAACGCTTAGAGAATTGGCAATATAATTTATTTCAGAATTATTTAAAGGGCTTTGGTTTATTACATCAATAGGTGCACAAGCAGGACCAGATGATTGAGAAAACTCACTACTAATACTGTAAAAACCGCCATCGTAACAATAAAGAAAATTATTACCTGTGGCATCTATCCATGCATCAGAACGCTCAGTAGATGAAATTCTAACCTCATCTATCTTACCATCAAATTGGTTATTGAAATCTGCATAATGTAAGAAACCAAAGCCCAATGCATTATTATCGTCGCCAATGGTACCTGAATAAGTATTGTCACCAGCTTTTGAATTATCAAACCACCACTCAACAAGATTAGATGCATCTCTTTTAATAACTGTATAATGCCAAACACTTGTTGAAATGCTTTCCAAATCGCTTATATCGTCTTCAACCACTCTATTGGTACCTGCTTCATAAAGAACGTTTGAGGGATTTGCCGACCATTGCCAACTCCAACCTTGGTTAAAATGACGACTTTCGGAAGTTGTTAAAGAGCCACTATCGCCACTGTATTCATCAAACATAATCAATAGTTCAATAGTAAAAGAGCCAACAAAATCCCAGTCACCGGAAGGCGTGCTTATGCCATCGTCACCGTCAAAATAAATACTTTTATCAAGACCGTTATCAACATGGTATAGAGGTGAGCCATAATCTGTATCAATATCATGGCTTTGTGCGCTATCATCAATATTATTTTTATCAGCACCGACCATGTGCCAAACAGCTAAAAAGCTATCATCATAAACAGAATTGGGATCATCCTGATTTACGCATTCTGAATTATTATAATAAACATTTATTATTGTATCAGTAAAAGAGCTTATAGATGTGACATTTACTGTATATGTTGCTTTGCTGGCAGAAAAATAATTTATTTCGTGATTAAATTGAGTTGTATTTGTTGAGTCTACAAAAACAACATCACCACCGTCAACTTGACATTTATCTAAAAAAGCACTATCTGTAAAATTGAATATTACAGGAAAGTTTGTTAAATCACTATCAACCATTGAGCTATTAATTTTAATTTGTCTATAATAAGACCATGAGGAATTCCACCATGCATATTTAGAAAGTGTTAATTTATTTTTTATTATAGGTTGAATATCTACTTTATATTCACCCCACTTTTTAACTTCACCCATGAAACAGAGAACACCGTCAACATAGTCATATGTGATATCAACACATCTATTGAAGTTTGATATATCCTTATCACTTCCAACAAGCTTATATGAAATATCATTTTTACTTAACACTTCTTTACCTTTATATTCAATATCCATAATATGATTTTCATCCTTAGATGCTTTCATAGAATATTCTTTAAGAGCAAAATCACTTTCTTTAATTTCGTTATTAGCAACTTTATTTAAAGCTGAAACACTAGGAAAGATAAAGCATAATATCAGTATGATTACTATTATTTTTTTCATTATTTCACCTTATGTGAACGGTAAGCCTTTTATTATTTCATATATTATTGTATAGCTTATATATATTAATACTATCCATGTAATTAATACAGGTATCTGTATTACTAAACTAGCAGGGTAAGGGATACCCATCGTTTGAAATGTTAGAAACCCCCAAAAGCCACCAATTAAAGAAAATAAGTCAGTATTTGAGCCTTGCAACTCTCTTGCTTCTGCTTCTGTTAAATTACTATAATCATCTGAATTAGTTTCTGTATATACACTATCATCATAATAATAAGTAGGGTTGCTCAAGTCGCCAAACAGAGCTTGAGCTGAATACATACAAAATATAAATAAAGCTAATATTATTATTGCTTTAAGTCTCCATTTACCTTCTGTGACACCCATATTAAAACTTCCCTTCTTTTAATGCTGTAAGCACTAATGCAATTACGCCAATGATTATTATGAAAAATGCCACCCACTCAGGAAAGAAACCAAGTAGTGTGCATATTACTACGCCTAATGAGCCAGTAAGCATAAAAACAGGATAAGGTACCTCAACCTTTGAACGAGTAGCACCACCGATTAAGCCAGCAATCAATAAAGGTACTAATATGCATATAAATGTTATTATTAAACCTACTATTGCCCCTAAAGTAGCATCTAACTTAGGCAATATGCCTGTTGTCGTATCACTTTCAGCACCTTCACTGTATGCAATAAATGAAGTATTACAAACTTCTAAAAGTCCATCGGGTGTATTAACATACATCTTTAAGTTGTGTATTCCCGAGGTCGTAACTTCATAATAAAAATTACTTCTATATTTGTTTGTTATATCTGAAATTAAATTATTATTATCATATATGTATACAGGCACATTAAAATAAGGGTTGCCATAACTAACCTGTTGGCTTGTTTCGTCACTTAAAAATAATTCATCATCCCTGACATATATATAACTGTTATCATCACCGGCAACATAATGACTTATTGAAGTTAATGTACTTGCGCCTAAGTCAGTAATGACCGCTAATATATACTTTTTAAGTCCTTGCTCACATAAATTTAAATTTATTGCACCTGTATTATTTGCATCTATATAAGATATTAATTCAGCGTTATGTAGTGTATCACCTTCATATATTGCGCCTGATTTACCATTTGAATTATTATATTTATAATATAATTTATAATCTGAGCATTGCCCACTTGGATTAGGTGTTGTATAAATATAAAAATCAGTGTTGTATTCTATAGTTGTTGTAAAATTATAATATGTAATATAACTACCACTTCTGTTAAGTCTTGCAGTGTAAGAGCCTATATGTATCGGTACATAAGGCACAGTACCCATGATATCAATTAAATTTTTTGTATAAACTATAGAGCCATCAAATACCACTTCTAATTTAGTATCTGTAAATAATGAGCTTAATTGATATACAAATGAAAAATCATTATCATATCTTTTCACATCTGTTTTAGAGCCACTTAAAAAATCTTGATAATGACTTGGTATATCTACAACATCTGGATTATCTATCCCATGGAAACAAATACATGGCATATATGAAGTGAATAATCCTGTGATCTGACCATTAAAAATTTTATCACCAAAATAGCTACTTTCACTATGCTCTTTAAACCAAAGGGGAAAAGGACCCATTGTACCTGACGGTATGGATGAGCGTTCAATATACCAATAGACACTTTGATAAGCACTACCATCATAATAAAATTCAAACAAGGGTTTTTCTTTTGTAAGAGTTGCACCGCTTTCATCATAAAACCTATAGCGGTATGTATCGCTATCGTATTGAGTAATAGATACATCACTAAATAAAACACCGTTTACATAAAGACTATAATCGTTTACATTTAAAGAAACATATTGTTGATTACTGGCTAAATATAAATCTACATAATTAATAATGCCTGAATATCGATTTGGATATTCTATTTCAAAATATCGTTGTAATATAAATGCTTCATTAGAAAACATATTATATATATTTCCAAAACAACTACTATCTGTGGAAGGATTATCGCCTGTATCATAACTAGCAATAGTATCAATAGTTATGTCGTCAAAATAAATACGACAATCATCTTCACTTAAGTCGTCACCATCAATATATATATGGTCGAAACTAGTAAAAATACTAGTATCCGCACCGTCTAAATTGCCATTGTAAATGCTACCATTGCCAACATTATCTAAAGATACTGTAAACATATTTGTATCAACATGTGCTATATTAAGATAATAACGAGAGCCTAAATTAAAACTTGCATCTATAGGAACAAAACCAATTCCTGCGTTGTACCAATACAAAGATAGAACATCAAAATCCCATTTTAAAATAATTTGGTTTTCGCCTGTTTCATTACGAAAACTCATAAAAATTTGACTTTCAGAACCAGAATTTCTAACAGGTACAAATGTAAAATTAATGTTATTAATATAATCATAAGATTGCGTTAAATTCCAATAACCACTAATATAATGTTTTGATCCACCTACAGGCTCATAATTACGCACCATAAAACTATGTTCGGCACTTAAAGCATAATCAGAGGATGTCATAAAGTAATTAGAGTCGCCAGTGTTTAAATAATTAATTTCTCCACTCGTGCCACTATTAGACCCACTTGCTACATCATCCCAATCGGTAAGTAGAACATCACCGGTAGAAGCAGAAACATAACCGTCAAAAAAAAACAAACTAGTAAACAACAGCATCATACATATTAAAATATAACTAATTTTCAATTTTTACACTTCTCCTTTTTATTATATATGTAATATATGTAATACCTATCGCAGATATTACAAAAGAGCCTAAAAAACTTAGAATAGTAATTAAAATAAGAATAAATATCATTAAGTTATTATCTATTTGCATTTTAACACCTAAAGTTGGTGGATGGGGATGGATATCCCCTATGACTTATCTAATTAAGCTTTTTTAAAGCCTATATAAATAAGACCAATGCCAAGACCTACTAAACCAAATGTAAATCCATAAGCAACTAAATCCAAAACGGAAGTTAGTCCGCTTATTGCACTTACATTTGCATCCGCTTTTGCGGTAGCTACAAATGAAGCCATCAGAGGCAACATGACAAGACCGATTATAATTGATATTGCACCAATTATAATTTTAGTACCGTCAAATTCCATTTTCTATAATTCACCACTACAATACATAATGCATTATAAGTATATAAATGTATCTATTAATAGATACATAAGTGTATATACAAACATATATATTTTTATATCTCTTATTGTGTATATGTTTGTATATTCGTTTAAATATATATAAAAATACCTTAATGAATAAACTTATAAATGCATGAGGCATATCTAATATTTACACATGGAAAAAAAAGTTTTATATAAAAATGGCAATTATGCGGGTACAGGAACATTTAATACCGCTATTGAGCATGATACTAATCTATATATAGATAATGTACTTAAAGTTACTTCTAATTACATAAATCGTTTAGAAAAAATAGATAGAATACTTAAAAAGTTTTTAAAGTACAAAGCGTATCACGACGCAAATAAAAATAGTAGGCTTAATATGCTTACTAAAAAAGGTAATTTAAGTGAAGGTGAAGAGATACTTTTGCAGGAAGTAATGATAAGACAACAAAAAGAAGCGTCAAATTTTGTAGGTGTTTTATCATACATACTTGAATTATATGATGTACAGGAAGCCGAGAAAAAGAATTTAGATAAAGTAATTCAGGAGATATTGACAAAATGAGAATGTCCGGCGATTATGTACAACGGTTAGCAAATGATATTGAATATAGACTTAATTTAGGTAAATCAGAAATAAGAAACATGACACGTGATGATTTTAGGAGAACTCTTGCACGTGGCTATTTTGCTAAAAAAAGATATAAGTTTAATCAGTCCGAGCCTTCTAGTTTACAAATTGATACGCTAGGGCTGTATTACGGCACAAATTGGGGAATACTGCAAGGTTTTAGTAGAGGCAAAGCAGTACGTAATGTAGATAAAAGATATTATATTAAAAGTAAATCAACAGGCGAAATATATCATCCTACAGAAATAAAACGTAATGTAAAAGGTAGATATTACGATAAAAAAACAGGAAGGTTTGTAAGTGGTAAATAGAACTAAATTATTTTATGCGGTAAGTAGTAGATGCGACGAAGAGGGAAACGAACATATACTAATATGGGATTTTGATAATATTGATTTAAATGTAGTATTGAAGTCATTAAGCAAAGTACAAAATTATCACGCATTAGGCGATATATACATATTGCAAAGTACGCATGGATATAATGCATTTTGTTTAGATAAACTATTTTTTAACGAAGCTCATAATATTCTATTCAATACTAAATTCAATGATTATAATCATACTAAAATAGGATATTACGGTCAAAGTTGGTGCTTAAAGTTCTCATCGGATAAAGCAATAATTAAAAGACTTATACCAACTGAAAATTACGACGAAAGACCGCAAAGCTATGCTCACTATTTAGTATTTAAAAAGTTTTATGACTATAATAAATTAAGAATATTAAACCCCGATATAAATGAATGTGTAGAAATTGAAAGTTATAAACAGAATGTGATATAGTGCGTATGTGGATGGTAGACCCTAAGATATTATGTACAAATCATCTTTTAGGTGAACATAACGAATATCATAAATTTAAACATATTTTTGAAAAACATTACTCTATACATAGATATATATTAAATAATTGCATTGAGCCTTTATCAATGAAAAAAAGACATGATGATTTAGTATCCGAAATGATAAATAGAGGTTTTAAACATAAATCAGATTATACACAACCTGATGTTTCTTATTTGCCTGATAATATTAGAAATTACAAAATAGATATTAATAAGTCATTAAATTTATTATTAAACAGGTGTACTAAATGTACAGAAAGATACTATAAAATAAAAAAAGGTGAAGTATTATGACATGGCAAGATGTAATAAAAGGCTTATTTATAAGCGACATTAAACAAGCTGAAAAAAACGCATATAAAAAAGAAGCGTTAAGGCTTGCACATATTCGAGGCATTGAAATGGCAAGAAAAGATTACCCAGAAGAATATAAGGTTTCACAGGTGATTAAATGAATAGAGCATATAGAGAATATATGATAGGAAAATGGAAAGAGGCTGAAGCATTAGCAGTAGAAATAGGTTGCACAGATAATAAAGTAGTAATAAGCATATTTGACAAAATTACACAACCATTTTTTTACTGGATAAATAAAAAATAAGAGGTAATAATATGGAAATAGATAAAACAGAAATAGAAGTAAAAACATATGTAGAGATAGAAGACGGAAAGCATAAAGGAATTATAACAGATTTTAAAAGACCAATTAACGAAAGCGGTTTTGATTATGTAGATATATACATAAGGCTTACTGACATAAAAGCAGACAGTGAAATAGAAATTAAGGCTGGCTTCCCTTTGAATATATCCGATATTAGTGCATTGGGTAGGTTTTTAAAATCAAGTGGTCTAAACTTTAAACAAGGTGACAAACTAAAGTTAGTAGATATTAAAGAACATCTAATAGACAAAAAGATAACCTTTATGACCAAGAACGAAAAAACAGAAGCGGGTAAATTTGCAAGAGTCTTGAGAGACACAATTGAATTTATCTAATCAGCTTAATTAGTGAGTGTACTTTGTATTTAACCCCATCCTACACTCACTAATTATTATTTAATGATAATATGAAAATAAATATAAAACAGTTGTTAGTATATAAACAATGCACAAACGAATTTATACCTAAAAGCAGAAAATGTAGTTATTGTATAGCTCGTGATTTATGTTTATTAACTGAAAAACATTATAACGAATTAAAGTTACCAAACCAAAAAAGGCTTTGTGACAATTATGTATAATGACACCAAACATTTAAATACTTTTAGTGTATACTATATAGTAAGGTGAAATAATGACAACATTAAAAGAATTAGTAGAAACAAAAGCAAAAAAAGCAGAATATAGTACACGAGGTGTCAAAATTAGTGACGATACCGCAAAAGTAATATTAGAAAAGATTAAAGATATCGGTGCATTTTCATTGCCAAGAACTGAGGTTAATGCATCAGTCGGCTGGAGTGACAAAGCAATAGGTAATCAAAGACTTAAAGCCAAACTCAATAAAGAACATGCTTTAGATGGTATGAAGTGGCATGTTGGACATAATACAAAGACTGATAGATATGTATTTACTACAAAATCTATTTAATTTCTTTTATTATGACATAATAACCCAAAAACTATATATAGTATAAATGACATATATATAATGTGATAACATGGCTGAAATAGATTATAAAAATATAGGACTAAGTGATTTTGAAGCAATTATAGCAAAAGTATACCATGACTTTTATCCAGATATACATAAAGAAATAGTAAAATATAACAATTGGACAGATACCTTTTATTTTATTGATTGCATACTTATAGCTAGACATCACTATTGCAATACTTACCAAGAAGGCATTATTTACATTGAGTCAATAAACAATCGTAGTCATACATAAAATCAGCCATGTGTAGACAAACCCAAGGAAGGGAAAGCATATATAAATCTCATCATCTATACACTACCTAATACATATGCTTTCCCTTATTAATATCAAAGGAGAAATAAAAATGTTATTAACTAAAATATATGAAAAGTTAGAAAAAACTATTATGGATAGAGAATTTATAATTATTCTTACGTGTGGTATTTTAGGTACTTTTATGCTTAGTTTTATATTTTCTTATGTATTTACATATGAATACGGTTATTATGTAAATAGTGTTCATGCTTTTGTTGTTACCGTTTTGGTTGGTTTTATGTTTGCTTTTATGGTTGCCCTTGACAATGATTTTGCATCGAGTATTGTATCTGCTTTTGCATCTAGTATTATAGCTACTCTTATATTTTGTACTTTATCTGCTTTAATAGAACTATCTCAAAACATAAAAGAATTAGTAATAGTTCTAATTGCAGTTCTTATAATATCAGAAATATTTTATTGGCTTGACCAACACAAATGGAAAAACTTAACTAGATGGGAAAACACTCTCGCAAAAAAAGGAGAGTGCCTTTTAGAAACTTCTTTAATTATTGTAAATTCAATTTTTGTAATAAGGCACTTCAATGATTTTATAGACAAAATAGTACAAAACACAGAAGCAATTATACAAGCATCTTATTATGTAGCAATTACGGCAGTAGCAATAATTGCAATAGTTGTTTATTTGTATTTAAACAGTCTTAAGTATAAGGAGAAATAAAAATGAGTTTAATAGAACTAATAGATAAAGAAGCAAAACCGACTATAGCAGATAATTACACATTTGCAAATTATTTGTATTTAGGTACATATAATACACAATATCCAGAATTACTTATGTCGGTGCTTCGGGTAACAGGTAGTGTTATCGATAAGAATACAGATAAATTAGTAAGAGCTATTAAAATAAAGTATTATCTAGATTTACATACAAAAATAGTAAAAGGTAACAAAAGTTATTGCTTATTTTCACACAAATATCCGTACCCATTTGATTAACTTAATAATAACCATGTTACTCATTATCTCAATTTTAACTTACTACTTCAAT
>Ga0180433_10008869_pt1 | contig 12434 bp, 10 predicted proteins | sample SS_ome_8_FD_132980 | JGI IMG/M metagenome (GOLD analysis project Ga0180433, IMG submission 132980) | Hypersaline lake sediment archaeal communities from the Salton Sea, California, USA - SS_1_D_1 metaG | ecosystem: Environmental > Aquatic > Non-marine Saline and Alkaline > Hypersaline >... | reverse complement strand
GAGTGGACCATCCTGGGAGAAGAAGGCATCGACAACGACGGTGACGGCCGGGTCAACGAGGATGCCGAAGGTTATGTGGACCCCAACCGCAACTGGGGATTCGACTGGGCCCCACCCTATGTCCAGGGAGGCGCCGGCGAGTACCCGTTCCATGCTGTAGGTCTTAAAGGGCTGGCAGAATGGGTCGTCCAGAGGAAAAACATCTGCATGGTGTGGTCCTTCCACAACTCCGGAGGCATGAACCTGAGGGGGCCCAGCCGGAAGGGATTGGGCGAATATCCCCAGCAGGATGTCGCCGTGTACGATTATCTGGGCGAGCAGTCCGAGAGGATCCTTCCGGGCTACCGGTATTTGGTGAGCTGGAAAGACCTGTACACCACCTACGGCGATTCGTGTGAATTTTTGACCCAGATGATGGGCGCCTATGGGTATGTGGGAGAGGTTTTCCAGGTGCAGACAGAGACATTCCGGTCTCAGGAGGAGCAGCGGGCCAGGGCACGCCAGGGAGGAGAAGACGAGATGATGGCCATGCTATCGGGCCGGTCCAGCGACCTGGAGCGGCTGCGGTTCAGCGACAACCTGACCCACGGCGATCTGTACAAGCCGTGGGCCCCTTACAAGCACCCCACCTACGGGGACGTGGAGATAGGGGGCTGGGTCAAGATGAGCTCCCGGATATCGGCGCCCTTTATGCTGATCGACCTGGTGCACCGCAACGCCATGGCTGTGCTGTTCACGGCCAAGCAGACCCCGGAAGTCAGCCTGGAGGTGACGGAAGTGAAGGAAGTGGGGAAGGGGCTCTACCAGGTGAGGACAAGGCTTTCCAACAGCAAGGCCATTCCCACCATGAGCTACCTGGCCCAGAAGGTGAAGCTTTACCCCAAGGATACGCTGAAGGTTTCGGGGAACAATGCCAGGGTGGTGGCCGGCGGTGTTTTGACCGATGCTTACAGGAACACCGTCACCTACAAGGAGCACCGCCCCGAAGTGCAGTTCCTGGTGGTCCCCGGGTTCGGAAAAGTGGAACATCAATTTCTGGTGGAGGGAAAAGGGGATCTGACCATCCGCTACCTATCCCGCCACGCCACCGGCCTAACCCAGAACATCAAGCTCGATTAATCGGGGACAGGATACGTTTTCGCTTTATTATTAAATCGGGGAACACATATCCAGGTACCGATTTATTCTACCGATTTATTCGTCAGGCCACTCGCCTTTGAGGAAAGTTTCGACCGCGGGATAAAAAATATCCGGCTGTTCCACAAATGGCAAATGCCCAGCCTCACGGACAATTAAGAGCCTGGCATTGCCCAGGGCCTGCACCCAAACGCGCGATCCCTCTATCGGCAGCGTATCGCTTTCACCATGGATGGTCAGCACCGGCACATCCAAGCCCTGCGCCATCTCCCGCCAGTCCCATTCTTTGAGTTTTCCGATGATGGCCAACAACTGCATGTTGACATTGGCAGGCATTTCGTTCGCGCATTTGCATTTGTCGCTGCGCATGGAGCCTATCTTTTCGGGATCATGGAATATCCTCTTCATATAAATATTCCAATACTCCTGGCAATATCTTTCGGGATCAGATTTTTCCAGCCCGTCCTCCTGCAATTTCTTCAATTGAGCCAAACTTTCCTCATCGAACGGAGTAGACCCGCTTTGAACAAAAATCTCATACGCCGGTGAGATCGGTCCTACCTGAACGATCCGGTTTACACGCTCGGGGTATTGGGTCGCATAAAGAAAAACCATTCCTCCAAGATAGGACCAGCCGATCAATGATATTTTCTCCTTTCCCAGATGCTTGCGGATCGCTTCTAGATCAGCAATCTCCGAGTCCATGCTGATTGTTCGTAAATTGGAAACAGGACTTGATTTTCCCCTGCCTCTTTGATCATAAAAAATCAATGTGCGGCTGGGATCGGCGAGCTTCTCAAACTCATACTCCATATAGATAGCTGCGGGCACCACTATAGCCTCCGGCCCGTCCCCGATCGTTTTGTACCTCAGCTCCACGCCCTCATCCACTGTCACATACCCTTCATTTACATTCAACTTCACTTTCTCATCTTCCACTTCCATTGCCTTTTCCTTCTGTGTGCAGCCGAACGCCAAAGCCAAAGCACCTGCAAGCAGAAAAGAAATGAATTTTTTCACCTGTCCCTCCTATTTAGAACCATTGCAATATTTTTGCATATCCTGTTGTCTAACTCAATCCTCAGTAATTTAGAGAAGCAAATTTAGAGACAGCATACGTGATCACTTAATAATTAAATAGGGGAACACATAAGCAGGTACCGATTTAATGTGTTAAAATAGGCGAGGAAGAAGTGAATGTGCGGAATATGCGGGATATTTGATTACGGCTCCAGGAAGGACGTTAGCCAGGCCCTCCTGCGCAAAATGTGCGACACCATCATCCACCGGGGGCCTGACGAAGAGGGCTATTACACCTCAGGCAGCATCGGCCTGGGAATGCGCCGCCTCTCCATCATCGACCTCCAGACAGGACAGCAGCCCATCCACAACGAAGAAAAAAGCGTCTGGGTCATCAACAACGGGGAAATCTACAATTTTCAGGAGCTGCGCGAGAGCCTCCAAAAAAAGGGCCACCACTTCTACACCAAATCCGACACAGAAGTCATCGTCCATCTCTACGAAGACCACGGCATTGACTGTGTCCAGCACCTCAGGGGCATGTTTGCCTTTGCCATCTGGGACACGAACGAGCAAAAGCTCTTTCTGGCCAGAGACCGCCTGGGCAAAAAGCCGCTGAGCTACACCCTCCACAACGGAACCTTCCTCTTCGGCTCGGAGATCAAATGCATCCTGGCCCACCCGGCTATCTCCAAAAAGGTGGACCTCCGATCCCTGGACAGCTATCTCACTTATCAATACGTGCCCGGCCCTGCCTCCATCTTCGAGGGGATCTCCAAGCTCCCCCCGGCCCACACCCTCACCTGCGACCGGTCCGGCCAAGTCCGCATCCAGCAGTACTGGGATATGGATTACAGGAACAAATGGTCCCTCTCAGAAGAAGAATACTGCGTCCAGATCCGTGAAAGACTGAAAGAGGCCACCAAAATCAGGATGATCAGCGATGTTCCCCTGGGGGCCTTCCTTTCCGGAGGGATCGATTCCTCAGCCGTGGTCGGCATGATGAGCGAAGTCAGCCCCACCCCTGTTAAGACCTTCTCCATCGGCTTCGAAGAGCAGGAATATTCGGAGCTGGCCTATGCCCGCCAGGTGGCCGAACTCTTCGGTACCGACCACACCGAATTCATCGTCAAGCCGCAGATGGTGGAAGTCCTGGAAAAGCTCATGTGGCACTACGGCGAACCCTACGCCGACTCCTCTGCTTTCCCTTCCTATTATCTCGCCAATGAAACCCGAAAATTCGTCACCGTGGCCCTCTGCGGAGACGGGGGGGACGAAAACTTCGCCGGTTACCTCATGTACCGGGCCCTCAAAAGGGCCCACACCCTCGCCAGAATCTACCGGTCCATGGGCGGGAAGGCCATCAAGAGACTCATGGACCTCATTCCCACTTCCGCGGAACGCGTCGACTTCATCCGCAAGGCCAAAAAAGCCGCCACCGTATTGCTCAAACCCCCCAGCAGCATGAACATCCACTGGTATTCTTTTTTCAACGATGAGCAAAAGGACATGCTCTACACAGACCGGATGAAAAACATACTCGACGGCGTCGACGCCGATGAATTCATGGCCCGCAGCTTCCGGAATGCCCCCGTCGACCATTGGCTGGACAGGCTGCTCTACACCGATATCAAAACCTATCTCCCCGAAGATCTCCTGGTGAAAATGGATATCGCCACCATGGCCAATTCCCTGGAGGTACGCTCCCCCTTTCTCGACCACCGGTTCATGGAATTTACCGCAAAAATACCTTTCCACCTCAAGCTGAAAGGGTCGACCCTGAAGCACATCCTGAAAAAAAGCATGGAAGGTTTTCTCCCCAAAAATATCCTCCACCGCCGCAAAATGGGCTTCGGCCTCCCTATCATCGAGTGGTTCCGGACCGACCTCAAGGATTATGTACGGGACGTCCTCCTCAGCGAGGCATGCCTCGATAGAGGCTATTTCAAAAAAGACTACATCGAAGAGATCCTGGATGAACACATGTTCCAGAACAAAAACCACGCCAACCGCATCTGGGCCCTCCTGATGCTGGAAATCTGGCACAGGTCATTCAATCTCTAAGCGCGGAATCGGCCTCCCTTATCAATTCCCGGTAAAAAGACTGGATTTTCTGCGCCACCCTGTCGGCCCGGTATTTGGACCTGGCCTCTGCCTGATTCTGCAGCTGCATTTTGGCCATCGACGCGCGGTCTTCCAGCATGCCGTCCACCTTCGCCGCGAAATCCCGCGGGTCTTGGCTTTCCACGAGAAAACCGTTTTTGCCCTGTTCCACGATCTCGGGAATGGCCCCCTCAGGAGTGCTCAAAACGGCCATCCCCGCCCCCATGGCTTCCAGCACCACGATGGGGCATCCCTCCTGGCAAAAGGTGGGAAAAAGGAATATATCTCCCTCTTCGAAGATTTTTCTTTTTTCCGCATCCCTCACGAAACCGGGCATCCCGATGTGGTCCTCCAGCCCGCTTTTTCTCACATAATCTCTTACCGCGTCCCATTCGTCACCGTCGCCTGCCAGAATGGCATGGACATCCTCGTGCCCTCCCTCTTTCAGGAGTTTAACGGTTTCGGCGGCGATGCGGGCTCCTTTGCACCGGATAAAACGAGACACGAAAACCAGGTTCGCCTTCTCCCTGTGCCCCTCATCCCTATGCCCCTCATCCCTGATGGTCCTGTCGGCAAACGGGCCTTCATACATGGTGGTGATGACCTGGATCCTGCCGGCCGGATAGCCCAGTCCCACCAGCTGAGATTTGAACTTACCCGACAGCACCAGGATCAACCGGGCTCTGCCCACGGTGTTTTTCAAGAGGGCGCGGAGAAGGGCATTCCGCGCTATCCTGGCGAACAGACGTCCATCCCATCCATGAAAAGTCACCAGGATGCGCCCGGGATAATACCTGTGGATGAGCCTCATGTACATCGCATCCCGCAGCAGCGCCAGCACCCGGAAAGAGGGATTGAGGTGGCATAGGCTGTAGCGTGCGGGTCCCTTCAGCTTTTTCCGCAGGCGGAAGTAATCGCTCACAAAATGCCCTGCCCGCCTGAAGGGGCTGCGGACTCCCGGCCGGTTGGCGACCGTCAAATGGTCCACCCGGAATTCCGGGCCCAGGTTGGCCACCAGTATCCGGCAGAATTCCGCTACTCCTCCCTTTCCCTGCATGGAAGGAGATAAGAACAATATATCGTGAGACTCCATGAGGATCACGCCGGTTGTTCGGCCCTGTTTTTTTCCATCCCTTTGATGTAGAGGAATCCCACCAGGATGAAGTAGACCATGGGGAGCATGTCATCGATGAACACGGCCCAATAGGTGGCGCTTATCAGGAACATGACAAAGGAAAATCCCACCATGCCCAGGGCATAGGCTTTCCAGTAGGGATCTTTCTCCGATTTGAAAAAGCGCGCCGCGTAGATCAGGATGGCGATAAAAAGGACATGATACACCAGGGAGCCCACATAACCCACCTGGATGGCCAGCCAGGACGATCCGGGCACGCCGTATTCGATGGGCAGAGCGCCTGTCTCCACGTAGGTCGTTTTGAGGCCTTCGAAGCGGGTTTCGATGTAGCTCCCAGGACCCAGACCGAACAAAAGGCCCGGCAGTCCCTCCTGCCTGAGCAGCTCATAGATCTGGATAGTGGTCATCACCCGTCCGCCCGATGCCCCTTCATACCGCGCCATGGTGTATTGGAGAAGGTAGTTTTTCACATATTCCAGGTCCACCTCGCCCCCCACCCTGTGCTGGGGGTTGAGGGTGGGCATCAACCTGATGGAAATATAGCCTGTCAGGAGCACGATGATGGCGCCGATGATCACATAGATAACGGCTTTTTTGAACCGGTCCCTCATGTAGAGGCCGAGGAAGCCCACCACCACCGGGATGTACAGGAAAAGGCCCCTTTTCCCGCCGATGATGCCGAAGGCGACAAAACCGACGGCCATCAGGATGTACCATACCGAGGGTTTGTGGTAGAAATAGAAAGCGAACACGAAGCTGATGGCCATCAGGGGGATGACGATGGAGGGTCCTCCGCCGTGGGTGGCGTATGTGCCGATCGCTTCCTCCCCGATCCCCACAAAAAACACTTTGATGGCGGCGGTGGGGATCTGGATGATGAAAAGGAATATCAGGGCCTTTTTGATGGTCTTTATGAATTTTTCGTCCAGGTCGAGGTTGATGATAGCCAGGAAAAGCAGGTAAAAGCGGATCAGCAGGCGGAAGAAGAGAACGCTGTGCAGGAACGATGTGGAATGGAACTGGTAGGAAATCCACATGATGAATACCAAAAAGAAGACAATACCCAGGAATTTCAGGTGGATCCTCTCTTTTTTCAGCGTTTTCAGGATGATAGCTTTGGCGAAAAGCAGGAGAATGACGAATTCGTTCAGCCATGTGACCTGGGGCGGCAGGATCTTGAGCTCCTCCAGCGTGTTCCCGGAAAAGGCGATCACCAGGAGGATGGCGAAAGCGAATATGTTGTAGCGCAGGACCAGGAGGGAAGCGCCGAAAGCGACGGCTCCCAGCATCAGGGTGGCATCCTCCTCCACGATGGCAGCGGCGAGGAAGACGGTGGCGATGAGCAGGGTGAAGCCCAGGATAATGTTGTTCCGGGTCTTGAGCGTGACGATCATAGCAAACTTCTCAAAAATCTTTCGAATTCAGCGAGCTGGGTGTCCCAGCCGAAATTCATTTTAACAAAATTCCTGGCATCTTCCGCCATTTTTTTGAAATTGTTTTCCGGGGATGCAGCCTCCTGGATGGCATCGGCCAGGCCCACAGGACCGGCGGCGGGGGCCAGGAAAGCGAAGCTCTTGCCCCCCAGCACGCTTTTGTGGGCGGGGATGGATGTGGCCACCACGGGTTTTCCGCAGGCCAGGTATTCGAACAGCTTGATGGGCGAACAGGTGTTCCAGGGAGGCCAATGGGGGAAGGGGAGGATGCCCGCGTCCATCCTGTTGATCCAGGCCGGTACATCCTGGTAGGGGACAGTCGGATGGAAAAACACCCGGCCGGTCAATTTCAGGCGTTTTGCCAGTTTCTTGAGCTCTGCCATTTCATCCAGCGCGCCCAGCAGGTAAAGCTCGATGTCCATGCGGTCCAAAAGGGCCATGGCTTTGATAATGTGGTGAATGCCCCTGTGGACATCCACTTTGCCGTGGTACATGAGCCGGAAGTTGGAGTGTTCCTCCGGCCGGGGAAGGGGCTTGAAATGCTCGAAATCCACGCCCGAACTCCACACGGAAGAGCGGTGGCCGGGCAGATGGAATTTACGGGTGCAGTAATCCCGCATTTCCCCGGTGATGTAGGAGATGCCATCGAAGAGCCGTGCAGCGGTTTTCACGCTCCGGCGGAAGAAGAAATTATGGAGCTGCCGCTTGAAAAAATTGTGATCGACAGGGAGGGTGCGCACGTCCAGCTCCAGCTTGAAGCCGTGTTGAGCGCGGAGGGAGGCCAATCGTTTGAGAAGAAACATGTTGGAAGAATTGAGAAATACCACATCGTAGTCTCCCAGCCTGTCGAAGGTGTCGAGAAAACGGAGATGCTGGCGGAAGAGGAAGAGGGTCTTGACGAACGGCAGGTTGATGCGGTCCAGGTAGGTCACCTGGCTTCGGATGTTGTCGAACTTTTTTTTGGTATGTCTGTAGGTGGTTACCACGTGGACGTCGTTGTTTTTTTCCAGATGCTTGAGCGTGGCCAGCCGGGCCGATACATTGAAGGCCACATCGAATTCTTTGTCCAGAAACCACAGTATCTTCATGATCCGTTCATGGTATGCATGATATGCATGATTTGATCGAAGGGATTGCGGACGGGATCAGACCGGTGATTTTTGAGGCTCGTCTTGGTCCAGCTGCTGCGTTACCCTGGCGGGATTGCCCATGACCACCACATTGGGAGGGACGTCTTTCATGACCACGGATCCGGCACCGACCACGGAATTTTTCCCTACTCTCACTCCGGGGAGAACGACAGAGTTCACGAATATCTTGACGTTGTCTTCGATGACCGTTTGGATCTCCACCTTTGTCGAGCGGTATCCTGTGTGGCTCAGGATGTAGGAGCCGTGGGCGATGTTCACGTTCTCTCCGATGATGATTCTTCCTCTTCTGATATCCAGATGGGCACCCCAGCTAATGAAACAGTTTTTCCCGATAGTGATTCCCATGAACCGGAAATACCGCACTCGCCAAAAGGATAAGAACTTGACGGCTTGATGTCTGAATCCTCTGCCTATTCTCATTTTTTTTATGATATTTTTTGTCCTCTGCTCAAACCCGTAATTCTACCCTTTTGTAACTGCACGGGTAGATTAAATTATCACAACTTAACCCAAAAATCAAAGCGATGTTTTCATGCACAAACCGATTATGCCGTATTCCGGGAAAAAGCCAATACCTTAGGACGGTGAATCGGAGGGTGATTTTTGTTGCCTGCTCGTCACCGCCAGCGGTGATATAATTCGGTACCTGCTTTAATTTGGTACCTGCTTATGTGTTCCCCGAATTAATAAATAAGGAATAACGTATGGTGTCTCCGCTTTAATTTCCCATTTAATTCCGATTAATTGGGGGTAGGATAAGCAGGTACCGAATTAATTGAACTATTGATAGTGGTAACGGGCCTGAAGGAAATCGATCCGGTCGTCACGGACAAGATAAACGATGCGGTGCTCTTGGGTCAATCTTCTCGACCATAAGCCGGGGGCAAGATATTTGAGAGGTTCGGGTTTGCCGATTCCATGAAAAGGATCTCGCAAGATCGCTTCGATGATCGATAAAATACGGAGGGATATTTTGCGGTCTGTATGGACCCAGTACCTTAAGTCCTGTATGAATTCTGGCTGGAAGACAGCGTCACGCTTTTTACGAGTCAAGTCCTACCTCGAGACGTAACTTATCGATTGTTATGGGTTTGGTTTTGCCTTTTAGCGCCCGTTCCATGGCTGTCAGCAATCGATCTGCGTTTTTTGGGGAACGGAGCAGGTAAGCTGTCTCGAGGAGACTCGATAATTCTGACTCGGCGATCATGGCCACCTTTTCTCCACCGCGCCTATTGATAATGATAGTCTCGCGATTTTTGGTGACCTCATCGAGAAGTCTGGCCAGATTCGCCCGGGCTTGGGTGTAAGTTGTCTGAATGGCCATGAAAGCCTCCTTATTCTGTACAGTTATACTGTACATGTTTTTTGTTTGACTGTCAAATATATGACGAAAACAGCTTGAGGATTATTTCAAATCTATGTAATTGCGTGCCGGGATATCCTGTCTCCGAATTATCAGGGGCAGAATAGCCCGGAGCCGGTTCAGGCAAGGGCTTATTGACTTGGCATGGTTTTCTATGATAATTTTTGGTTGATAATAAATGGGGGACACATATCCAGGTGCCGATTAATTCCGATCCCGTCCCCGAATTAATAAATAAGAGGAGGATTAGACAAATGAAACTCGATCGACATTTAAGAACTTTTGGTTTGGTGTTTGTCGTCATGTGCGTCATCGTTCCCCTGGCTGTGCAGGCGGATGTGTACATCAAGCAGAAAAACCACACGGACGGCTTTTCCATGATGGGGCAGAGCCAGCCGGCCAAAGATGAGATGTTCGAAACATGGATGACCGGCGACAAGGCCCGCATGGACCACGGCGAAGACTCGTCCATCATCATCCGACTGGACAAGAATAAGATGTACCTGGTCAACCACGCCGAAATGAAGTACGTCGAAATGGAAATAGGCGGGAAAAACGATATTTTCACAAGCGCCCTATCCGCCTCTGACCTTTCGGGAGAAGAACAGGCCCAGGCCAAAAAAATGATGGAAAAATTTGCCGGGATGATGAAGCCCAAGGTCACGGTCACGGCAACCGGCGAAACCCAGAAGATCAAAGACTGGAACTGCCAGAAATACAACATGACCATGAGCATGATGGGCACGAAATCCAACTATGAAGTGTGGGCCACAGAGGACATCGATATCGACTACGACCTCTACCGCAACCTTGCCTTTTCCATCATGGGTCAAACTCCGGGCGTCGAAGACATGATGAAGGAAATGAGCAAGATCAAAGGCATCGTAGTCCTGCAGCAGGGCACCATGTCCATGATGGGAACGGATGTGAAGTCATCCCAGGAGTTGCTGGAGGTGTCCGATAAGTCGGCCCCGGCGGGAATCTATGAAGTTCCAGAAGGATACACAAAACAAAACTAAAATAATTTGGTACCTGCTTATGTGTTCCCCGAATTAATAAATAAGGAATAACGTATGCTGTCCCCAATTTAATTGAATTAATTAAGAAACATAGAGATTCTTGAGGAGGAGGGCGTCGTGCTCCTGGATGGGGCTTTCGCAGATGACCGTGCCGGCGACGCCCAGGTCCTTCAGCGCCTGCACCCACTCGTCGTAGCGGAAATCCGACTCGTCCAGCATCAGGTGCTTCAGCTCGCCCCGGCTGCTGTACTCAGCCCCGGAAATGTGGATGTGCATGTTTTGGAGCTTCTGCCTGCCCAGTTTCCGCCCCACCTTGCGCAGAATCCGGTCGAACTCCCGGTAGCTGTTGGCTTTTCCCCGGCCTTCCCTGGCATGGATGTGGGCAAAATCCAGGCAAGGCTCTAGACCATCCACTTCCCGGCACAGCCTCAGTATCTCCTCGAGCGATCCGAACTGACGCCGCTTTCCCATGGTTTCGGGCCTCAGCACCACCCCGCTCCTTTCAGCCCGCAGCAGCGACACCACTTCCTCTATCCCTTTTTTGATATTCTGAAAGGTCGTTTCCTCATCATCTCGCCCGTAATACCCGGCATGAAACACCACGTTCCCTGCCCCGCACTTGACAGCCGTCCGCGCCGACGCCACAAGCCTCTCCATGCTGGCCAGCCGCCGCCCTTCCTCTGCAGCGTTCAGGTTCACATAATAGGGGGCATGCACGCTCAGCCTTACACTCAACTCCCTGGCCGCTTCCCCGACCCTTTCGGCTGTTTCCGTTCCCATCTTCACGCCCTTGACGAACTCCACCTCCATGCAGTCCAGGCCCAGTTCCACGATTCTCCTAATACCCGCTAAGCTGGATGTCCCCCCTGTCGACTTGGGCACCCCTGCTGTCCCGAAAAGAAGGCCCCCCTTCCTATCAGAAGCACTCCACATCGGCCTTTCCATCGGACTTCAAGAATTCGCTGACGATGCGCATGGCGCAAAAGTCACCGCACATGGAACAGGCCTCTGATTTGGTCCTCCTTTCCTTCCTCACTTCCTCGAATTTATGCGGATCGAGCGCGAACTTCTTCTGCTCGTCCCAGTCGAGCCTTTTTCTAGCCTCCGACAGCTTCAGGTCCCTCTCTTTTGCCCCCTTAACGCCTTTCACGATGTCTGCCGCGTGGGCCGCGATCCTGCTGGCGATCAACCCATCCCTCACATCGTTGGGCCCCGGCAGCCCCAGGTGTTCGCTGGGGGTCACGTAGCACAAAAAGTCCGCCCCGGCCGCTGCCGCTATCGCGCCTCCGATGGCCGACACGATGTGGTCGTAGCCGGCAGCGATGTCGGTCACCAGCGGCCCCAGCACATAAAAAGGCGCCCCTTTGCACAGGCTTTTCTGGATCTTGATGTTCATCTCCACCTGGTCCAGCGGGATATGCCCCGGCCCTTCCACCATGACCTGAACCCCCGCGTTCCAGGCCCGCTGAACCAGCTCGCCCAGCGTTATCAGCTCCTCGATCTGCGGGCGGTCCGTGGCGTCCGCTATGGCGCCGGGCCTCAGCCCGTCTCCTAAACTCAGGGTTATGTCGTACTTGCCCGCGATCTCCAGCAGCCTGTCGAAATGCTCATACAAGGGATTTTCTTTCCCGTGGTGCAGGATCAAGGCCAGATGAAAGGCCCCTCCCCGCGACACCACATCGGCCACTCTGCCCTGATGCCTGAGCCGCTCGATGGCCGCGCTGGTCAGCCCGGCATGTACGGTCATGAAATCCACCCCTTCCACGGCCTGCCTTTCGATCACGTCGAAAAGGTCGTCCTCTGTCATCTCGACGATGGCGCCTCGCTCTTCGATAGCCTGTATGGCCGCCTCGTAGATGGGCACTGTCCCCAATGGAATGCGCGCCTTGTCCAGGATCATCCTCCGGATCTCCCGGATGTCCCCGCCGGTGCTCAGATCCATCAGGGTGTCGGTCTCGTACTTGAGGGAGACCTCCACTTTCCTCAGCTCATCCTGCACATCAGGGAAATCCGAAGATGTTCCGATGTTCACGTTCACCTTGGTCCTTAAACCCTGGCCGATTCCTATGGCAT
>Ga0180433_10008868_pt1 | contig 12435 bp, 10 predicted proteins | sample SS_ome_8_FD_132980 | JGI IMG/M metagenome (GOLD analysis project Ga0180433, IMG submission 132980) | Hypersaline lake sediment archaeal communities from the Salton Sea, California, USA - SS_1_D_1 metaG | ecosystem: Environmental > Aquatic > Non-marine Saline and Alkaline > Hypersaline >... | reverse complement strand
TCGATGACAACGAACAGAGGACCAGCGGCCTCGCTTGGGTGTTTTACCTTTGGAAATATTACAGAGACAACTCTCTGCGACTTTGTCCGACAGCCGTTTTGCCGATATCCGAAGGCGGCAGGCAGCCATACGCTGCATGGACATATGACATGACGAACGACAAGATCCCCCCCTGGGTGTTCGAGGTGGAAGGAGTGCTGTCCGAAGGCGAGATTTTGGGAAGCTACGGTCTGAACAATTGGTGCACCAACAGCACGATCGGCGACCGGGCAAAGAACGCCCCTAACGGAAACTATTTCCGCGTAGACGTTAATAATGGTAACGAGGTTCCCCTGATGGCCGACTCGGCCTACCTAGACCAATGCCCCCTGCCGTTTGACGAGCCGCCAGAGTTCTATGGCCAAATCTACAGCGGGCAGACTGACTTGCATGAAATGCGCCGCGTGTGTATAGACCGACACCATGGAAGCATAAACATATTGTTTCTGGATTTTTCGGTTCGGCCGGTTGGCCTCAAGGAACTATGGCTTCTGAGATGGCACAAACGATGGTTCGAAGAAGGTTTCGCCTTCCCACTCCCCGCTTGGCCGACGTGGATGCGACCATACAAAAGCTACAAACATCCCTATCTGGAGACACCATAGTAATTTCCTGACAACAAATTTCGTTGGCAACAGTATTTAGCCATGGCATGGCTGGCACGAGTGGTTGTACCAAGTTATCCGCATCACATTACCCAGCAAGGCAATCGGCGGCAACAGACTTTCTTTTGTGATGAGGAGTACCAAGTATATTTGGACTCTATGGCGGATGGGTGTTCTCGATAAGGTTTTTGGATTTGGTCTTATTGCCTTATGTGGATTGCCTTATAGCCGAGAAGATACCCAACCACGAACAGGCAGGCAGGCCTCTTGACAGCCGATGTTTTTTGGCAAAGTTAGAGAAGGTTTTAAGTAGTGCCTCAAGATCCCGATAAGCAGACCGAAAACCAAAGGGCAAAAGAGATTGCCAAGCAAGAAATAGGTATGGTGTCCCCAGATTGAAAGGACGTGCTCAGGTTCGAGCCGATGAAACCTGGGGAACAGGGATTCGAACCCCGACTAACTGATCCAGAGTCAGTTGTGCTACCATTACACTATTCCCCAGAATAGCCGCTGCGGAAGCTTGGGATATTGTACTGCACGGCGGTTTATCTCACAAGAACCGGCTTTCATTTCTATCCGAACGAGGCGATAAATTCCTGTGCAAGTTGTAGGGCTGCCGCCCGAGGGCCTTCGTCCCGAACCTCAGGGCGGATATCGTCAGGGTTGCGCGGCGGGCATCTTGTGGATTCTGATCTTTCTTATCCTTCTAGGTTCGGCGCCGGTTATGGTGAACTTCAGGTTGCCATACTCGAAACTCGAACCGGTCTTTGGAATATAGCCTAGATGGGAAAAGACAAAGCCGCCCACCGTCTCGTAGTCCTCATCCTCGGGCAGGTTCAGTTCCAGCTCGTCGTTTATCACATCGATGTGCGTGCGGGCATCGAGTTCCAGGGTATCGGCGTCAATTCGGCGTATCGGTTTGGGCGGTGTTTTCTCGTACTCGTCGGTTATTTCGCCGACCAGTTCCTCCAGGATGTCCTCAATGGTGACAATACCGGCTGTGCCCCCGTATTCGTCGAGCACCACGGCGATGTGAAGTTTCTGGTTCTGAAACTCGTGCAGCAGGTCCCTGATGGGCTTGGTCTCGGGAACGAAGTAGGCCGGCCGCATCCTGTCGGCCAACCTGAATTCGCCGGGCTGCCTGCCTATCTCCGCCAGCAGGTCCTTGGCATACAGCAAGCCCACGATGTCGTCGATGCTGTCTTCGTAAACCGGAAGGCGGGAGTGTCCGGCGGTTGATATGACATCTAAAATCGCCGGCAGGGCGCAGGAGGAGTCGATTGCCACAACGTCGGTCCTGGGTGTCATTATCTCGTGCACGGCGGCATCGCTGAGTTCCAACACGTTCTCAATCATCTCCTGCTCCTCGGCGTCCACTATCCCCTCCAATCTGTGCTGGGCCAGATCAGTGAGGAATTCTTCCTGCTTTTCCCTGGTATCCTGGGCTTCATCGGGTTCCGCCACGCCCACCAGCCTGCGGATCAGGCCGTCGTACAGCGAAAAGACATACAACAGCGGCCAAGTGAGGTAGTAGACCACGCCGAGAACGCGGTGAGTTCTGGCCAGCATCTCTTCGCCGGCGTACTTGGCCCAGGCGTGAGGTATCGCAAGACTGAAAACCGAGAATATCGCGCCGGCGACGGCAAAAGCCACAACGTAATGCGCATAACCCGCCGGTTGCTGCCAGTGGGGCATTATCGCCACCAGCAAAAGCAGTATAACCACATTGCAGACCAGCCTGCAGGCGGCGCAGGCCAGAGTCAGCTGCTCGCTTTTTTCAACGAAGTTATCTGTAAGCTCGCCCCCGACCGCCTTGAAGGCCTCCTGGAGTCTGGACCGGGAAAACGTCCGCAGCGCGAGATTGTTGACCGAAAAGAAAAGCGTGCCGCCGCAAAGTAATAATATTATGACTATCGGCCACATCTGGTATTTCGTCCTCTCTTTCGATTATACACGAAACCGTATCCCCGTTCGCAGAGAATCCCATCCTCCTCGGCATGCATCTTCGCCGCCGACGATGGCGTGTCGTCGTGGAAGCCCAGCACGTGCAGAAGACCGTGCACTATGTAGAGTGCCAGTTCCGCTTCGACCGAATGCCCTCGTCGGTGGGCCTTCCGGGCGGCCATCTGGGCGTTCACGGCGATTTCCACGGATATGCTCCCTCCGGACCACCGGCCCATCCCGGAGGGTTCACCCGGACGTTGCCCGCCGGCCGTCTCGTCACCAAGGTCGAAGCTGAGGCAGTCGGTCGTGGAGTCGCGTCCGAGAAACCGCCGGTTCAACTGCCTCATCCGCCGGTCGTCAACCACGGCGACGCCGACAACGGCGTCTTTCAGGCCGAACCGCGCACAAACACCGGCGGCCAGAGCCTTGAGGGACGCGGAGTTGATTCCAGAAAGCTCGGTGCTGATTGTCAAGTTAACGGTTATCATCTGAAACCGAAGCGTCGTTCTCCGAAAAACGGCAACAGCCGCCGCCTCACTGCTGCGCGGGGTAGGGTATCCGGGCGTGATAGTGCGCCGTTAGCGTCTTGGATATGCTGGCCTCTATCTGGCTCAATTCCTTCAGCGACAGGTCGCACTCGTCGAACTGGCCGTCCTGCAGCCTTTTCATGGCCATGTTGTGCACAGCGGTTTCTATTTTGGCGGGCGTCACCTCGGGCATGGCCCTGACCAGCCCTTCGACACTGTCGGCCAGCATCACGATCGCCGCCTCCTTTGTCTGCGGCCTGGGTCCAACATACCTGAACTCGCTCTCGGAGGGCTCGGGCTGGGATTTTTCCTGTTGCTCCGCATTGCTCTTGCCGCCGGCCGCGGATGCTCTCTGTTTCTTGGCCTTATCGTAGAAATACTCCACAAGAGTGGTCCCGTGATGGCTTTCGATAAACTGCCTTAAAACAGCCGGAAGCCCGTACTCGCGGGCCATCTCAACACCGTCCTTTACATGGCCCACAATAACCAGCTGGCTCATCGCCGGGGATAGATCCTTGTGGCGGCTTGTGGAACCCAGCTCATTTTCAACGAAGTAACTGGGATTGTTTATTTTACCTATGTCGTGATAGTAGGCACCTACACGGCAAAGCAGACCGTTACGACCTATCGCTTCGGCGGCGGCCTCGGCGATAGAGCCGATCAGCAGGCTGTGGCTGAAGGTGCCGGGCGCCTCCATGGCCAGCCTCCTCAACAAAGGCTGGTTGGCATCGCTGTAGTCCAGCAGGGTCATGCTCGTGGCTATCCTGAAGGTCTTCTCGATCACCGGCAGCAGGCTCTGGATGAACAGCCCGGCAGCCAAGGCGGCGATCGCGTGATAACCCGAATCCGCCAAAGCCGCCCGCACGGGATGCTGCGAAAAAGAGTCCATAGCCAGCGAGGCCGTGAACACGACAACCGCCGTCAGGGTGCTCACTTCCAGCAGCTTCATCCGGGTGCGGATCTCGCCCAGCGAAAAGCAGCAGGTGAACACCGCCGCAGCCATGGTCAAAAGCAGACCGTTGTCCGAGGCGCCTCCGGCGGCAAACGACGCGAAGACAACGTAGAACACGCTCATCCCAAGGGCAAATCGCTGGTCGTAGGCGATGGTCAGACATATGGCGGCAGTGACCGCCGCGCCGGTGGCCCAGGAACTGTGGCCGGTGGCCATGGTGCCGAACCTGGTTACAGCCAGCAACACGATAAACAGCCCCAGCAGGGCCAGGGCCCGGGCGTGGTTCCTGGTTATCCGCTTCTGGTAGCGGTGGATATAGAGGCAACCGGCGGCGGTCAGCAAAACAACCATCCCGGCCAGGGGCACCACGCGCATGTAGCCGCCCCCCCATAGGACCTCAAAAGACAATATCACCAGGCAGGCCGCCGCGAAGCCCAGGCCCAATAGAACCGATATGATAAGGTCCGGATCGGCCAGGTGACTCCATATCGACGGTTTCCTGGCGCTTATGCTCTTTCGCAGCCGTGTCCGCCTAGGACTAGTCTTTCTGATGAAAAACCACATAAGAACGCCTGAAACAAATCCGGCAACCGCCGGACGTCACTCAATACCCTTGCGGGCTCCGGCCCGTTTATACGCCCTTACTATATTCTGCACCAGAGGATGCCTAACAATATCTTTACGTGTCAGCTCGACTGTGCCTATGCCGCGGATCCGGCGCAGCATCCGCATGGCCTCGACCATGCCGCTGCTGGTGCCGGGATCCAGGTCTATCTGCGTTATGTCGCCGGTGATTATCATCTTGGAGCCGTGGCCCAGCCTGGTCAAGACCATAAGCATCTGCATGCCTGATGTGTTTTGTGCCTCATCGCAGATGATGGCCGACTCGTTCAGCGTCCGGCCCCTCATGAACGCAAGCGGGATGATTTCGATCACGTCCATTTCGATGAACTTCTTCATCTGCACCAGGTCCATCATGTCTTCGAGAGCATCGAAGAGGGGGCGAAGGTACGGGTTGACCTTCGCCTGGATATCACCCGGCAGAAAGCCGAGTTTCTCACCGGCCTCGACAGCCGGCCTGGCCAGCACTATCCTCCTGATCTTCTTTCTTTTGAGCATGGAAACAGCCACCGCAACGGCCAGGTAGGTCTTGCCTGTCCCGGCCGGCCCGGTGCAGAAAGTGATGTCGTTGGCCAGCATGGTATTGATGTACTTGAGCTGGCCCTTCGTCGACGGCTCTATGATCTTCCTTCCAGCGTAGACGGCGATGGCCTCGGCCGTGGACGTGTGCCTGGCATCATCGTGCTGGGCGAGAAAAAACTCTACGTCCTGCTTGGTGAGACTGCCGGATTCGACAAGACGTTTCTGCATCTTGTCGATGACTTCGGCCGCTTTGTTAACGTTTTTTTCCGTGCCGCTGATGCTGAGATTGCCCTGCCGTCCGGCTATTTTGACCCCCAGAGACCGGCGCAGCAGGCGCAGGTACTCGTCAGCCGGACCGAAAAGGTCCAGGTGCCCGCCGGCCGAATCCAACTGTACGGTCATATCCACGGTTTTGTTAATTCCGCCGAGTCCCGGGCTCGCCCGCTAGCAGGCCAGCGCGAAGAAAAGGTACGCAAAAGGCGCCGCCGCCAGCGGCGAATCGATTACGTCCAGGACCCCGCCGAACCCGGGAATACCTCGGGACGAATCCTTTTGCACGGCATCGCGTTTCATCATCGATTCGGCAAGATCACCGGCCTGCCCCACAACTGCAAAAACGGCGCCGAAGGCTGCGGCCGGCGCCACGGCCATTATACCAGAGCCGGCCGCGAATCCAACAGCACACAGGGCCCCGCCGGCCACGGCACCCGCCATGCCCTCCCAGGTCTTGCCGGGGCTTACCACAGGCGAAAATTTATGCCGCCCGAACAGCATGCCGGCCGTGTACGCCCCTATGTCGGCCGTCTTTACCGTAAAGATAAACATCAGGAACGCCCAAACGCCGAATTCGATTCGGATCGCCAGCACGAACGAACCGAACAGGCCAAGGTAGACTACCGACAGCATGCAGGCTCCGCAGTTGCTGAAAACGCCCGAGGTGCCGCGGTGACAATACTGCCATATCAGCATAAGAGGCGCCGCCGCAACCATAACTCCGGAAATCCAAACCTGCGGCGATATGCCTGCCAGCCGGCCCCAATACCAACCTCCGGCCAGCAATACCGACACCGCGGCGGCCGGCACCGCGTAAACGATCGCGCCTGCCGCTGAGGCGAGCCTGGACAATTCAAGCTGGCAACCGATCAGCAACAGGGCCATAAAAGCGTATAAGAGGCCGGCCTGCAGCTTCGCGCTGTCTACACAGGATCCCTGCAGGGAACCATCCAGCCAGGCATCCAACAAGACCAAGCCGGTAAACAATGCCGTCATCAGGGTGCCAAGGATCAATCTGTGCTTGAGCATGCCGCCATCAAATACTGCCGAAACGCCGTTTTCTTGCCGCAAATGCCTTTATCGCATCCTCCAGGTGACTGTCCGAGAAATCCGGCCATAGTGTTTCGGTAACCCACAACTCGGCGTACGAGATCTGCCAAAGCAGAAAATTGCTCACTCTCATCTCGTTGGAGGTTCGAATTACAAGGTCCGGATCCGGAATCCCGGCGGTATACAGATTGTCCGAAACGCAGTCTTCATCAATATCCTGCGGGCTGAGCCGCCCCTCCCTGCATAGCCGGGCGATTTTCCGCACCGCGTCGGTGATCTCCGCCCTTGCCCCGTAGTTAAGTGCCAGCGCCAGCGTCATGCCGGTATTGCGGCTTGTTATCTGCATGGTCTTGGCCAACTCCTCGGCCAGACGCGACGGCAGCTGGTCCACCCGGCCGATGTGGACCACTCTGACATTGTTTTCCATGAGCTTGGGGCGGACTTCAACCATGTACCTGGTATGTATGTACATGAGAGCCTTGACCTCATCAGCCGGCCTCTTCCAGTTCTCGGCGCTGAAAGAATAGAGAAACAGCTGTTCCATTCCAATATCGACGCACAGCTGCGATATCCGCTCGGTGGTCTTTCCGCCCGCACGATGGCCCTCCACCCGCGGCAGACCCTGGTTACTGGCCCACCGGCCGTTGCCGTCCATGATTATGGCGATGCCCTTGGGCATCCGCTGGGGGGGTATGCCCAGCCGCGCGGCGGTCTTTTGCCGCTTGGACTTCTGGGTTTGCTGCAGCTGATCTTCTCTTAAGTACGATCCGCGCTTCTGCATATTATCTGATCCCTCTCGGGGCCCGTTCCTATGTACATTACCGGTTTGCCGACCAGCTCCTCGATTCGAATTACATAGCGGCGGGCTTCCGCCGGCAGCTGTTCGAAGCTGGAGGCTCCGGAAATGTCCTGCCGCCATCCGTCAACCGTTTCGTACACGCACTCGACCGCAGCAAGCCTGGCACAGTTGGCGGGGAAAAAAGTGCTCTGCGAGGAACGGCCGGCACCGGCATAGCGATACGCCTTGCAAATATTAAGCTCATCCAGGCCGGCCAACGTATCCAGATGAAGCAGCGCCACTGCGTCTATGCCGCCTATGGTTACGGAGTATTTCACGGCAACGGCATCGAACCAGCCGCAGCGCCTCGGCCGGCCGGTGGTGGTTCCGTATTCGCCGCCCTTCTCGCGGATGTACCGGCCGATCTCGTTGTCCTGCTCGGTGGGGAATGGCCCGGCCCCCACGCGGGTGGTATATGCCTTGGCCACGCCCAGAAAAAAGTCAACCGCACCAGCCGGAACACCGCAGCCCGCAGCCAGTCCAAGGGCGCTGGAGTTAGAACTGGTTACGAAGGGAAATGTTCCGTGGTCCAGATCGAGCAGGGTTCCCTGCGCGCCCTCAAAGAGAATTGACTTTCCGGCGGCGATCGAACGGTGAAGGAACTCCGTAGTGTCCACGGTGAAGGGCAGAAAGGTCCCGGCGTAGGCGGCGCATTTTTTAAATATCGCACCGGCGTCCACGGGTTCGGCCCCGTAGACCGCATCGAACAGCTTGTTCTTGTAATCAACTATCCGTTCTATCATGGCCCTGAGAGACTCCAGGTCCCTGAAATCAGACATCCTCACCGCATGCGTCCTTGAGACCTTGTCGCAGTAACAGGGTCCTATGCCGCGGGCCGTGGTGCCCAGCTTGGCCTTTCCCAGTTGTTTTTCCCGCAACCGGTCCTCGACCTTATGATAATCGAGCACCACATGGGCGTTTTCACTTATCAGAAGCCTGTCTTCGAGGTTGATATTCTGCAGCCGAAGCCTCTCTATTTCAGCGGTGAGGGTCTCCGGATCGACCACCACCCCGCCGGTTATTACGCAGGCGAGCCCGGGTCTTACCGAACCGCTGGGCAGAAGGTGCAAAGCGAATTTATTATCGCCCACGATAACGGTGTGCCCCGCATTGGCCCCGCCACCGTACCGGACAACAATGTCACTTTCGGCCGCGAGCATGTCAACAACCTTGCCCTTGCCTTCGTCGCCCCACTGCAGACCAACTACACAACGATTCATTTACCTGGAAGCCTCCTGAGTCCCGGTCATAAGCGGAATGCGAAAAAAGCGGCCGCCATCAAGTGATCTTGTCAACAAGATGATCGAGCACCGTCCTTAAATTGTCATACGTGGTATCTCGAAACCTGCGTTCGAACTCGGTCCCATCGCTTTTCTTGCAGGTGATCACGAAGTAACCCTTCCTGTCAAGGTTCGTCTTGTCTATTTTCTCTATGCAGTCGTAGGGGATCCTCTCTGCACCGTCGATCACGAGGGCGGTTTCATCGGCGAGAAGCCTTTTCTTTCTTATAGCCGCCAGATAGGCCCCCACCGCAGCCGCCGCTACAACTAATACAGGCGGCGCCTTTCGGTTGAATGCCAGGGTGCTGTCGGGCTCGCCCTGTTCGTTTGTATGCTTTTCTATGAAGCTGTCGTTGAAATACCCGTCGTAGGCGAACCAGGCTGCGCAGCCGAAAAGAACCGCGATAAAGATCAGAATGTTGTTTCTCTTGTATCTGCTCAGAGGCGCCTCTACGGACATGTCATTCTCCTTTTTTAACCCTGGCAGCAGGAATGCCATGCAAAATCGCGTTATGCCGCACTATCTGCGACACGCAGCCGGCTGAGCTATTTTTGCACAGAAGGCCGGCCTGGGCAAGGAAGAAAACAGCGGCCAAATTGCTTCTCAGGTGAGGGTTTCGGCAAGAAACCCCGGGGTCGGCATTGATGACAAAGGACGGAGTGGTCAGTAGTCAAGGTGATCCCGATTCATGGTCAGACCAGCCCTCGGGTGCCCCGGGTAAAAGCTCGGTGACCAGTGCGGCCGCAGCCGCCAGCATCGTGAATATGAAAAGCCTCCACAAAGCGGCGGTGACCGGGCCAGCCGATTCGACGGCACCGGCGGCGGTGCACGGGAAGACCTGTGAAAGAAACGTGTAAACGGCCGCGGCCGCGGCGCCTGCGGCGGCGGCGGCGGCGATTCGCTTCCAGACCGCCAGGGACCCGCACCAGGCGGTGACCGCCGCACCGCAGGCGATAAGGACCGGCACCGCCGGCAGCCATCGAAAGGCCTGTCCGCCGGCCGCCGGAAGCATCAATCGATCCGCCAGCGTCAGCAGTACCGCAGCCGCCGCGGCGCAGACAGGCACGTGCCAGTACCGCCGCCGCCTGCAGGCCCTGAAGGCAGCCCTTTCCCGCATCCTGCGCCTTATCGTCAGCGGCCAGTTGTAAAACAGGCAAAACACCCAGTGCTCCAGAAGCGCCCCGCCTTCTCCGAACACCGGAACTGCATGGACCGCCTCAGTTGCCCAGTGGGCGGCCATGAACCGCGCAAGCGCCGGATAGTGATGGGTCATCTGGATGGGAAAAGCGAGGTATCCTATGTACTTGAAGAAGCTCAGGAATACAGCGATGCTGTAGTCCTTGAAGTTGCGGTCTTTGATCACCAGCGCCAGAACATACAGCCCCCGCACAATCGAACCCGGCGAGATCGGCGTGACCTGGAAGGCCACAAGGATGGCGGTTACCCTGACAGTGGTCTGGGCCAGGGTCATGCCGGGATGGGTTTTGACATATATGTAAGCCACTGCCGCCGAAACAAGCTGGGTAACCGGAAGAGTCAGCAGATGTACCACCAGGCTGACCAGATATCTCTGGATGAAGGGCTCATCGATCCGGGAAAGTATCCGCGTGGCGTCTTCGTCGCTGAGCATTTGCTTTCGCCGGCCCGAGGCGACTATGTCCCTTATCCACTGTTTCCGCAGTTCGGTATTGAAGTAGAGACGGAACGGCCGCACGAAGATATAGGCGAGCCTTTCTTTCCTGAAAGCGCCGTCGGTGACGAACCTGTGCAGGCCTGCAGGAAGAACGGCCAATACCAAGTGGCCGGAAAAACTCCACGGACGGGAGGCAAGGGAAACGGCCTCGCCGGAGCCGAGACGTCCGGCCCTGTGCCAGACAATGAGCTTTTCGGCCATCCAGCCCCTTATCGCGGCGGCCAGATAGGCGCGGTCGGTTAAGATTGCGGTGTAATGGGCGCGCCACCCGCGGTGGCCCCAGGCTCTCTGGAGAATCGAGCCCAGAACGGGCAGCAGGCCGATAATTCCGAAGAGCACCGCGGCCGGCCGGGAGGCGGCCAGTCTCTTTGCCGCGGAAGAGTCGACGCGGCCCCTTACCAGCCAGGATTGGACGGCGCTTTCGATCATGGTGGACCAGAGGACCCGGCTGTAAAAGATCCTGGCCCGGTTATGCGCCAGGTCGGGAATCGAGTCGCGGTAAATCCGTTCCACGGCCTTTAATTCCTGCAGCATTTGGCCGGCCGCGGCCTGACCGCCGGTTTGTTCAGCGAAGAAAGCCTCGAGCCTGCCGACGTCGCCGCGGTCGAACTGCACCAGACGGCCTTTGCGAAGACCGGCGGCAATGAGCTTGAAATCCCCCGGGCTCATCGGCAGAAATGCCAGCAGCACCAGGCCGGGTACGAAGTCCACCGCCACCAGCCGGCCATAGCGTGTTTCGGAACCTTCGGACCGCTGCAGGCAGTTCGGCTGGCTCTTGCAGGTGGACCATTCGTACTGCCTGGCCAGCTCCGGCGCCCCCATCTCGTGCAACAGGCCGACCAAGTCCGCCATGAACCGCCTTTTTGTACGGTACTCAGGCGAACCCAGCTTGCCCGGATCGACGTTGCGGCCTCGCCGCCACCGCCTCAGGTAATCCATGTGGTCGTCGACCTCCAGACGCCAGTTGCGCCCGTCGATCCACTCCAGCAGCTGCCCGCAGCTTCCCATGCGTTTGTCTGTGAAGGTTGCGTGGATATCCGTTACCGCCCTCTCGCTGCCCAAACCGGCGGCGGCAGCCAGGCGGATGCATTTCTGCCAAAGAGCCGCGGCCCTCACGGCCGCCGGGTTGACCTGCAATTGAAACGGTCCTTGAAAACCTATACGGTAAAGGATGTTCCTGAAGAGCCGGCCGCCGGCCGAAGGCGGCGTCAAAATCTTCATTGCGCAAACCTCGCCGGCACGGGGACACTCGCCGCCGGTTCGAGACTGTTCGATGTCCAGTATCCTAACGCGGTAAACCTGTCCGGCGAAACCGCCTCCGACGAAGTCCTCGACCGCAAGGCGCACCCGGGCCTCGGCTGGACCGGGCACCAAGGTCATATCATATTCAAGCTCGTCGCCCGGATCGTAACGGGCCGGCTTCATGGGCCTGTACAGGCATTGCAGCTTGAATTTTTCGGCCAGAGCCCTGCAGGTGGCGATATCGTAACGGGTTGTCATAAGACGATTTGTTAAAGTAACACCCTCAACAATATTCGCACCGCAAGGCCCGCATACAGGGCTGCCATCAGATCGTCGGCCAGTATGCCCCAGCCGAGTGGCAACTTCTCGAGAGTTCGTGCGGGGTAAGGCTTTACTATATCCATCACCCGAAAGACACCGAAGGCAGCCGCAGCGGTCACAAACGGCCCCGCCGGCCCGCCGGCAGCCAGAAGAACGGCCACCGCCTGCCCGGCGAATTCGTCGGCCACCACCTCGGGCGGGTCTTTCTTTCCAGTGGCGGCGATAACCGCCGGCGCCGCCGTCAGGCAGACAACCGACCCGGCCACGGCCATAATCGCCATCACCGCCGCAACAGCCGTCCAGTCCGCACCGTACCTGCACATCAGCCAGTAGCACAGCACCGGCGGCATGGACCCCCACGTGCCGGGCGCTACCGGCAGGTATCCCAGCCCCAGACACGACGGTAACAGCATCTTGCTCATTAAATGTTCTCCGCAACCCGTTCGAGCGTCTTCAGGCAGAACCTGTCGGTCATGCCGGATATATAGTCGCAGACCGTACGCCGCAGGCCCTCGGAGCGAACAAAC
>Ga0180433_10008867_pt1 | contig 12436 bp, 31 predicted proteins | sample SS_ome_8_FD_132980 | JGI IMG/M metagenome (GOLD analysis project Ga0180433, IMG submission 132980) | Hypersaline lake sediment archaeal communities from the Salton Sea, California, USA - SS_1_D_1 metaG | ecosystem: Environmental > Aquatic > Non-marine Saline and Alkaline > Hypersaline >... | reverse complement strand
TCTCATATGAGTTATTGCTTGAATTTGTGAACATTTTATATGATATAGTGTTTTTACCATTGTATTATTTCCATATCGTTTTTGATGAATTGTCGGATTCCAAACTTGATTTCTCTTATCTGTAATTCCGTTAACTCTTTATCTTTGAAGAAAGTTTTTAGTTTGTTTTCTATTTTATCAAGACCGAAACCATCCATAGTATCAGCCCATTCGATAACCATAGTTTCGGACTCTTCTAATACTAATTGTAATGCTTTATTTGATAACATTTTTACTCCGCGAAAAAAAGACCATGCTTTACCCCATTGACGAGAATCAGGCAAAGCGAATTTTAGATATTATCTATCTCGTATCAACAACTATATAATTGGGTGATAAGGATTAGTTGTCAATCCCCAGTTTCATTTAAAGAGACTAATTATCTTTTGTCTCTCTTGTTCTTTCTTGTCTCTTATTCTTTTAACTTTGTCAAGTATCGGCTCGTCATTGTTTAAGAATAGTGTTGTATCGCCTTTTTCAAGGGTTTTTGTAATGGCTGTTACCCAATTGTGGGTTATTTCTGAATAGCCAATTGTGTTAATAACTTCAGTTACCGCTTGATTTAATTCAAGCACTCCTACCTCTGTTTTGTTTAGTGTACTTAACATTTTATTTTCCCCTAAATAAATGTTATTCTTTACACACTGATAGGTCATACTTTTTAGACCTCTGGAAAGTTATATTGGATTTTTACAATGTTTCGATATAAAATAATGAAAAGACGCATCTTCAGCGTATAGCCTATCATCAACCATATCTCGATATTTTTCTCTTACTTTACCCATCATAACAACAACTTCCCAGCCGACACGCCTGTCTTTTTTTGGCGACATTAAAGGGGAAGATTTTATTTTAAATATCTGCCCGAACAATTTAAATCGTCTGCTTTTTGCTTTATTATCATCCATAATATCACCTTAGAATAAAAATAATTGGTCGAATAAATTCTTGTCAAAATCTAGCTCTTTTTTCTGCCAATAGGTAAAATCATTACCTTGCACCGATGTTATATCCTCGGCATCATTAAGCCACTGGTGTTCTATCTCATAACTAGCAATCTTTTTATCAAGACGTTTTAAAGGCTTGATATTCCTTAGTATGAGGATATTTACACCCTTTTGGTCTGCTCTTACAGCCGTTGGAAATTCATCTGATAGATTCTTTTCGATTACATCTGCCATTGTATTACTCCAAAAAAAGTTTATTGTTCGTTATGCTTTAATAGGAGTATTTTTTTCGACCTCTGGAGCATCTTCCTTGCCCAGATGAAATTCTACTAATTCTCTATCCGTTTCCTTCAGTCTGCGATAAGGTCTTTCATTAGGTAGACGATTTTTCTGCCATCGTTTATATTCTTCATCTGTTAATAGAGTAAAGTTTTTAAACGACATCGTGAAAGTATTACGCATCTGAGTAGTACGAATCCAATTGTGTCCTTTGTAGGTCATGTTTCTTATATTAGCCATTTTCTGCATCCTCTTTGCAAGATTCGCATTCGTCTATATGTTTATCCCAGCAACAATCACCGAACGGGCTCCCATCTTTATCGCAATAAGCGTATTCGTGGACAGTTTTCTCACAGCCAGTACAAGTAATAATATCCTCTTTTTCTTGCAAATCGCAAGCTGCTATCCAAAGAAGACGTTGTATGTTTTGTTTGTGGTCTTTCAATTCCTCATCGTCCCAAGCACCGTATTCCTTCAGACATTCAGCAATCAATTCTGGAGTATATTTATCCAATTGAGCCATTACATCTTTTTCTTGAGACAAAAGATAAACGCCATCATCGGCTTGCCCCATAAGAGGCACCATTTCGACTTGTTCTAATGTCATTTCGATTTCGATACGTCCAAGACTTTCAGTCCACCATCTTTTATTCTCATTACTCATTGTATTATCTCCAAAAAAGTTATTCTTTACAACTCTATAGGCTTGTTTTTTTCGACCTCTGGAGCTGAAGAATAGGTGGGCGACAAAGCCTAAACTTCAGACCTTGCCGCCTATCCTTAGCTGTTAATATTCAGATGGCAATAGGAAAGTAGTTAACGACCTATCCCATTCGGTTATAACCCAAATCTTTGTTTTGTTTTCGGTGTAATAAACGCTCATGACTCGCTGTTGTTCGTCTGTGCCTTCGTGAGCAATGGCATCTTCGTTGGACTGAGCATCTTCCTTGCATACATCGCCCCAATCACCTGTAATATGACGCTTCAGAAACTTTTGAGTTTCATTACTAACGACAATATCTCTATGAAATCCTTCTAAATCAGTGTGACCCGCTAATGCTTCAATAGCCCCAGGTGTTGCGACTGTTTTTCCAACTTTGAATTTTGGTAACTTGATACCCATTGTTTTGTCTCCAATAAAAGGTTAATGTTCTTTACACCTCTATAGGGTGATTTTTTTAGACCTCTGGAGTTTAAAAAAGCTATACGGTAGGATTTGAACCCACAACCTCTCCCACGACAGGAGTGCTCTTCCATTTGGAGCTACGTATATACCGATACTGTCCGGACAGTATCTTATAGAAAAAGCCCCCATATTTCAGGGGGCTTATCTCTTAACCGCCAAGGTCTACATTGGACCGAGACAGTTCCTACAGTCGCCATCACATGTTGTCGGGTCTTTTTGGACCTTTACAGGTGTTGCGTCTGCCTTTGCCGCTTTGTTTGCCTTTTTCTTATAGGCAGCTTTGATACCGGCATGTACCATATTTGGATTCAGTCCAGCTCGTTTGGCTTTGATAGTAATCCAAGCCTTTTTAGCTGGTGGAATATCTCCATAAGAGCCATAGCTCTTGAATATTCCAAGTTGCGAAGCGATACTCATTTGTATCTCCTTATAAAAAAGTGATATTACCTTACATTAACGTAGTAATCCTATCAGATATTGTATCTCCTTAATAGTAGTTATCCCAATAGCCATATTTTTCTATAAATTCGTCTTTGAGTTCTTCTGCAAGTTCCGTATCATACTCAACATAACGAGCATTGTGGCACTTTGTCAAAAGTTCTGAAACTTCTGTTTCACCGTCTTTTTCGATATCTTCAATATCATTCCAAAGGTCTGTATCATTTGCCATATTTTTTCTCCGCGAAAAGTTTATCGTTTCTTATGCTTTAATAGGTTAGATTTTTTAGACCTCTGGAGTTAGCAAGGATAGCCAGCCAGTGTTACCTCTGGTCTTTGATAAAGGGGAAAATGCTTAAATGCAGCCTCTTTATCTTCGTAATCCTCGTATGTCTGTCTTGCAATATGGTGACAGTTGCAAGCACTTTTGAGTATAATAATATCCCTCTCGTATTCATTGATAAACGTATCTACAGTATCATGGACGCAAGCACCGATATTAACACCGCAAACTACATGTTCTGAGACTTGTAAGTCGTTTTCGTTAACAACTTTTTCAACACCTGGAGCACCATCATTGCAATACTTTTCGATAATATGAACATTATCATACAGGTCTACTTCTTCCATGATACATGACAAAGTATGTCCGTATCTCTCTGGAACACACTGAACAATAAAAATGGGTAAATTCGCTTCTTTCGCTTCTTTTACAGCAACCAAAACTTGCTCGATTGTAGGCTCGTCATTTGCAGCTTCAAAGCCAGGTTGCATATCTATAACTACTAATGTCTGTTTAGCATTCATCGTTTGAATCTCCGAATTGAATTATTCTTTACAACTCTATAGTACAGTTTTTTTAGACCTCTGGAGTTATTCAAATATAAAATCGGTGATAGCGTCTTGAACACGTTCGGGGAGGTTGTCAAATTCTACCTCTTTGCCCTCGTCATTGTCTATATAATCTTGTTTCCAAGAATCAGACATACAAACGCCTTGTGGGGATTTTGGGTTTTCAGACATCATTAACATATAACCGCTAGCAAAATAAGTGGTGTATCTGTCGATTGTTTTGCCCTGATTGTCCGTGATTTTGATTACTCTATCTGCCATAATAAAAACTCCTATAAAAGTGTTATTCTTAACACCTCTATAGGAGCAATTTTTTAGACCTCTGGAATTATGCCGTTTGTAGGCTGTGTCGGTTAGCCATTGGGACTTTATTGAGAATCCATTTTTTAAGCTGTTCGCAATGCTTCTTAATTAGATACTTGACGGTGCATTCTACGCAACCTTCAGCTTCTTCAATACAGTACTTTATATCTCCGATAAAACCGCCACAACTTTCTTCTCCATTGTCAATATCATAACGATATATTTCTCCGCAAAGATAAGAATTCATCTCTTTTATCTCGCCTTCTGCTACTTCCAAGGCTTTTTCTCGGAGTTTCTTTGTCCAATTCTTTTTACCCCAGTTTGCCATAATTTCAGACTTTTGGACTTGCATAAATCCGCAACGCCCAGCGTCCCAGCGGTCATTAAAAGGGTAACTTGCATTAGATAAAGACAAGGCTATACCAGAATGGTCATACATATACATTGGTATACAAATATCACCTTTTGCCTTTGCTTCTCTTTCGACGGCTTGTATCTCTTCAAAAGAAGAATAGTTTTTATCGCCAAAAGCATACCTACGGTGTCCTAAATGCATAACGCAAATATTTTCCCATTCTCTAGGTGAGAAGTCTGCTTCATCTTGATAAATTTCAATTGTATGCCCAAGATATTCGATTGTTTCTACTGCTTCACTCATAATATATCTCCAAAAAAGTTATCATTTATAATATCATAGGACTATTTTTTTCGACCTCTGGAGGCTGGATAATCTATTCGATATTCACCATTCCAACTTTTTATTTCTTTATCCATTGAGCCATTATGTTTTTTAATTAGGCTATACAATCTGGCTTCATGTTCTTTTGTATATTTTGCAATAGATAATCTCGACTCTTCTTCTATCGCTTCTCTTTCGATTTTCTCTTCTTCTGTTTCATTTAATCTATCAAAATTATCTTTTATAAATGTCTTGCTGTCTTGATAAGGTATATCAAGCGATATTTCAGATAATGGTTTACCAATAAGTCCAGTATCGTCATTAAAAGTACAAACAATATCTTGAAACTCATCCTCGGTATCCATATATTCTTGATAAAGATAAGCTAAGTTGTCAATATGAGTATTCATAATAATATAGCATGAAAAAAATGAACCTCTGGAGGAAAAAGAAATAGCCCTACTCCATTTGCGGAAGAAGTAGAGCTATTTTATCGGCAGTTACTTTGCCTTTATAATCATTGAATGAGGTACGTTCCAACAACCCATGTTGCCAAAATTAACCTTAAATTTCTTAGGATTAACTTTGTCGATAGTACCAATAGCATCGTAAGGCTTACGAGACCGATGTTCTGGAGCCATTTGTACCTTATCTCCGACTCTGATATTAACAGAGGCAAGGTTTGAAATACGCTGTTTTGCAACGTCTGCGACTCGTCTCAAGTCTTCGACATCCGTCATGGTCATAATTTCATCAACTAGTTTCTGCGACATTTTTTGTCCCTTCATAAAATAAATTTTAGTTATCGTTATGACTGTATAGAATTATTTTTTTCAACCTCTGGAGACTGCTACTTTCCTATCGACAATAACGACCTCTGTTGTCACATTTACATCGTCCCATTTTAAGTCGTCAATGGACTCTGTATCAATACAAGACGCAGAATAGCTTACCCCCTCGGCTTTAAGGAATTTATTGTAGTCTCGATTATCGACCTCTTTGAATTGGTTTCTGCCTGAATACTCAAACGGGCAATTGCCTTGAGGTACAATAATAACGCCGTATCTTGCTAAACCCATACCGACCTTTGAGGTAGTATAAGTACCTTTATAATCCCCTAACTTCATAAACGGTGGGTTACTGATAAAGCAAGCGAAACTACCAAGACCTACGGTGTCAAGGTCTAAAATACTGCCATGAATCCAAGTGGCTTCAGGCAATATCTTTTTGCCGACCTCGACGTATTCTTCTTCGAGTTCTACACATACAAGCTCGACTTCTCTTGTATTATATCCGCTGTAATGCTTGTAGGCAAAGGAAAGCATACCGATACCAGCACAAAGGTCTATTATCCGTACTGGTGAAGCCCATTCGTTAGGGTCCGGCATTTCAATTGTCGCAGCCATAGCAAGTTCAAGCGGTGTAAAGAAAGCGTTTGTTTCTGTTACATTGTGGTTAGCATAGGGTTTGTAATTTTCCAGAACAAACTCTTTTTCTGTCATTGTCAGGTCTCTATCGAGACGTACCAAGTCCAGTGCTTCTTCGTGTAGTTTGAGTTTCCGTTTCGTAATTTTAGCCATTGTTATGCCCTTACATCAACTGTTCGTTTTTGTCTTTTACCAAAATCAACAAAGTAAATATGCAGTTTCGGTGTTGGCTTTGGTCTTCTTCTTACTGTTACTTTTTGTACTTCGTTCTTTTTCATAATTATATAGTCTCGTTTTTTTTAACCTCTGGAAGCTCTTTGCTGTTCCTTCCATGATTTCAACACTCGTATAACAGGTTGATACCCTGATTTGTAACTGTCTCCAAAAACAGATGTTCCCATAAAACCGCCACGTTTCAGGTCTTTATTGCAAACTGTCATTTCTTTACCATCGTGGAGGATTGTATCGCCAGCCTTTAAAAGGTCTATGTGAATTTGTTCAGTCTTCATTGTATTACTCCAAAAGGTTATTATTAACACTTCTATAGGATAGCTTTTTTAGACCTCTGGAGTTCTCCTTTCGCGAAAAAAAAGCCCCACTTCTCAGCAGGGCTAATTAACGAAAACTAAAACCTTTATTTCTTTAAGATGTCTTCAACTGTAACATCCTTAACGTACCTATTCAACATCTTTTGTATGTGTTCTTTAGGTACATCGTGGGTATTCTTTCTATCAAGTTCATACACATCGAATTGCCACCAAGTCTCAGGCTCTTCGATACGGACTTCGTATCCCAAACGCTGAGCAAGTTCAATGTGTGGGAGATAAGACCTCATCTCTCGGATAGTCGTATTTGTATTATCAATAACGATAATTGGGATATTAGCTTCTACCGCAGCCAGTGAGCGTCTCTGATTCCAAGTATGAGCTTTACCCAGCTTTTGCTTGTCAAACTTATATTCCTGCTCTTCATTCAAGCAGAAAAAGTCATCAGTCGAAAATACTTGACCTTGCTCTCCCGCTAGTTCCTTCGCCTTCGTGCTCTTGCCAGAACCGGGCAAACCTCGCATCAATATAAATAGTTTTGCTACTTCACACATTTTGTCATCTCCAAATAAATTTCATTTACTTATATCGTATCGGAAAAAACGACCTCTGGAGCTTATAAAATATTCTGGATATTCTCAACAACAAGCGGGTGTATATTAACTCTTCGTCTTCCGCTTGTACCGTCAAAATATAACTCTAACTTCTTCAAAACGCCCTCTTTCAGCGTTTCCTTGAGGAACGGAATAACATCCTCAAAAGGCATTTTCCTAATTTCTCGGCAGATAGCCCGATATTGTTTATCGAAATTGTAGTATCCGGGAGTCCAGTCTCTACTGCTCAAGTGAGCAGATGACATAATAAAGCATCTCGGACGCTTCGATAGCATCGTGATGTGAGGGTTCTCAGGTAAAGAAAAAATTAGATTCCTCATATCTCTAAGGATACGGGCTTTCTGCTTCCTAAGTTCCCTTTGCATCAAGTTGACACCTTCAAATCTATCTGCAACCTTTATCATACAAAACCACCTCTTTCCGCGAAAATATCAAGAATACTTGGTGCAGACTTCAGGAAAGTCTCCATAGTTTCGCCGTGTTCTTGGCAATCTTCCCAAGTACATTCGCCTACTGGGTCGCCGCTTCCACATTTGCAGAGGTCAAGCCCCCAATGATTAACACAATGATTGCAATTGTAGCAATCGTTCATCCACTCAATCTCGAAATCGTCATTGTCGAAGAGTTTATCGAATGTCTCTTGAGTCATTGAGTTTGAAAAGCGTTGTTCAGCATCCACATCACTCTGGATAGTTATAGCTCCGCAATCACATCTAGTTCCTAATACCTTCATAATTTATACTCCTATTCGGTGTTATTATTTACAATACCATAGGATAGTTTTTTTAGACCTCTGGAATATACACCGTGACTTCTTTTGGGATTCTTATATCCGTCTGATACATTTCATGAATGTGTCTCGGGCATATCTTCTTTCTAACAAGCTGATTAACGATACGTTGTCCAAGCGGTGTTAAGCGATACCAATTATTACCATAAGGTCGATGCTTGCCAACGACTGAAAAGAATCCACACTTGACTCCCTCTTTATAGGTTGACATAGTTCCTAAACCCACCCAAGTTGACGGGCTTTCTGTTTTCAGATGCAGAGTTCGTCTCATTGCTTCCCAGAGCAAACGGGCTGGCTGTGTATAAATTCGTACAGTTTTTCGTTTCATAATTTTTCTCCGCAAAAAATATATAACCCCTCGGATTTCTCCGAAGGGCTACATTGGATTCTAGCCCGAAGACTATTATGGTTATTGTTTGTTATGCTTTAATAGAACGAAAAAATTAGACCTCTGGAACATTTATAAAAGCCATCCAAGTATTATGTTCTGGAAAGGTTTGATAAGCGACGGCTGCACAATAATTATCCATCATAGCACTAAGGTCAGCGAAAGTCATCTCTGGAGCTTTAGCTTTTCTTGCTTGCTTCCCTTGTTCTTCAATGATATATTGCCCTTGCCTTAACTCTTCAAGAGTTTTATTTTCAGCTAACCAGACCATACATATTACTTGTTCCAGAACTTGCATTTCTCGCGGTCTGCCTGTTTGAACTGGACATTTACTCATACTATTTCCCCGAATATATGTTAAAAACACCAGAAAATATCAAACTGGACAAAGCTAATCCAAAAGTAGGAATGCACATTACGTCTGGAATGTCGCTAGTCAGAATATAAATACCAGCTAAAACCAAAGCACCACTAACCATAGCAGCTATAAACATTAGGATAGTACATATTAACTTCATCTGTTTTCCCTTGCCAAAATACCAGCTCTTTGTTTCATAAATGCTTTCTTGACATTATCTCTCCAATTCGTAGTCCTATTGACTCGAATTTGTTTAGCATATCCTTTAAACCCCTTGCCCTCTTGTCTTATAACAAAGACTCTTATTGCATCTTGTCCTTTTTGACGAGCAGCTGAAGTCTCTGTCTTAATACTGGTAAGAACTTTTATGATGATATTAGGAAATCTTTTCATCCTATAATCATAAACATATTCTTTGCCGCTTATATTTCTTTCCCAACCTTTTTCAGTTTGGAGCAAAGCGTCAAAATCTTCTAATCTAACTTGTGTATATGTAGTAGTCATGATTATATAAGTTGTTTTTTTTAGACCTCTGGAGCATGGGGGATTTCACCACATGGATTTTCAGTATATTTTTGGTGATAGTAAAAAGAAGCAGCTAAACCTCTTTTTTCTAGATTTTCCCAATCAGGCTCATATCCATGAAGATTGAACGTATCCAACTGAAAATATTTAAACTTTGGTTGGTCCCATTTACGACCACCTTGTCTTGCTTCAAAAGTACCCCCACAACGTACAGACCTGTGAATAGTAAGATTGTATGTTTTGGGGTCAAGAACATAAGCCCATTCCACCCACATTCCATCAGTCATTTCGTTAGTAGAAACAACGGTGGGCATTGTCGGCAAATGACTATGCCCATTACAATGTGGGTCAGGTGCAATACTTTTAGGACCCTTTGACTCATATAAATGGATTACGGAGCCTTTGACTCTATGAGGTTGACCGACTCCGAATTTACCGCAATAGGGACAAAGTCCACCATTCTGGAATTCTTCCCAATAGCCGCATTCAAGCAAAGACTTGCCCCATCGTTCCAGACATTTCCAGTTTTCTTGTAGCATCCACCATAACTGGCTACCAAAAGTAATAGGATTGCTACCATCATTGATATAGACCCCCAGCCATGCTTCGTCATTGTCGGTCATGATACCGACTGCACCACGTTTCCTTATAGGTAGTTGAGGTGGCTTATTAAAATCAAACATATTATCACCCTTTTGTTTTTAAAGGTCTATTTCATCATCGAACATTTTAGACTCTTCGATGCCTTCACAAACGTCATTTATTATCATTTTAGCATACAGTGTTGCGACTTCTGAAGCCGCCATCAGTGTTGATTCTTTTGTGCATAGTTCGACTTCTTCTTCTGAATCTGGTTCGCCGGACATATCAGAATAGTACATAACCCCTGGTACATGCTTAATCGCTACGATATCAAAATGATAATCTTTTACCAGTTCGGTACCAAGGATAGTTTCATTCTTTTTTTCGCGGAAATCAACATAAACCAAAAAACAACGACCAACATTTACCCAGACTTCTTCAGTCTCGTTAATAACTTCTAGTTCTACAGTGTGACCAAGAGCAGTGAAAATCTTACCAAGATAAGACTTAATTTCTTCTGCCAACTGTACCGACTTGTCATTTATTTCTATAATATTCATACTATCATAGACTCCAAAATATAGACCTCTGGAACTTTACTACAAATCTTTCGATTCGATATATTCCCATATAGCAGAAAAGATATTATCAAAGTCTTCTTTGGTATCTTCTACATCTAAATCACCAAAGTTATTGCCAAACCAAGCATCAAGGTTATTGTAAATTTCTACGCCAAAATTCCCCATCATGCCGCAGATATTATAGTTGAAGCCAGAAAACTTGACATGAGACATTAGCGTATCTCCACCATCTGTGTCTTCTGTATGAAATATATCTACTTCAAGATTATGGGTTTCGTTACCGATTGTAACATCAATATCGAAGTTTTTGTGCATCTTCTGTCTTGACTCAACGACTTGTGGTTCGCCTGCAGTAATATCAATCATCGGTATTTACCTTTCCGCGACATTTTCTTTTGTTCGCTTCTTTTTTCTTGTCTTTTTCGACCATAGTACCTAGACGACCTCTTTCAGTCTTATTCTCTGTTCTAGGTTTCTTATTGCCGAACTGTTTATTAAATTTTATCTTTTTCTTTGCCATACTATTATAAGACTGTAATTTAATAATCTTTATCCATTAACGCTTTTCTGAATTTGACAAACGTGTTAAAACTATTCAATCATCTTGCTTGCTTCATTTAGCATCGTAGCTTTAGACGACTTAATCTGATGAGGACCGAATATCGCATACAATACGATGAAGCCAATAATCATACAGATAACCATTTTCAACCATTCGTCTTTTCTGATTTTAAGTTCTTCGTTATTACTCATTTTACTATTCCTTTTAATTGCATTTTATTTTACAATACTATAACAATATTTTTTCAGACCTCTGGAGAATAAGAAATAAGGGATTAACATTCCTCTGCTAACCCCTTATTTTTACTTTTTACGACCAAAAGATTTAAAAAACCTCAAGTGAATAAGGAATTCAGCAACAAGAACAGGCCATAACGCCATCCAGCCCATTTCAATAGTCAAACCAAAGGTAGTCATATTTATTCCGAAAAGTTCTCTAATAGCTTCCATTATTATCTACCTCCAGAATTAAGACTACCCCAAGTTACAAGCTGTGTACCCTTATTGTTATAACGAGGTATATATTCTGCTGGTGCTGTTTGGGGTCTCTGACTTTCAGGCATTTGTACTACTATAACTGGTGCCTGTTGCTGGGGAACAGCATTTACGACTTCTTGACTATTAATCGGAGTTGCATAATCCCAACCATACTGCTTGTTTTTTCTGTCAATAGTCAACTTTGGTGCCTGTGTAGCAAAATGTCCTTCGCTGTTCCAAGCGAATTCTACACAACCTGTACTAAGGAACATCATCATCACCAGAACTCCAATCATACTTACTTTTTTACTCATGATTCTATCCCTTCAAAAAGATATAAGTTTACGCCAATTACAACCATTGTAATTGAAGCATTGTTAAATTAGCAAATTATAGTAAAACAAAATATTTAGGTAATATAGATAACTGATACTAAATATCCTAAATTAACTTGCTTAAAAAGAGCAGTATATAACCAACTGCCCTTTTTAAACCCTTATGTAATTTAACTACAAAGAACCAATATTTCTGTTACTACCATAGAATTATTTTTTTAGACCTCTGGAGACTACGGAGCGTAAAGCTCGCTTTCGTCCAAATCAAATTTCTGATGAAGCTCATCCATTTTATCAGCAAGCCACATTGTCATTTTATGGTTTTCACCCAAGTTATCCATTGCTTGAGTATGCATACCATCAAGACAATTGTAAACGTCCTCTTGAGATTCTACCTCGACTGAAAAGCCAGGTACGCCAACATAACCACCTTCAACTGCCATTTTACACTCCTTTTCATATTGAATATATACGCAAAATAAAATTATGCAGAATATAATAATTGTTGTTATCATTTCAAATTTTTTGAT
>Ga0180433_10008865_pt1 | contig 12437 bp, 8 predicted proteins | sample SS_ome_8_FD_132980 | JGI IMG/M metagenome (GOLD analysis project Ga0180433, IMG submission 132980) | Hypersaline lake sediment archaeal communities from the Salton Sea, California, USA - SS_1_D_1 metaG | ecosystem: Environmental > Aquatic > Non-marine Saline and Alkaline > Hypersaline > Sediment... | reverse complement strand
TAGGCAGGGCAGCGAGGGCAAAATCTGGTATAAAGGTGCGTCAACCATTAGGTAAAGCAGTAGTAATTGTCGAAACCAAGGGAGAGAAGAAAGCTTTGGAGAGTCTGGTTGGGGAAGTAATGGAAGAGATTAATGTTAAGCAGATCATCGTTCGCAGTGGAGCAAGTGCAGGAGAGAAATATACATCGGACTTGTCGAATTACAGCGTAGCTGGTGATGCTAAGTACTCGGTTGCAATAAGTACTGAATTGCCTCCTGAGTTAGTTGCAGAAGGTGTAAGTAGAGAGCTTGTACGTCATCTTCAGAATATGCGTCGCAATGCCAAATTTAATATAACAGACGATATAACTACCTACTATCAGACAAAGGAACCACTAATAAAGCAAGTAATAAATAATTTCGCTGATTATATTAAACAAGAGACATTGTCTCGGGAACTCATGGATAGTTTACCACCTGATGGAGCTTATAGTGAGAAATGCAGGATATCGAATATGGATATCTCTTTGGCAATAATGAAGATGAACCCTAAATAGGTTTAAAGAACAAATATCCGAATCTAAAACAAATAGGTCTTGGTTATAGAATTAGGGATTTGCAATTAGAAAGCTTGACCTAGGAAGCCGGATATTCTACGAGTAGGGCCGAAGTCGTTTCAGTATCTTCGCCTCTAACAAAGACTATCTCTACCTCTTCACCAATTTCGCTGGCTCGAATGGCTCGGATCAGGCCAGAAATATCACGTACTTCCTGGCCTCCAAAGTTGATAATGATATCATCTTCCATTAATCCCGCACTATCTGCAGGGCTGTCAGCGACTATTTCTACAATAAGCGCTCCATTATCCACAGAGAGGTTCATTATCGTAGCTAGCAAAGGGTTCACTGTTTGTGCCCACACACCCAGCCAGGGATAAGTCACGTGACCGTAACGAATTAGATCCTGAATAATAGGCTTAGTCTCATCGCTGCTTATAGCAAAGCCTATACCTTCTACTTCAGACGCTACTATCTTGACGCTGGTGATACCTATCACCTCGCCAGACATGTTTACCAGTGGGCCACCGCTGTTACCGGGATTGATAGCCGCCGTAGTCTGGATTAGGCCATAAAGTGTATTTCCATCAACGTTAATGGATGCATTTAAGCGACTGACTATACCCTGCGTTGCTCCACCTCCCCCTCCCAGGGCATTCCCAATAGCTAGTACCCAATCGCCAACACATAATAAACCCGAGTCTCCCCAATATGCATAAGGCAATTCTGTAGCATGTATCTTTATTACAGCAAGGTCAGATAATGGGTCAGTGCCTACGATATACGCGGGAAAAATTCTACCATCGTCTAACTCTACATAGATACGCTGGGCATTTTCAACTACATGGTTGTTCGTGACAATATATCCTTCATCATCGGTAATGATCCCGGATCCAACGGAATATTCAGTACTCTGACGGAAGAAAGAAGATATACTTATCTCTGTAGTCAGGGAAACAACCGAAGGCATTACTTCAGCGACTACTGTGGAAAAATCAGGCAAGGGAGTAGCCGGTTCCGCCTCTGGGGGAAATACCCAATTTGGATCAATGTACTGAGTTGAATTATGAGATTGAGATGAGTTGGATGTCGGGAAAGGAAATAGGGCCCAAATGATGATACCCAATGCAACAGCTCCAATTATCGCAAAAGCTAGTATGTATTTTTTAGACATTTTAATAAACTTATTATAGCATTGCTAATATTGCTACAAAAAATCAATATCGGATTTCATGGCAGAGTGTTTCAAATTGTTTGATCGGAGCAGGCTTGACAATTTAGAATCTTAATTTCTATAATGAAAAGAAACCCGATTTTGCTTCACCTTTTTTAATCGACCTACAAGATTTGACTTTCTCTATAACTCTTATAATAAGCAGTGAGTAAATATATTTTCGTAACTGGTGGCGTAGTTAGTTCTGTTGGTAAAGGGATTTCGGTAGCTTCTATCGGGAAAATATTAAAAAGTCGTGGTATATCTGTCTCCGTACAGAAACTTGATCCTTACTTGAATGTTGACCCGGGGACGATGTCTCCCTATCAACATGGCGAAGTATTTGTTACTAAAGACGGTGCCGAAACTGATCTGGATTTAGGCCATTACGAGAGATTTATTGGAGTGGAACTGACCCAAGCTTCTAATGTCACTTCTGGTCAGGTCTATTCTGAAGTCATTGCACAGGAGAGACGAGGCGATTTCTTGGGAGGTACAATCCAAGTGGTGCCCCATGTGACCAATGAAATAAAGAGCAAGATAAGGGAAGTAGCTGAAATATCCAAAGCAGACTTGGTTATTGTCGAAGTTGGTGGCACTGTAGGGGATATTGAAGGACAGCCATTCCTCGAAGCTATAAGGCAAATGAGAAAGGATGAAGGCAGGGATAATGTACTATATGTTCATGTTACCTTCTTACCGCATATAGCTGCTACCGATGAGCTAAAAACCAAACCCACTCAACATAGTGTTAACGAACTAAGGAGAATCGGTATTCAACCAGATATTATAGTGTGTCGCAGTGACAAAGAGATATCTGAGGCGATAAAGGACAAAATATCGCTATTTTGCGATGTAGATAAAGAGGCGGTTATTGCTCTGGTTACCAGCGGAACTATCTACGAGGTGCCCCTGCTACTTGAGGATGCGGGGTTAGGGGAATTCATAGTTAACCGGCTGCGAATAAAAGTCGGTAGAAGTAACCTAGAAGAATGGCGAGATATGGTAACCAGATTAAAGACTCCTAAAGAGCTTGTAGTTATTGGATTAGTGGGTAAATATGTGGAACTCAGAGATGCGTATTACTCCGTCCGCGAGGCATTATGCCACGCAGCATTAGCCCACGATCGCGAAGTGAAGATAGAATGGTTAGATTCCGAAGAATTGGATGGTATGGCCGATGATAAACTCGGGCAAGTTCAGGGAATAATTGTTCCTGGTGGCTTTGGGTACCGAGGAATTGAAGGAATGGTAAAAAGTGCTAAATTTGCTCGCGAAAGAGAAGTCCCTTATTTAGGCTTATGCCTAGGCATGCAAATCATGGTCATCGAATTTGGCCGGCATGTTTTTGGTACTGACAAGGTCAATTCTACCGAGTTTGATGTTAGTAGTGCCTATCCTGTCATTGACCTACTCCCCGACCAACAGGGTGTGGTACAAAAGGGAGGGACTATGAGGCTCGGAACTTATCCCTGCCATCTGGTGAAAGGAACAATGGCAGCTCGTGCTTATGACACTGAAGTAGTCTATGAAAGACATCGGCACCGCTATGAATTTAACAATAACTTCCGCCAGCAATTAGAGGAAGCTGGTCTTGTAGCATCTGGGTTATCCCCGGATGGGAGGCTAGTAGAAATTACTGAATTACGAGAGCATCCTTGGATGCTTGCCTGCCAATTTCATCCTGAGTTCAGATCTCGACCAGATTCTCCACACCCTTTGTTCATGGGATTCATTGGAGCAGCCAAGGAGACACTCGTTGAAGGTGCGCAGACGAGCCTCCCTTTAAATTAATAAGATGAAAATATTTTTAGATACTGCCAATATAGAGCATATTAGACATGGCGTAAAACTAGGGGTGGTTACAGGAGTAACCACCAATCCAAGCCTTGTATCCAGAGAAGGCAAGGTTGATTATCGAGAATTAGTCCAGGAAATCTGTTCTATTGTCCCTGGACCAGTGTCTACTGAGGTATTGAGCCAAGACGCTCAAGGAATGGTTGGTGAGGCTAGAGAAATTGCCAAATGGGCAAAGAATATCGTAATTAAAATACCAGCCAGCCTTGAAGGTGTGGAAGCAACCTCGGTACTAGCCGGTGAAAACATAAAGGTAAATTTTACTTTGTGCTTCACTTTGAACCAGGCCTTACTGGGTACAGCGGCAGGCGCAACTTTTGTGAGTCCTTTTGTGGGCAGATTGGATGATATCGGTGAGGATGGTATGAAAGTAGTAGCTGATATTGTAGGTTACCTGGATTATTATCAGCTACCTACTCAAGTTATCGCAGCTAGTATCAGACATCCTCAGCATTGTTTAGTAGCAGCTAAGGTTGGTGCTCATATTGCTACAGTGCCCTACAGCGTTTTACTGCAAATGATTAGACACCCTTTAACAACTATCGGCATTGAACGCTTTAAGGATGATTGGAAAGAAGTGATGGGAAGAGAAGAATTGTTATAACTGATTCCTAGGTAACTAAAGACAAAAAACTATAAAAAGAGGTTAATATGGTAACTATGGCACAACTAGAAAGTAAAAATCGAGATGAACTGGAGGCCATGGCTAAGGAATGTGGTATCAGCGGTTGCTCTGCTTTGAAAAAATCGGAACTTATCCAACGTATCTTAGAGACAGAAGCCCAACAGCAGGGAAATATGTTTATAACGGGTGTTCTGGAGACCATTAGCGAGGGATATGGTTTCCTGAGACAGGATACGTTCCGGCGTGGTGCTAATGATATCTATGTATCCAATTCTCAGATCCGCCGTTTCAATTTAAGAGATGGTGATGTTATTTATGGTCAGGCCAGGCCTCCCAAAGAAAGCGAGAAATATTACAGCCTACTTCGAGTAGAGAGTATAAATGGGCTCGACGCTGAATTGGCAAGGACCCGCCGCAATTTCGGTTCGCTAACACCCACTTTCCCTAACAAGCTTATCAACTTGGAAACAACAGCAGACGAGCTGTCCACTCGTTTGATTAATCTTGTGGCACCCATAGGCCGGGGGCAAAGAGGGCTCATTGTCTCGCCACCTAAGGCAGGAAAGACTGTGCTTCTTCAAAAGATTGCCAATGCCATAACTACTAACTACGATGATATTCACCTCATGGTTTGCCTTATTGGAGAGAGACCGGAAGAAGTAACGGATATGAAGAGGTCAGTTAAGGCTGAGGTTATTGCTGCCACTTTTGATGAACCGGTGGAAAGCCAGACTCGAGTGGCAGAATTAGCGTTAGAGAGAGCAAAAAGATTAGTAGAAACGGGCAAAGATGTGGTTATACTTCTTGACGGCATTACCAGACTTACAAGAGCTTATAACTTAGCACTGCCCCCTAGTGGGCGTACTTTATCTGGTGGTATTGATTCAACAGCCTTGCATCCTCCTAAGCGCTTTTTCGGTACTGCTCGCAATATTGAGGAGGGTGGGAGTCTAACTATTATTGCTACTTGTCTTGTGGATACGGGCAGCCGTATGGATGACCTTATATATGAAGAATTTAAGGGAACAGGTAACATGGAACTCCATTTAGACAGAAAATTATCCGAGCGAAGGATTTTCCCGGCTATAGCCATTACACCCAGCAGTACAAGAAGAGAGGAACTTTTGTTGGATGAAAATACCTTGAAACAAGTATGGCTTCTCAGGCGTGTTGTTACTATGATAGATAGTGATTCAACTAATCACGGCGAGGCTACGCAAAGAATATTGGAACGGCTGGCCAAGACGAAGAATAACGCTGAATTTTTAGCCACTCTATCTAAAGATATGTAGGGGTAACTTATTACTACGGTTGTTACTCCAAACGAAGTGAAAAAACAAAGCAATCCTACTTGGATGGAGAAGTTCAAACTTGGGGTAAAAAAAGCCCTTGGTATGAATATATTCCTTTGCACCAGCTGTAAATGGAACTGGAGGAGTGCTTGCCATCGTCCTGAGAGGCCCAATGCTACCTGGTGCCCTGATTACACGAGGAAGGGGACATAATTATATTATCGGTTAGTACAGGGAATTGAATCTCATTCTACTGAAATAATCCTATCGAAATCCTCCACCCATCTAGATTGATTTGGTAATAAAGGGCACCCCATATGCTGGTTATTCTACAAATAAAAAGTATCTGATGTTCAAGCAACTCTGCAATGTGCCAAAAACCAGCAAATATCGGCTAATTGATATGGTATCTCTTATTCTATTTAAGCTGGTCTCTTGAATAGTTGAGAACTCTGCGGGCTGTGACAAGCATGTTAATCTGCCCCGTTCCTTCAAAGATATCATTTATCTTACCATCGCGCATCCACTTCTCCAGCAGGTGCCTTCGAGAATATCCCAGCGGTCCCATAATCTCAACTGCTTTCTGAGTTATTTTAGTAACGGCAAGACCAGCTTTTGTCTTAGCCATTGATGACTCAAGGCTGTTAGGTTGAGCCTGGCTCATCATCCATAAAGCTCGCAAAGTAAGTAACTTAGCTGCTTTATAATTTGCCTCCATGTCCATTATATCTCGTTCCAGGGCTGTGAGCTTCTGCCTGGGTGTACCATAGCGTATTTTTATGCCTTTATTCTCGAGCGTTTCTTTAACAAAGTCCAGAGCAGCACGGCCGACACCGATGGCTTGGGCAGCTATAATAGGACGTGTGGCATCGAAAGTTGCCATTGCACCTCTAAAACCTTTGGTTTCTGTTTTCTTGACCTCCGGACTGCCAAGTATATTGTCGCAGGGAATACGGCAATTATCTAAAATGATAGTAGCTGTATCACTGGCTCTAATTCCGAGCTTTTTTTCTAGCTTTTCAACTCTCATCCCCGGGGTTCCCGCTGGTACCACAAAGGATTTCATACCAGCTCGTCCTGCTGACTTATCAACCGTCGCCCAAACTACCACAAAGCCATCAGAATCTTCGAGGGCACGTTTACCCATGGTGACGAAAATCTTCTCACCGTTGAGAACCCATTCATCACCATCACGTACAGCAGTGGCACTGATAGCAGCGGTATCCGAACCAGCATGTGGCTCGGTCATCGCCATAGCACCCCATTTCGGCTCCCCTTCATTGAAGCTGCCTAAAAAACGTCCCACTTGCTCTTTTGTGCCGGAAGAAAAAACGGCAGCGCCACCGAGCGCCGGACCGGGAATACATAGATAAAGGCCTGCATCTCCCCAGCACAGCTCTTCGATTCTAAGGGCTGCTGCTGGATCTAATCCCATGTTAAATGTACTTTCACTTCTTCTCTCCCACATCTTAGCAATGAGTTCTCTTGGGCTTTCATGCTCATGTTCATCATAGTAACGACTGACTGGCCGAAATAACTCTTTTGCAGCTTGATGAGCTGCCACTATTCCTTCTTGCTGTTCTGGTGTCAGTTCGAAATCTATCATAATGCAATACCTCCTTCATACTATGGCCATGCCATCAAAAGTGATAAATCCTCGCCCGTTCCTTAACCAAAGTTCCACTGGATGCTCACGAACATAACCGTGTCCGCCCAGAATTTGTACAGCGCGGTCAGTTACCATTATAGCCATATCATCAGCATATGCCTTTACCAGAGACGCTTCTTTAGTTGCTTCTTCCTTTCGATCTAACTTCCAGGCAGCCTCCCAGGTCATTAACCTCGTTGCATCGATTTCAATTGCCATTTCCGCTAGCATGAAAGCGATTGCTTGACGGGAAGCGATTGGTTCCCCGAAAGCAACACGTTCTTTGGCATAGTCCCTCGAGTATTCGAAGGCAGCTTTAGCCACTCCTACAGCCATTGCCGAAAGTGCCACCCTTGAGCAATTCATAATACGGTTGAAATCACATCCATCAGGACCACCCAACCGGTTCTCCTTGGGGACACGGCAATTCTTAAGGCTGAGCTCGTATGTAGCTAGAGCATTTATACCCATACTATTCTCCCGCTCACCAATATCGAGACCTTTTGTACCTTTCTCAATGATAAAACCCTGACTGCTGCCATTCTCAGCTGCAAAGACCAGTATAAAGTCAGCCTCAAGAGCCAGGGGCACATAACATTTCTGGCCATGAAGAACATACTCATTACCCTCGGGTCGGGCAACAGTTGACAGAGAATAAGGGTCAAAATCAAAATTTGGTTCAATGAGGGCCGCGGTAGCTGTTTTATAATTCTCATCACAGACAAGCGGTAGATATTTCTCTTTCTGTTTCTTAGTGCCCATCTCTAATACGGGATAAGAAAATAGAGCTGGGCAAAGGATATGTATCGCTATGGAAAGGTCTCCCCAGGCCAGTTCTTCAGCTATAAGCGATCCGGTGATAGCTGAATGCTCCCCGCCGAATCCGGCATATTCCTCAGGTATATTGTTGGAAATAAGCCCCATTTTCCAGGCAGTATCTATAACATTATCGGGAATCTCACCACTTTCGTCGCATTCCCGGTAGATTTTCCGCATTTCATCACTGGCAAACTGTTTTACCATACTTACAATCATTTGCTGTTCTTCTGTTGGGCTAAACGAAATCATATTACACTCCTTTTCCCAAGCATACTGCTTTCACAAAAATATTCACTTAATTCCTTGCAGTTTTTAGCGGTATAATTTTTGTACAAGATTACAATGAACGTTGTATTATAAATGGCATAGGGAATAATTGCAAAAAATTTATTGAAGTACAAAACACATAACAGAAACCAGGGGAGTATATTACTATTAAGGTAAAGTCGGCTCGGTTATTTAGTATGAAGTAAGAAATATAAATAATCTTTCATCACTGAAATCCATTGGAATTACTCGGAGTGTCATTACTAAACGCCATCTTAAAGATTAATTGACATTAAAGCTGACAGCTTCTAAAATCAAGAAGGTAAAAGGTAAGTGACTAGCGACAACCTGCGGCAAATCTTTCTAAATTTTTTCCGAGACAAGGGGCATGAGATTATCCCTAGCTCTTCATTAGTGCCACATAAAGACCCCACTTTACTTTTAACCAGCGCTGGCATGGTGCAGATCAAGCCATATTACCTAGGATTGGAGACTCCCCCCAGCCGGCGATTGGTTTCCTGTCAGAAGTGCTTTCGTACTACTGACATAGATTCAGTGGGTGATAGCAAACACCTCACCTTCTTCGAGATGCTAGGCAATTTCAGCGTTGGCGATTATTTTAAGAGAGAAACCATAATATGGGCCTGGGAGTTTGTTACCAGACGTTTGAAACTTCCTAAGGAGCGTCTCTGGATAACTGTTTACCTTGATGATAATGAAGCCTACAACTATTGGCGGGAAATAGGCATACCAGCTAAAAAGATACTGCGATTCGGTAAAGAGGACAACTTCTGGGGACCGGTTGGTGATTCCGGTCCTTGTGGACCATGCAGCGAGATTCATTATGACATTGGTGAGGAGTTCGGTTGTGGCAGACTTGAATGTAAGCCTAATTGCGAGTGTGGTCGATTCTCCGAGATATGGAACCTGGTATTCACTCAGTATAATCAAGATCAAAGCGGACAACGCACTCTTTTACCCGAACCAAACATCGATACAGGGATGGGCATGGAAAGAACTTTGGCTGCTATACAGAGCAAAGCCTCTCCTTACGAAACAGACTTATTTTCACCTTTGATGGAAGAGATTTGCAGCTTATCCGGGAAAGTATATGGTCGGGACGAGAATATTGACCGAGCCATTAGAATTGTGGTAGAGCATTCACGGGGCATCGCTTTTCTTATATCTGATGGTGTGATGCCTTCCAACGAAGGTAGGGGGTATATACTGCGGCGAATACTAAGGCGTGCCTCCCTCTTTGGCAGGAAATTGGGTTTACAAGTACTTTTCCTTAATGAAATGGCTGAAGTGGTCATTAGCACTATGAGCCACATATATCCAGAGCTTGCGGCTAATAGAGACCTGATTATAGAAATAGTTGAAACTGAAGAGGAAAAATTCATTACGACCTTAGATACCGGATTTAATCTGGTAGAAAAACTCATTGACGAAGCCTCAGTTCTGGTAAAAGAGAAAGTAGCAGGTAAAGAAGTATTCAGACTTTACGATACCTATGGCTTTCCACCTGAGCTAACCGCCGAGATTGCCAAAGAAAAGGGCGTGTCTATAGACTTGGAAGGTTTCCAGGCTGAAATGGAAAAGCAGCGAGACAGGGCTAGATCAGGGCAAAAGGCTATCGACTTACGTGGTCACAGAAAGGGCAAAGCAGAGTTGAAGGGCAATCGTAAAGTTACACGTGAACAAATAGATTTTGTTGGTTATAAGGTAACTTCTTCTGAATCGAAAGTCCTTGAATTGACGGTTAGGGAAAAGTCTATAGAAACTGCTTCTCAGGGAGATGAACTTGCTGTTGTGCTTGATAAGACTCCCTTTTATGGAGAGATGGGCGGGCAGATAGGCGATACCGGCGAAATCAGTAGCCAAAAAGGAAAAGTAACAATCACCAATACTATTAGAACCGCTTCGGACGTGATTGTCCACCAGGGAGAGGTTGTTGAAGGCAGTATATCGGTTGGTGAAAAAGTTGAAGCCAGTATTGATTGCGCTCACCGCTGGGATATTGCTCGTAACCACACAGCAACACATCTCCTCCAGGCTGCTTTAAGGCAGATAGTGGACAGGCGTATTGCGCAAAAAGGTTCATTAGTAGAGCCCGAAAAGTTTAGATTTGATTTCTCCCATTTGGGACAGATAACTGAAGAGCAGGTAAATGAAATTCAGAGGCAGGTTAATGAATGGATACGCCAAAATTTGAAAACAGAAGCAAAAGTACTCCCTTATAAGCAGGCCATTGCTGATGGCGCTATCGCCCTGTTTGAAGAAAAGTACGGAGACGTAGTCCGAATGCTGGAAATTGGGGAACCAACAATAAGTAAAGAACTCTGTGGCGGTACTCACGTGAGTTCAACGGGAGAAATTGGTATGTTATTGATAACCAATGAAAGCAGCATCGGTACAGGACTGCATCGTATTGAAGCAGTAACCGGAAGAAGAGCTGAATCTCTAATTGAATCTCGCTTTACTGCACTGAAAAACATAGCCAAAGCAGTAGAAGGCTCGCTCGACGAGGTCCCCAGCAAAGTGAAAGCCCTGGTCAGTGAACTGGAAACAGAGCGTAGGAGAGCTCTTTTACTGGAAAGGGAGCTATCGCGAAGCATAGCTGGGGACCTGGTTGATCAGGTCGAGGAATTGAATGGTGTGACAGTTCTGGCTGCTAAGGTGCCAGCACTTAGCATGCCTAGCCTCAGGGAAATGGGTGATATATTGAGAGACAAGCTGAAGAGTGCTATTGTAGTTTTGGCTACAGTCTATAATGGTACCCCTAACTTTTTAGCTATGGTGACTCCTGACCTGATAGCCAGGGGATTTCATGCCGGCGATATTATTAATCAAGTGGCTAAGGTTGCTGGTGGAGGTGGTGGTGGTAAGGCTGCCATGGCTCAAGCCGGCGGGAAGAATCCCGCCAAAGTTGATGAAGCACTGAGGTTAGTTTATAAACTGGTTCAGAAGGTTTGATATGCGTAGCTTGGGCTTGGATATTGGAGACAAGAGAACCGGCGTGGCAATAAGCGACCCCCAGGGAATTCTTGCTACTCCTCTAGCCGTGCTCGCCAGTGAAGACGAAAATGCCCTGATAAATGAAATTCTCAAGATCGTAACGCAATACAGAGTAGAGTGTATTGTAGTTGGCTTGCCTCGCCGCTTAGGCGGCGAATTAGGAAAACAAGCTAATAAGGTAACGGCTTTTGCCGACAAATTGTCATGGCAGGCGAAACAAGGTAATCTTAGCCAGCTTGACGTACAACTATGGGATGAACGACTCTCTACTAAAGCTGCCGAGCGTTTGAAGATGGAGGCTAGTGGCAAGGGAAATAAACTACATTCCAGGGCCAAAAGAGGAACCAGAAACAACAGCTTTACGGTCAAATCTAAAGTAGATGCTATAGCGGCGGCCTTTATTCTCCAGGGTTTTCTGGATAGCCGCTATCCTGAGCAATAGCCAGGGAGCTTAAGAGATGTCGAGATATGTAGGTCTTATCGGTTATCCCATTAAGCATTCTATCTCTCCTTTTTTCCAGCAGGCAGCCCTGGATTATTATCAACTTGATATTCGCTATGAAGCTTGGGAAACAGATCCTGCCCAACTGCAAGACATAATAACTAGTTTAAGAAAACCTCAAAATATGGGGGCTAACGTAACCGTGCCCTATAAAGAGACAGTTTTGCCTCTACTAGACGAAGTCGATGACCTGGCAGGTTCGATCGGTGCTGTCAATACCATAGTAAAGAAGAATGACAGACTTCTGGGTTTTAATACTGATGCCTATGGTTTTATCGAGGTACTGGACAAAGAAGGGCACTTCGACCCTGAAGGAAAACAAGTGTTCGTCCTGGGTGCTGGTGGCGTAGCCAGGGCAGTGTGTTTTGCTCTCGTGCAAAGAAAGGTAGCCTCACTGGCTATTACTGATGGTATCTTCGAAAGGGCCAGTCTATTAGCAGAAAATTTAGTGAGCTATACTAGAGGGGTTTCACCAAGCACAAAGGGTTTGAAAACGGATATATATTCTTTTCAATGGGAGAATTTAAGCTCAGCCAGAACTCTTAACAACTGTAATTTAATAGTGCATTGCACTACTATAGGGATGAAGGATAGTCCTCAAGAAGGACAATCACCTTTGAGCCTTGAAGTGATTCCTAGAAACAGCTTAGTATATGATGT
>Ga0180433_10008863_pt1 | contig 12438 bp, 11 predicted proteins | sample SS_ome_8_FD_132980 | JGI IMG/M metagenome (GOLD analysis project Ga0180433, IMG submission 132980) | Hypersaline lake sediment archaeal communities from the Salton Sea, California, USA - SS_1_D_1 metaG | ecosystem: Environmental > Aquatic > Non-marine Saline and Alkaline > Hypersaline >... | reverse complement strand
ACTCCATGTCTTTTTGCTAATTCTCTCAGTCTCTCTTTTGTGAAGTTTTCAGTCGCAGCTTTAGCTTGAATATCCTTAATCTTTAATTCTGCTGCTTTCTTTTTCATTGCTTCTCTTAGATCAATCTCATCTTCTATTTTACGAATTCCCATATTTACTTAACACTATTTTTTAATACTTTTAGTGATTAATAATAATAAAACTTCTTATTTCTTTTTATTTTAATCGAGAATGAGTGCCTTAAAAAACTTTAGACCAGTTAATGATTACGAAAAAGAACTAATTATAGATTCTATTGGAAAAATATCCCCCAATTCAAATGCCATCTTTGAGGATAGTTTATACGATTACTATTTAATTTTTAAACAGAATAAACAGCTAAAGAATAGATTACAAATTTATTTAGCAAACCAAGATAAAGCAAAAATCGAGAGCTTAAATAACTTATATGCTAAAATTCACTCTATAGGACTATATTTTGGTTTTATTAATAAAGGAATTTTTTATTTGAGCTTGGAAGGGGCTGAATTCTTCTACAAAAAGGGATTTCTTTCTGAAATAAAATGTGTTTACTTAAATAAAAGAGGAGAAAAGTCAGTTCTTTATGGAAATAATATATTGAAAAGTATGATAACCAAAACCTCAACTAAGCTACTAAAGAATGATTTTTTATTAATATTTAATGAGTTTAATGAAATTTTAGCAATAGGACTATCTAAAACGGAAAGTAATATAATAGATAAACTTAAACCTAAAGATATTGTTGCTCTTAATTTAAGGGACAAGGGATATTATTTAAGAACTCCACAATAAAGAAATTGATAAATCTTATAAAGGGAGGATTTCACCCCCAACTTCTCCCTTAGAATTTATTATAAATATCCATTTATTTTTCTAATATAAAAATCAACTAGGACCAAATTTTTACAAAACGAAATTAATGATCTTTTTAATTTAAAAAAAATTCTTTTCTAATCTTCATCTAGCAATTTAAAATCTTCATTTGAAATCTGTTTCATCTCATCCTTAAGTTCATCATGGAGTCTAATAAACTCAGAAGTAAATGAAAGAGGAGATTTGATTAATTCTGCTTTTATAGACTCATAGTCTTCCTCATCAGTAAAAATTTTTCGAAGTTTATTCTCTAATTCTAAGGGAATCCTTAAATATCTTCCAGTTAATAGTAGAGGCTGTTTTTTGCTTTCAATGATTTTGTAAGGAAAATTTGAAAAATATTTTTCAATCAGTTCAAAAGCATCCTCATATTGAGAAGGATCAGTAATAGATTTTTTTAATTCACGCTCGAATTTTCTCTCAAAATCAGCAGTGAACTTAACTACAGAATCTCTTAGCAATTTTGATGACTTTGATGATACCAGTCCCACAGTAATGCTTTTAGATTCTTTTAAAATTAATATACCTTCTTCTAAATTGACATCTAACAAACCTCCGATATTCATCACCTCTTCACTCATAAGTTGGACCGCGTTTAGAAATCCTGTAAATATTGTTTCATTCAATATAGATTCTGACCAATCATGATAATATAATGGCACGCCCTCCTTACTCTTTACAGCTATTCGGTATATAGTAAAGGGTAAGATATATAATATTTTAGGTTCTCGAATAACCACTAATGAAATTATTAAGGCACCTATTGCTATAGAAATATCACAAATAAGAATAAAAATTGGTTCAAATATGTATAGAAGATAAAATAAAAAACCAAAAGGAAATATTGTCAAAATACCAAGGAAAAAGATTAGGGCTTCTCTTTTAATTAAAAAGGGAGCATTTATCCAAGTTCGAATTCCCCAATAAAATAAATATAACATCGCAATAGCCGTCAATACCATACCAAGTATGCCAAATAATCCTCCCCAAGCCATTCTTAAGTATCCTGATTGAAATTCAATATAAACTGCACCAGGTTGGAATCCAGAATAAATTAGTAATGAGGATAAACCAATTACTATAATAAGACCGTAAGAATAAATGTTTTCCTTCATTGTATAATTTAATCCAATTATTATGAACAATGTGGCAGGAATGATGAAAAGTCCACTAAGCAAACCTAAAATCTTATTTAAAAACAGAAAAGAAAATCCATCAGTTAGAATAAAAACCCAAAAAAGAATAAACCCCAACCGGATGAAAAACAAGGATTTAATTTTCTTGGCTTTTGGACTATAGTAAGTTATGATGGTAAGAATAATGCCAAAAATAGCTGTAATAAAATCTATAATTACTTCAATATTCCAATTTAATGCCATGTTATTTCTACCTTTTAATTTATTACTCTTTTTTTAATTTTGAAGATTTTAAGATTTTGGACAAGAATTTCTTAACATTAGGATTAATAATTAATTGTTTCTCAGATTCTGGATTTGCTATAAGGATTTCATAATCCATCAAATTATTAATCCGATAATAGACAATTTCCCGCTTTTCATTTACTTCTTTATAAATTTCAGATTTGATTAGTAATTTTTTTTTAATCATTAGTTTTAAAATTTCATAAATAATTGGATCTCTCATTAGAAAATAAAGTTTACCTAAAGTCTCTTCCATTTTAAAAGGGAGTAATATCGAGTAATTGCCCACTTTCACTTTTTTAACGTAGTTAAACTTGATTAGCATTCCTAAATGCCATATAAGCTTTCCGGAACTAATGTTTTTCCCTGAAATACTTTTTTTCCTAAGATAAGAGAAATGAACTCCTGGGTTCGATAATATAAACTTGTAAATTTTTTTTCGGAAACGATTTAAAAGGACGGTATCCTTTGAAAATTTAGAACCTTCAATTAACACTTTTTTATCTATTAAATAATGGATTATAAATAGGAGCCCTTTCCTTGGAATTTTTAATTCTTTCTTAGCAACATTACAGAGAGTTTCTATATTTAATACAATATTTTTCTCCATTAGATTTTCTGCTATTTCTATAACCTTCCTTACAGTGGGGTGATCTAGTCCAACAGTTTTTCTTATTATCTCAGTCTTCATTTTAGAATTTAAAACCACTATTAAATGTATTAATTAAATCAGCAGATTTATTGTTTTGAATCTCAATTTTAATGTTTGAAAAGTAAAGGAGAAAGTAATATCTAAACACCTATTTGAATAAATCAACTTTTATAATATCCTATAATCTATTTCAGAAACTAAACTGCTTGAAAAAATAAAAAACTTTTTTCTTATACAAAATTGTACTTATCAATTATTTATAGCTTTCTCTTATGACTCGAGTTTTTATCATGATATTAATCCAACTTTTGAATGACACATAAATAAAATCCTATTGTATCTTGTAGATGGGGATAAAAACGTTGGGAAAATCTTAGATCATCCCTTAATTTTAATCCAAAAACTTTATTTAATCCATTAGCTCCGTAACCTTTAGAAATTTTTGCTATCGAAAAATCTTTTAATTCATTTAAGACTTCATTAACAACTAATTCATTTTCTTCGGGGGCAATCGAACAAGTACTATATAAGAGCTGTCCGAAGGGTTTTAAGGAAAGCAAACCAGATTTTAATAATTGCTTTTGAATTATACTCATTTTTTTTAGATCTTTTATACTTCTACTCTTTCTTCTAGTAGGATCTTCTCGAATCAGTCCTTCACCTGTACATGGAGCATCTAATAATATTTTATCAGCTTTGATTTTGTATTGATTCAATTTTATTGCGTCGAAATTTAAAATGATAGAATTCGTTATACCCAATCTACGAATATTCATTATTAGGGCAGGAATCCTTTTAGGATTCTTTTCAATTAAGATTAAATCTCCTTGATCTTCCATGATTTGTGCTAATTGAGTTGCTTTACTTCCAGGAGCAGCACACATGTCGATAACAACGTCTCCTTTTTGAGGATTTAAAATGGATACTGGCAGCATTGAGGCAAGATTTTGTAAATAATAATATCCCAAAAGAAACTCGTGAGTCGCACCAAGATTATAGGGTGATTTTAATACCTCAAACGCATAAGATAACCATTTATTAGCCTTTAATTTAAAACCCTTATTCTCAAGTCTGCTTTTCAAAATATCAGGTTCTATTTTTAAAGTGTTCACACGAATATATGGTTTCAAAGGTTTTTCATTTGCAATTAAAAGTTGCTTAGTTTGTTCCAAACCTAAGAATTGAAAATATCTTTGAACCATGTAAGGTAAATAACCATACATCTCAGCTAATTTCTGTATATCATCTGAAAAATGAGAAATTTGTAATCAACCTATATTATTTCTATAAATACTTATTATAAGATACTAAATTATAATCATTAGCATCAAAAAAGAATATTATCTTGATAGAAGTAGAAGTAAAAATTCAGATTTCTGATCCATTTTCTTTACGTAATAAATTTAAACAATTAGGGGGAATCTATAAATTATCACTAATCCATGAAGATATATATTACAATATGCCTATAGGACTAAGAGATTTCGCTAAAACAGATGAAGCCTTGAGAATTCGAAGTTCCACGGAATACAAAAATGTAGAAAAACACAAAACTGAAAAAAAAGTCTGTTACATTACCTATAAGGGAAAAAAACTTGATCACATTTCTAAGTCACGTCATGAAATTGAATTAAAGTTTGAGAATGCTAATAATATGAAAGAAATCCTTGCTAATTTAGGATTTCGAGAAATATTAGCTGTGAAAAAAGAAAGAGAATTATATGAGTTCGAATATATGGGTTATAAAATTGAAGCTCTACTTGATTATTTACCTGTTCTCAATAGTTATTTTTTGGAGGTAGAGTTAACTGCTCAATCTAATAAAGAAATTTCTAAGAAACGGGACCAATTATTCCGATTTCTTTCGGAATTTGGATATACTCAAAAAGATTCAATTACGGAATCATATTTAGAATTAATTATTAAAAAATTTAGAGAATAAATCAAGTTTTTAAACTTTTATTTATCTTTTCTATTTTCTTGTCCAGATTAAGTTTTACACGCTTAATATCATAATTTTGGAAAGTTAAGCTGATATTTTGCTTTTGAATTGATTTATTATTGATTCCGATAACATTAATTAATTTAAGGAAGTCGTAATAACTCAAATCAAATTCCATTTTTACATCCATCTTAATTTCACAACTTAATATGATAATTTCAATTATTTTCTATATATCATATCGAATTTCGTAATAATAAATAATTTGGAGTCCATTTTTTAAATAATACTATATTTAATCTAAATCATTCACATTCAAGAATAAAATCCCAAATCATAACCAAACTATAAATTAAAGGAGAAAAACTTAAGTTGGATTTAAATTTACATAAGATTATGGATTTTTCCACGTCAATAATTGAGACCATTAAGAAGCGAACTTCCTGGAGAACTTACTCCCCCAAATCGATCCAAGGATTGAAAAGGGAAGAGCTAGAACATTTTATTAAATTAAAGGACATTTCAACACCTTTCAGTATAAAACCATTAGATTATCGCTTCCGTATTCTTAGTATTCCAGAATTTGACCCAAATGAAAAAAAAAAGATTGGTACCTATGGTGTAATTCAGGGTGCTCAAGAATTCATAGTAGGAGCCATTAAATCCTCAGATTTGGATCAAGAGAATTATGGATATTTAATGGAATTAATAATCTTAAAAGCTACAGAACTAGAGTTAGGAACCTGCTGGTTAGGGGGTTTTTTTAATCGAAGTCTATTTGGTGAAAAAATAAATTGTACACTAAATGAAGTGGTACCCGCCATTACTCCTATCGGATATCAAAAAGATAGACGGGCAAGAGAAAAATTTATTCGGATAATTGTGAAAGCTAAAAAACGAAAACCATGGGAAGATATGTATTTTAAGGGAAATCTTGAAAATCCCTTATTAAATAACGATTTGGGAGATTATAGCGTCCTCTTAGAAATGGTAAGGCTCGGTCCCTCAGCGGCAAATAGACAACCATGGAGAATTATTAAAGAGAGAGACGAGAATATTTTTCATTTTTACATAGCACCTCAAAAAGGGAGAATGGGGCAAATTTATGAAATGATGACAAGAATAGACATTGGGATTGCTGTGTGCCATTTTGATTTATGCGCGAAAGAATTAGATGTAATAGGGAAATGGGAAGTAGAGAACCCAGATATTCAGGGCACGGAGGGATATTCATATACTATTTCTTGGTTTGGATCATAAATTAAAAGCGATACTTCTTGTGAAATATTAAGAAATTAATATCTTAGGATTTTAGGTGGTTAAGTTTCTTTCTTAAGTTCTCTAAATTCTCCATCAAAAATTTGATACATATATCGTCTCCCTTTAATGACCCACATTATTTTATGCCCTTCTCTTGCTTTCTTGCCCCATTCAGATTTCTTTTGACGATTTTGTTCGATGAATCTATAGCCAAAATAATCTAAATACTTAACTCCACTGGAAAATTTTTTAATTGAATACTCAACATTCTCTAGTTCTACATTTTTATTATTCTCGAACATTGCGGTATAGATTTTTAAGCTAATTTCTTTTAGGTTTTCCATAATTATTGGTTTAACTAAGATTATAATTAAATTTAACTGATAAAACTAATGCATTATTTTTTAGGGTTTATGTCATTCCCTTCTAATTTGAGTTGTTTAAGATTATTTAAATCATTAAGATATTTTGGCAACTCTGTTAAATCATTATTACGCAAATCAAGAATCTCTAAATGCTTTAATTTAAAAATAGAGTCCGGAATCTTTCTTATATTTTGATTCGGCATATATAATTCCCTAAGATATTCTAAACTGCAAAGTTTCTCGGGAAATACTCCAATTTTATTTAAATCTGATGAGATATTAATACCAATGATGTTCCCATTTCGGTTAATCTTAAAGAGATAGAGAAGGGAAGGATTAAACGCTTCATATTCTTCCAACTTTACGAAGGCTTGATTCAGAAGGACCTCTAATAAGCCTAAGACCTCGGCTTCTGAAAAGTCCACTCCATTTTTAAAATACTTTAGAGCATAATCTCTTCTTTTTGCAACCTCAACTATCCACTTAGGTACAACATCAATTTTGTTATTACTTAAGACTAGATATTTCAAATCTACTAAATTATCAAATTCTAAGTCTAAATTACTCAGATCAGAACGTTTTATTTCTAAATATTCTAGTTGTTTAAGATTCTGGATAGAAGTGGGTATTTCGTTAAAATCATGTAATTTTAAGCCTAAAATAAAACCATTTTCGCTTTTAACTATTCTTCCTAATCCTTTATAGCCCATTTTTGCTTTATCTCGGAGAATCTCCTGTTTTTCCCTCTCTTGAATATGGAACCTGTTGACAAAATCATTCAAATTTTCTCTAAATTTCATATAATCCAAATAATCGATATCCATTATAAATTGAGCGTCATCAGGGGCAAGATTATAGAACTTTGAGATTCGCATCAATATTATCTCTTGAAGTCGTTTGAGTAGTTTTTTATCTGAATTTAAACAAAGCTGAAACAAATTTCTCAAGACATAAATTGAATCCTCATTTTCCAAGGCGTAATATAAAGGAGTATCATCATAAATCTTAAAATTATTTATCATTGCACGTGCTGCCATAAATCGGACTAAATCCGATTCATCTGATATTAACGCTTTTTCTAAAATGGAATACACAGATTCGCTAAAAATGGATAACTTTTCAATAATCTGAATTACACTTACACGGATTTCAGGGTTATAACTTTCATTAATTAAGGATTCTAATAATTTAAGTGCTTCATTCTTTGAAATCTTCTTATCTGAGACATTTTGAAATATGTCTTCAGGTGTTCGAATTTTGCTCATAAGAACATACTATAATACTATTTTTTTATGGGCAATTAATTTTTCTTTTTTTTTTATTTGATTTTTCCGCCTCGATATTCTCTAAATAGATGAAATATTTAGTAAAATAAAACAAGACTTTAGAGTTATTTAATACTCTCTTTTACGAATTCATGATGACAGTATGAGATAGGTTGATGATTTTTAGAAATAAGTTTTACTTCATTATCAACTTTAACGAATGAAGCTAAAATTATTAAGTTTATATCATCTCCCTTTAAATCAACGTTTTTCCCAATCAAACAGTTATCAGAAATTATTGCATTATTAATTGATGTATTCTTCGAAATATAAGCTTCGCTATAGATTAATGAATTCTTTACTTTAACGTTATCCTCAATATAGACATTATCTCCAATTATAACATTTGGACCTATTGAGCAATTCTTCCGAATCACAACATCTTTGCCTATAGTACAAGGTGAATAGAGAGTAGTGGTTGGATCGATATCAATCGAATCGTCAATGAGGTTTCTCGCCTCCCCTTTTAAATTATTGATAATATGATTCATTAACTCGATATTCGCTTCAAGTAAATCTAACGGCTTACCGACATCTTTCCAGATTCCAGATATGGGATAATGAAATAATTGATTATCAATGGCAACTCTCGGAAAAACCTCTCTTTCGATAGAGACTTTCTTCTTCGGTTGAATATATGAGAAGATCCCTGATTCTAAAATATAAATTCCCGCATTGATAGGCATTGGTGATATTTTTCCCTCTGGGGGTGAATATTCCTCTTTTTCAAGAAATTTATATAATTGGTGGGTTTTTTTATCTACAATTAACACGCCATAACGAGATGGATCTTCTACAATTTTACTTGCAATTGTTCCTATACCCCCACATTTTTGATGAGAAACCAGAAAGTCGCTAAAATCGAAATCCATTATTATATCTCCGTTTAGCATGAAAAAATTGTCATCTTTTAAATAATCCTCTGCCAATCTAATCGCTCCTGCAGTTCCCATTGGATACTTTTCATCGGTATAATGAATTTTCACGTTTAAACGTTGACCATCGCCAAAATATTTCTTTACAACCTCAGACATAACGCTTACTGCCAATACGATTTCTTTCACTCCAGCAGCTTTTAATAATATTATCTGTCGTTCAATAACAGGTTTATTTACGATTGGAATAAGCGATTTTGGGATGGAACATGTCAACGGACGTAAACGTGTCCCCCAACCTCCTGATAAAATAATGGCTTTAGTCATTTCATTAGTCTTTTATATGAGTACTTGCAAGTAATTAATATTTTCTAAAAAAAATTTAGATTTAGTTATATTAGGTAAGGAAAAGTAAAAAACATGAACAAATTTTTTAAATTAAAGATATTATGATGTTTGGTATCTTTTCCTTATCCTTTGTCATAAACATGTTCATATTTAACAGAACGTATATTTGTGAATAAGAGTATTATAGCAACTGTAATTACGGTTAAGGAAGCAAAGGTTAGATAAAGAGGGACAATCCCCATTAAGGCTGCAAGAGTACCGGCTACTAAACTCCCTGGAGGTATTACTAACCAGGCTAATGAAACAACAATAGACATTACTTTTCCTTGTTTTTCTGGAGGGACATGTAATTGGATGATTGTCAGAAAGTTTGTATTAATCAATGGAGTCATTGCGGCACGTATCATGCCACCAATCCCTATCATCGTAAAAAAACCTATAGGAGAAAGTGTAGATATGAAGTAACCAACAACTGAAATAAGAATACAACTTGTTATTACTAATACCCTATTTTTATAATCTTTTTTAATTGTAGCAATCACTGCCCCTATAATCATGCCTACTTGCATTAAACCCACCACAAAGGCATACCAATATTGATCTCCATGATGGATATCTCCCACAAATACTGGTAATAATGTCCCAAAGGGTACACCTAAAAAATTAACAATTGAGATAAGAATTAGTAGAATTACAAGCCCAGGAACTTGTTTGAGGCTTTTAATTCCTTCTCTAAAGTCCTTCAAAAAGGAAAATTCTTCCTTTTTAGGATTGCTCGGTCTAATTTTTGGAATCTTAATTAATATAAGTGGTATTATAGCAAAAAAGAAGGTTATAACATCGACCCATAAGACAGCCGCAATTGGAAAGAAACCATAAAGAACTGCACCAACAGCAGGTCCAGCAATGTGAACAAGTCCGTTAAATCCATAATCAATAGCGTTCATTCTGCTTAATTTCTCTTTAGGAATCATAATTGGGATTATAGCCTTTATTGTTGGAAAATGAAATGCTTGACAAACCCCGCGAAGACTATTAATTAGTATTACAATCGTTACATTTTCTATTCCAAACGAGAACATTAGGATTAACCAGAAAGTAATAAAGGCTTGCATAGAATCTGCGATAGCTATAACATATTTTCTATTCCATTTATCAATAAAAACACCCGCAATAGGGCTTATAATTATTAAGGGTAACATATTTAAGAAATTTGCAAAACCGAGTAGAAAAGACGCTAAATCTGGATCAGGTGTGATTTCCTTAATCCACCAGATAATGACAAACCCCACTATTGATGAGCCAAGCAATGAAAATAATTGTCCACCCCAAAAAAAAAGGTAATCCTTAAATGTGCTACTCGTTGCTATAGAATTCATATTATTTTCTGTGATTGTGACAAATAAAAATTCTTAATAAGGTAAAAAATAAAGTTTTATATTTGTAGTTTTTGAACCCGAAGTTAGATTGTTTATCCTTTGAAACTTATTCTCTATATAATGGATCTGCTTCTTGAAGTAGCCTTCATTGATTAAAAAACAAGAATAAAGAATATAAAAATAGAAAAAAAATAAAACAATTACTTCTTGTAAAGTGGATCTGCTTCTTGTAGGATTCTGCGTTGTACTTTTCCGAGGACATTTTTAGGTACTTCATCGATGAACTCAATTAAGGCAGGACATTTCCACTTGGTCATATTTTCTTCAGTCCATGCCTTTAACTCGGCCTCAGTGATTTTACCTTTATATTCGGGTTTAAGTGCTACCCATGCTTTTGTAATTTCTCCAACTTTTCCTTCTGGATCTGGTAATCCCGAAACAGCAGCTTCACTAACCGCTTCATTCTTCATTAGCATAGTTTCTACTTCTGTTGGAAAGACGGAATGACCAGCTACTTTAATGAGTTGTTTTTTACGATCTCTTAGTGCTACCGTGCCATCATCATTCATAAAACCAATGTCACCTGTTCTTAACCATGTTCGACCATTCCATTTTTGTAAGGTTTGCGCAGACTCTTCAGGTTGATTTAAATATTCTTTCATAACCTGTGGTCCGCAAACACATAATTCACCAGTATATTCTTCACCATATTTCGATCCAGGTAATCCATTAGCAATCGGTCCACTATCTAAGGTAGGTGCAGCACCATCCCATATACCCCAATCTGTTCCTGGTAAGGGCATACCAATGGTACCAATAGGACTTTCACCAAACAAGTTCCCCGCACTTACAACAGGGGTAGCTTCCGAGAGACCATATCCTTCGACAATTCTACCGCCAGTGTTCTTTTCAAAAGTATCCCTAACGGGTGCATGTAACGGACCAGCTCCAGAAATATTGAGTTTAAGTTTGCCCATTATACCTGGAAATTTTTCTAAATGAGGGAAATCTGCAATACGCTTAAACAAAATTTCTGCCCCAGTATATGCAAAGCCTTTCGGAGCATCGATTTCATCTATTTCCTTAAGAAATTCTTCAGTTGGGGGTGGACGTGGGAATAGCATCATCCAACCTCCCATTCCAATAGCAACGTTCATAACAGCAGTCATTGCAAATGAATGAAACAATGGTAAAGCCCCAATATCGCCTAAACCAGGTTGTTCTCCACCAAGTATTGCTACACATTGTTTTACATTAGACACAAGATTGAAATGAGTTAATACAGTTGCTTTTGGAACCCCTGTCGTTCCGCCCGTCATAATGTAAGTTGCAGGATGAGTAGTTGGGTCAAAATTTACTTGTGGAGGATTTGGTTCGGTTTCTAATAAATCTAAGAACTTATATGAAGGTTTAAAGTCAACTTTTCCTTTGGGAATTTTACCAATCAGTTTTCCAATAAATTTAATGGCTCCTGAAAGTCCTGATGCAAGATCAGCTATATTTGTATATATTACTAATTCAAGATCCGTTTTATCAACAATTGGTTTTACCAATTCGCCATATAATGCGTCAAGTGTCACTAATGATTTAGCTCCAGTAATTTCAAGATGGTGAAGTACTTCCAACGGTTTATATGTCGGATTTATTCCAGTAGGGATCGCTCCAATTTTTGCAGCGGCATAGAATGCGATTACATATTGAAAACTATTTGGTAAAAGCAACGCAACAACATCACTTTGTTTTATTCCAAGATTATATAAAGCCGTCGCAAATGAATCTATTGCTTTTCCTGCTTCTTCGTATGTCATCCATGATTCTAAGAACCACATTATATTTTCATTACCATATTTTTTCCTCTGCTCTTCAAAGAAACGTCCAAGAGAAATCTCGGGGAATTCGATGTTTTTGGGTGCAATGTCGGGCCACCATTTTTTAAACCATGCTTTATTTTCATCAACATGCCATTTTGCCATAATT
>Ga0180433_10008862_pt1 | contig 12438 bp, 3 predicted proteins | sample SS_ome_8_FD_132980 | JGI IMG/M metagenome (GOLD analysis project Ga0180433, IMG submission 132980) | Hypersaline lake sediment archaeal communities from the Salton Sea, California, USA - SS_1_D_1 metaG | ecosystem: Environmental > Aquatic > Non-marine Saline and Alkaline > Hypersaline > Sediment... | reverse complement strand
CTTGAACGGCAATGAACTCCTGATATTCCACCCCTCCCCCGTCAATCTCCACACCGATTCGGTCGAACAAGAGGCGGGGATCGAGCGGAACTCCCATGGAATCGGTAACCGCAACCCGCACTTCCTCGAGTCGTTGCGACGATTGCCCTTCGCTCCCGGGATGCCGGACGGATACACCCATAAGGGCGGCGCCATCGCTTCCCGCAATGAGCGAAGTGGGTAGCCTGGGCTCGGGACAAACCTCGGGATCATCGGCGGGCGTCATGAGGCTGGTCGATCCCGACCACATGGGAAATACGCCGCCGGTGACCGGAGCGTCGCCATCGCTCACCACCCGGACAAGGGCGCCGGAGCTCAGATCGCGCAGAACGAACCACGTGCTGTCCTGGATCTCCATGCCGAAACCGGGCTCCTCGGCATCGGGCCTTACCGACACCCGGACCTTCATCGTGTCGGTCTCACCCGGATTCATCACACGCGGAGCGGTGAGGCGGACGGTGAGTATGTCGGATCCCATAGCGGCAAGTCCGATCGAGCCAACCACCGATTGGTCCCCGACCACTGCTATCGACTCGAAGAGGTTCGAGGCATCTATAGCGTTTCGGTGGCGGTCCACAAACCTGAGTGACACCGAGGTAAGCTGGACCTGCGAATCATTCGCCTTTCCCGGATGCCTGAAAAGCAGCCGGATCACATCGACGTCAGCCTGGCCGCGGTTTACGCTTTCGCCCATTGTCGCCAGGTACGAAACCGCGATTGCCCGGGAGGGATTGCTGATCCGGCATGATGCCGTCTTCAAAGGAAAGACCACACCGGGGTCAATCGGGACCTGGGCGCCCGTATTGAAGTCGACAAACTCCAGGTCGGCTTCGCTTTCTATCGCCAGGGCGAAAGACCGGGCGGTTGCGGAAGTGTCAATGTCGACCCTCAGGGATATCACCTGCTCCAGACCCGGAGACAGAAGAACGGGTTCGGCGAACATGAACGAAACGTAGGGCTCATCCGGCGCGTCTTCGACCGCCAGGTTGGTGAAGCCCGTGGCGAGCACCAAGCGCGAGAACACAGCGTCAGCGGACTGGGGGGCGCCGGACTCGTCCTCCACATGGATACGCAGGCTGTCCAGGCGCACCGGTGCCGCAAGCGGAGACCCTTCGGAATGTCGACATCTGATGCTTAACGGAAACACGCGTGTCTGGCCCCGGGTCACCGCGGTGGGTATGGAGCTCAGTATCTCCAGGCTTACGTTGCCGGGCGCCGATTGTATCACCACGGGCTCGGTGAATACCACACCCGAGGTTTCCCGGGGCTCGGACGAGAAAGCCCGTATTCTCCAGTAGGTCTCGCCGGCCCGGGCAGCGGTGTAATCGGCATGGAACTGGACCGTCTGGCCGGGTCCCAGGTCCACCGGGCCCAAGAAAGCGCCCTCGAGATCGGTGAACTCCTCTCCGGTGTGAGGCATGATATCACACGTTATACCCGAGACCGCGGCTGACAGCAGGTTGGTTACATACACCTTGAGGTCTATCCCCTGGCCCACGGTGTATCCCGGCTCGACTTTGTCATATGCTACCTTGAGAACCGAACCGGACAGGGCGAATGACTGCCCGCCAACCAGGGGTTCATCCAGCGGCCCGTCATTACAGGAAGCATACCGGCAACCGCCTGTGGGAACTGCCATCCTGATCGTCCTGTCGCTTGCGGCGCTTCCCGATATATCCGCTACGACAATAAGAACCCTTTCTTCAGCGCCCACTTCCAGTGAGAGGCCGTCGAACAGCCAGTCCGCGTCCCGATGCGTCGCCCCGGATAGCAGCAGGTCGCCGGGTTGCCAGGTATGGTCACCGTTCATGTCGAGATACAGGCTCAGCGAGGCTATGTCGGTCACGCCGGCGTCTCCTAAGTTGGTCACGATGAGGGAATCCAGGATATCCGGGCGGTCGCCGTTGACGGCCGGCCGGAAGGCAAGGACCGGAACCGATTCCTCGCCCGGCGCGAGTGTGCGCGATTCGACGCCCACGACCTCGTACTGGACTCTCACAGACCCGTCTATTAAAAGGTCTCCGCCCCTGGATACTGGGAAGTCTCCGTTGATGTTGACAGTCTCCGTGAAATCGAAGTCCGATGGCTCCCGTATTGTGACCGCGAGGGTGTCCGAATCGATCACATCGGTCGGGACGTCGGCGGTTACGAAGAAATAACCCAGAGATTCCGGCGCCAGCGCGACGTCAAGTCCGCTCAGACTCAGGGTGCCGCTATCAAAGTAGCCTGCGGCCAGAAGCGAATCCTCGTCAAGCGAATGGCTCGAGTTACTGTCATAGTAGAGTGAGACCTGGCCCAATTCGAAGTCCGCAAACTGGGCGGAGGAAGCCGTCCGCGTATCGTTGGTAAGTCTGAGATCCCTGAGAATGTGCTCTTCATCAGGGTAACCATTGTAGAGCGCGAAGGTCAGAATCCGTGCCCGAGAAACCCCCGGAGCGACCGTCGCGAACTCTCTGGGAATCGGGATAACCGTTATGCGGTTCGCAGGAAACAGGAGGTGCGATTCTGAATTGCCGGCACTCCTATCGTCCGGGCCGTCCATACCTGAGGCATACATGGCGCCGCCGAGAGGCACCTCCAACCTGGCCGTTCCGCCCTCGAAACCATACCCCACCACATCGGCGGTGACCATGAGTCTCCTGCCGCCTTCAGCCACCGGAATCGATATACCATTGACCTCCCATGACCCGTCTTCCCGATACGCGAACTCGTCGACGAGAACATCATCGCCGGAGAACCCCTCCTCGCCCGCGTCGGCCCAGAGTCTTAACGTCTCGATGGCGCCCGCGTCCGCCGTAGTACCTGTGTTGACGAGCCACAGGGAAATCAGTTCATCATCGGCGTAACCGTTTTTGGGTAGCACGAAGTCAAGAAAGAGCCTGTCGACCTGGCGTCCGAACATGGTTGCGCCCGGAACCGGATATATGGTCATGGCGGCGGCCGGGAATGCGTTGATGGTGAAATGCTGCTGCGGTGCCAGCGGGAAGTCGCCGGAAATCGAGACCGGTGATTCGAAGATTATGTCCTCCGCAGCCGGTACCGCGAACCCAACCTTATTGCCGTTCTTGCTTTCGGACAGGCTGAGGTCGCACTCCACGAAGAGCCCCGTAACGCCGCCGGGAGGCAATACCACGCCTGAAGTCGGGAACGAAACCACCCCATCCACCAGATATGCCGTTGCGAGCAGGCTGTCGTACGGACCGTGTTCGCCGTAGTCTCCGTCGCGGTCAATCCAGAGCCCGAGCGTCTCGGCCTGACCGTCCAGCATCTGTTGGGTAGCCCCATCCGGGTCCTCGAAGCCGGATTCGACTCTGAGCGTATCCAGAATGACGGGCATCGTGTAACCATTCGATAACTCTATTCCGTAGACCGGACCGGTGGTTTCTCCGGGAATGAGCTCCCGGGCGGCGAACTCGATCACGGATACCGAGACCATCTCAGGCGTTGATATGGTGATTGTCTCCACAGGCTCCACCTGGCCGTCGATTGGACCATCGTTGTCCGACGCCATCTCCAGACCGTGCAGTGGGATCCCAAAGGCAAGCGTCCTTCCGGCGGAGGCGTGAGGTGAGATCTTGGCGCCTACGTAGAACCTGGTGACCTGGGTATTCAGACCTTCCAGGAGACCGCTCACCTGCCACTGATCCCCGGTAAAGGACAGCCTTCCGAGCCTCACCTCGTCGCCGGCTCGGGTCCAGACATTGTCGCCCTGGTCCCTGTAGAGCATAAGCGAATCGATGTCGGTCGTATCCGCGGACCCCCCATTGAAGACGGATAGTATCTTGAGCACATCGCTGTCATAACCGTTTCGGGGTACATCGACTGTGAGTACGTTCGAGATACCATCCCGGGGGGTAAGAGTACCGACGCCGGTGGATTGCAGGCTCACCTGGGCTGCAACAAGGCCGTCCAATATAACATATCCAAGGGAGTTTATGGTGTCGCTGCCGGCAACCATGGTGCCCCCGGCAAGGCCTATGTCCGACGACGGCAGCAGATAGAGGTCGAGGGAATCGCCATCCCTGGGGAATGGGCTTATACCCACGGAGACGAAAAACGCCCTGTCCGCCCCCGGGCCTATGGTCACCGGAGGGAATGAGAGCTTGACCGTGTCGCCTGTAAGAGGCGCTGCCGCCAGAAGCACGTCCGGACCGCTCAGGCTCAGGCTCTCATCCGCATCCATGTGGAGCGTGAGGGTATCGATGTTGGAGCCGATCTCCTCCACAGTGCCCGATCCCCTCGAGGCGTCACGCACAACGATGCTCTCCACCGTCTCGCGGCCGTCGAAGGCGTTGGAAATCTTGAATGACAGTATGGGTATGTTTCTGTCCCCGGCGTGAACGTATCTGTGGCCGATCGAGATCTCACGAATGGTGGGCACCTGGACCACGATCATATCGGTGGTATCACTCGCGCCGCCCGTCACTGTCGCGGCTATCCTCCCCACTCCCGCGGATGTGGCCGTGAAAAGCCCTGACGAATTGATGCTACCGATTCCACCCAGCACCTCCCAAGTAAGACTTCCTACCTCGACGGGGTCGAATGCGGCGTTATAACCGTATGCGGAAAATTCAATCTGCCCGGATACCTTGACGCTGGCGGTATCCGGATCGATGACCAGAAGATCCAGGCCGCTCGGGCTCACGGTTACAACCCTGTTGGTGTCGGTAACACCGCCCATACTGCTGGTCGCGCTTACCCGGCCACTGCCCACGGACAGGGCGGTGAACAAGCCTGAATCGTCTATGTTGCCGACATCGCCGATAACCTCCCATGAGAGGACTCCTGTACCCGTGGGGTTATCGTAGGCATCCACCCCGGAGGCCGTGAAAACCGTAGTTGCCCCTAGCCCGACATCCACAGAGTCCGGCTGCACGTTGAGCACGCTGACTACGCCGGATACCACCTCGATGGTTCCGGTCGTATCGCTGAGCCCCTCTCCCCGGCAGGTCACCCGGCCGGTGCCCACGGTTGTCGCCGTGAAGAGGCCACCGCCTGATATTTCTCCTATGTCACCGATCACATCCCATAGGTCCGGTGAAACCGGAGCCAGGGGATTGAGGTCGGCATCAAACGTCTCAACGGCGAACTGTATCGTCTCGCCGGCGGCGGCAGTGGCTGTGTCGGGGGCTATGACCAGGCTCGCCGGCCGCCCCGCGTCGCATGTTATAAGCCCGGTTGTATCGCGCTTGCCGGAGCCGTATCCCGCCGCGACCCTTGTCACACCGGGCCTGCGGAGGTGCAATCGCGTTACCGGAGCCGGGCCGGGATCGACCGTACCCACAGGGTCACCCCCCGCCAGGCTCCATGTGGCCGAGAAGTCGCCGATAAGGACACCTCCGGAATCATAACCGCGGCAGAAGAGAAGCGTTGTATCATTGTCGGTGGTCAGTAAGGTGTCGCCGAACTCGGTTCCGTCCTCGATCTCGACCCGAATATAACTGAGTGACCCACTGGATATGACCGTCACGGCGCTGGAATCATTCACGGTGTTGAGACTGCCTAAGGGGAGGTTTAAGCCCGCTTTGACGTAATACGTGGGGGGAGACGGATCGTTGCCCGCCGTGTAAAGGCCCTGCGGGGTCACCGTTCCGGAAGGGTCGGTGGTGCTCCATTCGGCATATGTCGCAACATCTGCGACCAGGTTGGAATCGGCATCATAGCCCAACGCGCTGAACTGGAAGGATGAGTCCTCGGTGACGAACTGAGAAGGAGGGATTACATCAATGAATGAGATGTCGCCGGGGACGACCTCCAGGTAGGCCGTCGTATCCGAGGGCCCTTGGTCCGAAAAGCCGGTCACCCTGGTAATGCCGGCGGTCGTGGGCTCAAAGAGACCGGCGGCGTCAATTGAACCCAGAGGCTCGATGAGTCCCCAGGTTACGGTACCCGGATCCTCGGGCTGACCGCCGGCGTCGTAGCCCGTCACTGTGAATGCAAGTGTGGAATCGGCCGAGACCACTGCGGAGTCAGGTTCAATGGTTATGTAAGCGAGAGGGGCTGCATTGACCGTTATGAAGACCGTTTCCGAGTCGGCCAGCGCTCCGTCGCTCGCTATGAAGCGCACGTTGTGGACGCCGGCCTGATCGTAGCCGGGATCGAAGTCGAAGGCGCCGGTGCCGTCCCCATTGTCTAGGAAGGTTGCGTTCGCCGGCAGGTTTTCGGCCGTGAGCGAAGGCGTGGTGCCGTCGGGATCAGTGGCGGATACCGTGAAGTTGAGGTTCTCCCCCTCATCCACCGACCGGGGGCCTATCGGCGCCAATTCCGGCGGCCGGTTACCCACCGGCCCGGATTGATTCCACAGGAACACGAAAGGCTGGTTCTTGATCTCGGTTGTGTTGGCCTCGATCTCTTCAGGTACTCCCCAAGACGACCCGTCCCACCTGATGCAGTTGAGACTGCTGCCAGCGTCCTGGACGGAAAGCATGACCTGATCCGCTCCTGGAGCGGCGTCCAGCATCATCGAGTTGGGCGTATCGCCTATGTTGGCAGCCTGGAGTTCGCCCGACCATCCCGTTCCGCTTGCCCACGTGCGGTACCTGATCTGAGTTCCCTCGCCATAGGTGGCGATGGCCTCTCCAGACTGGCCCTCGAAAGCAACTGCGACCCCTGGATACGTCGTCCCGGTCATCGAGGTGGTCCCCGTTTCAGGAACCTCCCAGGCGGATCCGTCCCATACTGAGAACCACGCGTCTTCACCATCGGTCAGCACGCCAAGTGCAATATGATCGCTGTTGGGGTCAGGAGCCAGCGTTGTCCAGCGCACGTTTCCGCTCGCATCGGCAGGTTTCGCAAGTCCCGCCGCCGGGCTCCACCCGGCCCCATCCCAAATGCTGTAGTAGAGCGCAGAAAGGCCCCAGCCAAAGACTGTCAGGGCCCGGCCGGTTTGCTGTTCGTAGGCCACGTAGATATCGGTTCTGTCATCACCGGCGCCTGAGTTATCCAGAATCTCGGAGTTTCCCCAGGTTGCGCCGTCCCATACGATAGCGTAGTCCTGGCTGAATTCGTTGCTGACTATGAGAACCATCTCATCTGAGTTCGGGTTGGCCGCAAGGCGCATATGCTTGGGCTGACCCGCCAGAGGAGCGGCAATGGTATCCTCTTCCGACCACCCGAACTGGTTGCCCACCCGGTAAGAGAGGCCGTCGGTGCCGCTCGAGCCATTGTTCCATACCACAACGGCGTCTCCCGTCTCCGTCATATACTCAACATCGCAGCCCCACCAGTATGTCTCGCCGACCGTCGCCAGGGGATTGAGTGGCGATGCTGTCCATGACGTCCCATCCCATACCTGGAGCGTTACCCGCGCGTCTTTGTCGATCCCTACCAGCACCGTCTCGTCGCGGGTCGGAGCCTCCGCACCCGCAATGATCCTCCAAACGCCGACGTCCGCGGTGTTTGCCGGGCCTCCGAAGGCTATACCGTTCCAGGCGCTGTGTTTCGGGGTGGTCAGGGTTTCCGACCGCCATATGATCTTACCGTCCGGCGGGGAGACGTCGGATTCCAGGGCCCCCATGTCGGGAGCGGGGCCTTCGTAGGGATAACCGAGATCAAGGCCTGCATTGATCGCGGGAGAAGCGGTCTGCAAGTTGAAGTCCCGCCCGGGACCGTCCACAAAGAGTGGATCTTCCAAGATACCACCGGAGGAATCGGCGACCCCATTCGCATAATCTCCCCCGGTGTTGCTCCACATATCATTGAATCCACAGACATTGTCCGCGGAGCCCGATATCCCATGCTGCGTGTTCAGTACTACAATATTGTTGAACACGCGGTTCTGATTGCCGGTCCCCAGTAGATCAATGCCGTTCAAACCGTTGCCGTAGACCGTGTTGCCGTAGAAGCGATTGCCGGAGGCCGATGCCGTGCTCTCCAGGCCATTATCGTCGCAGGAATGGATGATGTTCCTGAGGATCGTGTTGCCGCTGCCATTCACCTTGACGCCGTCCAGATAGACTCCGAAAATCTCGCAGCCGCTTAGAAGGCAGGAGCTACCGTCGATCTCAACTCCCCCTATAGTGGCCAGTACGTCGCAGCTTATATCAAGGGTGTGGAATTCAAGGTTATCCCCCTGAACGCGAAGCGCCGCATTGGTGCCGCTAAGAGTCCGGATAGCAGCCGCGCCTCCACTGCTTTTCATATAGACAATCGGATCCATGGCGGTGCCGGACATGGTGAGGACATAACTCCGATCGGGCATGTAGGTACCCGGTTCTATGAATATGGTGTCGCCGGGGGCGAGAAGACCCTTGGCATCACCGTTGTCAAGCGATCTCCAGGCGGTCCCTACTGTAAGCCCGTCAGCCCCGTCATCACCCGAGGTCGAGACGTAGTAGTTCACCGCCATCGCCGGCACAGCGTACAGGCAAATTACGATTGTCAGAGATACTATTCGACGCACGGTCAGCAAAGACCCCCACCACTAGTGTTCTCCAGTGTTATCGGCATGTAGCCGCGAACGCCATTAGCAAAAACGGGATACCATCGTGGCGTCTCTGGTCGGTTTATGCGAAGGCGAAATTCGTATTCGGTGACAGTTTACGAATTCCCGGGGAATTCGTAAACTGTCACCGAATTTTAGAATTTCGTCACCGCGACGTTCTTGGATTTTTTGCGTATAGTTCCGTCGACACTCCTGTCGAAGGAAGCACAGTGACATCAGATTCTCTGAGGTAGCTTAGGTTGGACGAGGGTGCTGCTAACCTTGGCTGCCTGCCCGGGGCGACCCGCAAGGGTTGCCCCTCTCTTTTGCGGGGGTCTCGTCTTGTTTCATGTCACGCAATTATGGGCCACGTCGAGAGCGCGCGGCGAGAAGTCAGAAATGCCGGCCCCGCATCGTCTCATCGGGTGAGGCCATGAATCAGTGAAAGGGGAATCTAATGAAACGACTGACGATCTCGTTGATCGGAATCATCGTGATCAATGTGGCGAGTCTTAGCACCGGCTTCGCCGGTGCGGACAGTCTGAGTACCATACCAACTGCCCGTGAAGTCCTTGAGCGCTACGTCGAGGCTGTCGGGGGACGGGCCGCGATCGAGAGCCTTACCACGCGGGTCTCGATCGGCAGGATTATAAATGATCTGAGCTGGGCCACTCCTCCAAACGAGGTCATACCGTTCGTTGCCTATGCCTCGGCCCCCGACCGGGTCCTCATGGTCGAGCGTAAAATGGACGGTATGCGGTGCGAAGGTTCCGACGGCGAGGCCACCTGGGTCCGTGACGCGACCGGAGTCACCTTGAAGGATGAACCTTTCCGATCAAAGACGGCTTGGCTCATCGACCCTCAGAACGCCCTAAGGATCGGTGAGTACTTCCCTGACCTCAAAGTGGTCTCGGAACGACGTCTTGGCGACAGGTGGGTCTTCGTATTGGAGTCGTCCAAGCTTGACCCGACTTATTTTGCTTTATCTTTCGATGTGGAGACCGGCCTCCTGCTGGGCATAGGTTATTACTGGTACTTGCAGGACTACCGTGAGGCGGACGGGGTATTGCTCCCGCATCGCATCCATATGAGCAGGAAGGGCGGCTCAACCACCTTTGTCTTCGACCTTATCGTCCACAATCTTCCTCTCGCGGATGAGCTGTTCACCGTTCCGGCGCCGGTGGAAGACGACAAGGGCTAAATCGTGGAGGTTGCGGCTGCATTCCCCGGACCCGGGACCTGACGGCGGATGACTTCTTCTTCGATCATTATCCGGGCCTTTCGCAGATCCAGAAGGCCTACCGGCATTTGCTCCCCCTCGTCATTGATGACGGGGATTTGCTCTATATGGAGCTGTCTCATGAGGTCCATAGCGGCCCCGAGCGGCATCGATGCCGTCACCTTGTCGACCGCGCGGGTCATAACGTCAAAGGCCACCACCCACTCCCAGACGTCCTGGTTCATCAAGGCGTGCTTAAGCCTCTCCAGCGAAATGATACCGACCAGTCGCCCGTCGACTCCTACAACCGGATACATGAGGTAATCATGTTCAGAGAACACCTGAAACACCTCCCGGAGCGGCGTGGTGCCCTTGACGGGTACCAGGTCGCAGCTCATGGCATCGGCTACCTTCCATGAGGCTATTACATCCTCGTCGGTAACGTTGCGGCCCATCTCACCGCCCAACCGGATCGCGAGCTTGACGGCCGGGGGGCCGATTATCTGCACAATCAGGGTTGTAGCCGTCACTCCGAAAACAACCATGTCCCCGAGAGCCATCGTATCGGTTACCATTATGTGGCCCAGCCGCTGGCTGGCCATGATGGAAAGACCGACCGCCACACCTCCCTGGGCGAAGAGGCCGAGCCCCGCGTACCTGCGAACCGGCTGCGCCGCCCCTGAGATGGTCGCACCCCAGTAAGCGCCCACGAACTTGCCCGCACTCCGGGCCACAACATAGACCGCCACCACGCCCCATAGCCAGACCGGCATAGCGGCTATTCCCAGCCTTGCCCCCACCAACACGAAGAAGATGACATAGATAGGCGTGGCGAAACTCCGAACAACTGAAAGCAATTCCGAGCTTCGCCGTGGGGCAAGATTAACCAGGGTGACGCCCAGCGTCATGGTGGCCAGGATCACATCCATACCCGCTGCAACGGCGAGACCTATTACAAGCAGAATGACTCCGATCGCAATGGCAAGAGAACGCTCGCGCTTATGAGACCAGCGCAGGATGTAGTTAAGCAGCACCCCTGCTGCAAATCCGACAACAATCGCCCCCGGTAGCTCGATGACGATCCTTGAGGCTGCCTCTCCGACGGAGGCCCCGCTATGCGTCAGTATGCCTGCCAGGCTGGTACCCAGCCCGTACAGGGTCATGGCAAGCGCGTCATCGAGGGCGACAATGGCAATCAGGGACGTGGTCAGTATGCCTCGGCCTCGGTACTCCCAGAGTACATCGATGGTGGAGGCCGGATCGGTGGCCGAGGCAATCGCCCCGAAGACTATCCCGGCCGCCAGCGAGGCGCTGAGATTTTGGGAAACTGTATAGACAAGGGCACCAACCCCGCCACCGACCAGCACGAACGCAAGAATGCCCTCACCGAGGAAGATCGCCGCAAACTGACGACCGTACTTCCTGAATGACTCCGCCCGGAGTTCGCCGCCCACCAGGAAGCCGATGATACCCAGAGCAAACAGGCTCAGCGAGCGCAGCGCCTCTACGTCCGCGAGCGTAACGATTCGGAGTCCACTCTCCCCTATCAGGAGCCCGATTGCAATGTAGCCCACGACCTGTGGTATCCGGAGGCGCTGAAACAGCCACGCACCCAGGATACCGCCGAAGACGCCAAGACCTATTACGAAAAGAACCCCAAAATCCAGAGACGGCATATGTCGTCCACCTAAACTGTGAGTATTTCGAAGATCTCGTTCTCGCTGGCGGCTGAAAGCACGCTCCCGCGGACCGCCGGGTCCTTGAGCTTCCCGCTCACAGCAGCGAGCGCCCGGATGTATTCAGCGTGCTGGTTGAGTCCTGCCGCCACCATGCATATGATACGCACCGGCTGACCGTCCAGCGACTCGTAGTCGGTTATAGGCTTGCTGCTCACGCCGACGGCCATAGCAAGATCGGCTACCGATCCAAGCCGCACATGCGGTACCCCCACACCGAATCCGATGCCCGTGCTCATGAGCTTCTCACGATCGAAGATCGCACGCGTGAGCTCCTTGCGGTCCTTGATCAGAGGCGATCGGGCCAGGGCATCTATTGTGCGCATAATGGCCGTCTCCTTCCGGCTATCCTCCATGAGCACCACACGATCCGGACTCAAGACATTGGCGATCACCAGGGGTTGCGGCCCTGCGGCTTGACGCCCCCCGGAAAGCCGCCTGTCCACCCACCGTTCGATTTCACCGCGCTTAAAACGCCATGTGGTGCCGAGCTTACCGGCGGGGATCTCGCCCTTCTGGGCCCATTCGTAAACCGTCCGCTCCGAGACTCTAAGGTACTGGGCAACATCCTCGACCGTCATGATGTCATGTGTGGTCATCTGAGCATCTCCGGTTCAAGTTTTCTCGCTTACGGCAGGCAAGTGATTCGCCGGAAACCGTAATCTCTCATTTTGCCAATACGTAATGCTGCAACCCCGGCTCATAGATTGATCCATGACATCAAAATAGCACTATATGCGAAATATGCAATTATATTCTTACTCCAGCAGTCATTTTCTTCCATAGGAGGTCATCTGCTCATATAGGACATCCATGAGCAGGCCAATGCGCGGAAGGACCAGAGGCCGGTTGCAAACCCCATACATAAGGACAGGAGTAACCATAGCCTTGAAAAAGTCTATCATAATAGCCGTTTGAGAACGAACCGATGCAATCTTCAAGATTCGGTTGAAGCCGCGCTATTGGTTCGAAGCCTGACTCTCAAGACCTGCAATGCGTTGCTTCAGGGTCTCTATCTCCTG
>Ga0180433_10008861_pt1 | contig 12439 bp, 10 predicted proteins | sample SS_ome_8_FD_132980 | JGI IMG/M metagenome (GOLD analysis project Ga0180433, IMG submission 132980) | Hypersaline lake sediment archaeal communities from the Salton Sea, California, USA - SS_1_D_1 metaG | ecosystem: Environmental > Aquatic > Non-marine Saline and Alkaline > Hypersaline >... | reverse complement strand
TTAGCCGGTGTCTTATCAATGTGACGATTTCAATTTTCTCCAAAGCGTCGTTCTGTTGATGCCGAGCCTTTCCGCTGTTCTTGTTTGATTGTTCCCTTCTTCGGCATAGATTTTTTGAATGATCCTTTTTTCGATCTCTTCGAGCGTTCCGGATAAATCGATGTCTTCTCTTTCTTCCTCGTTCAAGCGGCTCAGGACCCGTTCGGCGTCAGCCTTCTCGATATAAACGCCCTGCGCTTCAAGGACACAGTTTTGGACTGTTTTTCTCAATTGGCTGAGGTTGCCTGGCCATTTCGCTTCTTCAAGCAGAACACCAGCTTCGCTTCGAAAGCCGACGATTTGTTTGCCGAATGCCTCATTGCTTTCCGCAATAAACAGATAAGCCAGATGCAAAATATCCTCTTTTCTTTCGGAAAGAGGGGGAATGTCCAGTTCCAAATGACAAAGCGCATCATATAAATCGCTTAAAAATTCCCCGGCGCGCCTGCGGGAAGAAGAAACGATCAGCCTCGGCCCGTCATACGGTTCGCTGATCCGCCTGAGTAAAAGCCGTTGCGAGGACGGCGGCATGCGATCGACTTGTTTGATGTATAGCGTTCCTCTCCCTGAAAAGAATTCTTCGCTTTCACACGCCTGTTCCCATTCTGCTTCAGACAGCAAACCGGCATCGATTTTTCGAAACGGCTCATGCTTGTCCTCCCCCTTCATATGGATCAGCCCGGCCAAGCTCTCTTTCCCTGAGCCGGGCGCTCCGTTGATCCATATGGGTTCCCGCCTTGCCGCGAACAACTCCGCTTTTTTCAGCACCTGCTGCATCGTTTCGTTCCTCGATGTTTCCATATAACTCATCCGTAAAGGAGAAAGAATCGCTGCTCCAGGCAAAGAAGAAACGTGAACATCTTTTGCATTTTCCGCGGTAAATACGGTCAATGCCTCGTCTGATGCGAAAAACCTGCGTCCCGTGATATTCCATGTCCGCCCATGCTTTCGGAATCTAAAATGGATGACTCCCTTCTTTTCCGCTTCCCCGATCAGCTCTTCCAGATGATCCATTAAGCCGATTTGTTCGGCAAATACGCCGTTTTGAAAAACCGGCCGCAATGTCTTGTTGTATACTGCATAACCGGTCTCGGCCTTTTGTAAAATGTGATACGGCACAGCGTACTTCTGCTTGATGCTCTCTAAAAAGGAATACAGTTTTTTAGCGTATGCAAAAGCTTTGGCAATGCTTTCTTTTCCGGATGTCAAAAGCAGTCCGTTTAAACCGAGCTGCTCTGCTTTCTCAATTGTGATCACATCGCCGATAATGATCTGATAGCCCTGTTCTTTGAGCTGAAGAAGCACCGGTTCAACATCGCGTTCGTCTGATACGGTGCAGGCGTCGATCCGGATATCCAAAATTTCGCACACTGCTGACGCGCCGTCGGCAATCATCGGAAATCCGACAATTGCCGCTTTGCCGGGATAGCCCTTGGCAAGCGTAAGCACACGCAGCATATCGTATCCCGACACTTCGATATCCACAACCGGAATGGAAACTTCTTGCTGGATCAGCTCAGCGGTTCCACCTCTGCTGATAATCAAATCAGTCCCGTTTGCTTCCGCTTGTTTCGCCAGCTCCACGCCCTTCTCTAAATCTCCGGAAGCCGCCTCGAATTCAAAATCCTCGCCGCCTGCCACTTGAATCATCAGCTCTTTTAATCCTTCATATGGAGCAATTGCCATCACTTTCATATTCGATCACCTTTTGTTGCAAATTTAAACACATTATCACTATACCAAAAGGCAGAAATATTTGGAACCGCAAAACGAAGGCAAAATAAAAAGGCTCCATTACGGAAGCCATTTTTCCCCCCACGCGGCCATCTCTTTAAAAATGCCGTGGAATTCTTTACCTTTTTCTGTTAATTCATATTCTACAGTAACAGGAACCGTCGGGAACACCTTCCGGGAAATCATACCGCTTTCTTCAAGATGTCTTAATGTGTCAGTTAATCCTTTAGTGTTGACGTTTCCCAAGTTCCTTCTGAGCTCGTTGAATCGCCGCTTGCCCTGAATGAGCTCGGCGAGAACCAAAAATGACCATTTACCGGAGAAAATTTTCAATACACCCTGTATTAAAGAAGAGCATTCTTTATGATCGACAGCTGAATTCATAGCAATTCCTCCATTGCCTCATTCGCCAATTTTGACTTGATCCTACCATATGGACACCAGAGCATTCAAGAGAACGATCTTACGGTTTATTTTTATAAAGCATATATAAAAAAATTGCGTTCTTGTGGAGCCTCACGGTGGTTGCTATGGTTATATCAAAAGGAGGAAAAACATGAAAAAACAATACGATTCTTTATTCACACCCTTTACTTTTAAAAACGGCATCCAATTGAAAAATAGAATCATCATGCCGCCAATGGGGCATTCATCCTCTATGCCGGGAGGATTCATTTCTGACGACGAACTCGTCTATTATGCCGCGCGGGCGACAGATGTCGGGATGGTCATCACATCTGCGACAACCGTACAGCCCGGAACCGGATTTCCCGGCATTCCCGGAGCTGAGAACGATGATCAAATCCCGGGACTAACCCGGCTTGCAGCCACTTTAAAGAAACATGGAGCAAAAGCAATCCTGCAGCTCTTCCATCCTGGAGCCAAAGGTATAGAGCAGACGGTCAGTGCCAGCGCCGTCGCTCCGAATCAACCGAATGCACCGGTGCCAAGGGCACTGTCTGAGCAAGACATTCAAGACCTTATCCATTCTTTCGGCCAGGCGGCGCGAAGAGCGATAGAGGCCGGGTTTGACGGAGTCGAAATTCACGGCGCAAACGGGTTTCTCATCCATCAGTTCTTCTCTCCTTATTACAACCGGCGCAATGACAGCTGGGGCGGCACTTTAGAGAAACGGATGAGATTTCCGCTTCAGATTATAGAAGAAATCAGACGCGTAGCGGATAGCCGCCATAAACCATCTTTTATCATCGGCTACAAATTTTCGCCCGAAGAGCCGGAAACGCCCGGAATCACAATGGCTGAAACGTTGCCTTTCGTTAATGTACTGCGGGAACAAGCATTGGATTACCTGCACGTTTCTCTCATTGATTTCCGGTCCTTGCCGCGCCGTGGTGCAGACAAATCCCGCACGCGAATGGAACTGATTAAAGAAGCGGTCGGCGATCGTCTTCCTCTGATCGGAGCCGGGAAAGTACACACACCGGAAGATGCCGTTCAAGCGCTGAAAACAGGAGCCGATCTCGTCGGAATCGGTCGGGGACTTCTGATGGATCCGGAATGGCTTCAAAAAGTTCAAGCCGGAAAAGAGGACGATATTCAAACAACCCTGTCAAGACATGATCAACGAAAGCTCGCAATTCCAGATGCCTTTTGGGAAAGTATACCGATGTATATTGATTTCAACGATTGACGATTCCTCTCTATACAGACTATAGATTCATTAAAAAAGGTGCCTTTTAGCTTAAAATTGATGTCATTTGCAAAAAAATGTATGAGAAAAGAGGAACTTAGACCAGTTGAGTCCCAGAGATGAGTATATTAGAATGATGGTAATTCAATATTGTCGGGATTGTTACTGTCTAAGCAGGCAAGACCTAAAATGTGTGAAGGGCGAAGTCTATCTTTTGCCTATATGACCTTGCACATTTTAGGTCTTTTTTCTGTTCTTCAGGACAATGCCGCAGTTAGGAGGGATGATTGGAAACGTTCATGTTGTCAGGAGCAATCTGTTACATATTGAAAAAGGGAGGAAATATTGATGAACATCAAAAACATCGCTAAAAAAGCGTCAGCCTTAACCGTCGCAGCAGCTCTGCTTGCGGGAGGCGCGCCGCAAACCTTTGCAAAAGAAACGCAAGATTACAAGAAGAGTTACGGATTTTCTCATATCACAAGACATGACATGCTGAAAATTCCCGAACAGCAAAAGAGCGAACAATTTAAAGTTCCTCAATTCGATCCGAAAACCATCAAAAACATCCCTTCAGCAAAAGGTTATAACAAAAATGGAGAACTGATCGATTTAGACGTATGGGACAGCTGGCCGCTGCAAAATGCCGACGGAACAGTCGCTACATACCACGGCTACAATCTTGTTTTCGCGTTGGCGGGCGACCCGAAAGACGTCGATGACACATCCATCTACTTGTTCTATCAAAAGAAAGGCGAAACTTCCATCGACAGCTGGAAAAACGCCGGCAGAGTGTTTAAAGACAGCGACAAATTCACTCCTGACGATCCGTACCTTAAGTATCAAACACAAGAGTGGTCAGGTTCCGCCACGCTGACAAAAGACGGAAAAGTCCGACTGTTTTACACAGCTTTCTCCGGCACGCAATACGGCAAACAGACGCTGACAACGGCTCAGGTCAACTTCACTCAGCCGGATTCGGACACACTGAAAATTGATGGTGTAGAAGATCATAAATCGGTCTTTGACGGCGCCGACGGCTCAGTGTACCAAAACGTTCAGCAATTCATTGACGAAGGAAACTACAGCTCCGGCGACAACCATACGCTGAGAGACCCGCATTATGTGGAAGATCACGGCCGCAAATATCTCGTATTTGAAGCCAATACGGGAACAAAAACCGGCTATCAGGGAGAAGACTCTCTATTCAACAGAGCTTACTACGGAGGCAGCAAGCAGTTCTTTAGAGGAGAAAGCAGCAAGCTGCTTCAAGGAGCGAACAAAAAGAACGCTTCATTGGCTAACGGCGCACTCGGAATCATCGAATTAAATAAAGATTATACGCTGAAAAAAGTCATGAAGCCTTTGATCGCCTCCAATACGGTGACTGATGAAATCGAACGGGCCAACCTCTTCAAAATGAACGGAAAATGGTATCTGTTCACAGATTCAAGAGGATCAAAAATGACAATTGACGGCATTGGTGCAAAAGACATTTATATGCTCGGCTATGTATCAGATTCACTAACCGGGCCATTCAAGCCTTTAAACAAATCCGGACTTGTTTTGCACATGGACCTTGATTACAATGACATCACATTTACTTATTCACACTTTGCCGTACCGCAGAAAAAAGGCGACAAAGTCGTCATCACGAGCTACATCACAAACAGAGGAATTTCAAACGAGCATCACGCCACATTTGCACCAAGCTTTTTGCTGAAAGTCAAAGGATCAAAAACATCCGTTGTCAAAAAAAGCATTCTTGAACAGGGACAATTAACGGTAAACTAATAAAACGAACGAAAGAAAATGCCGGTGAACATCGGCATTTTCTTTCGTGTGTCATCTTAGAATAAAGCGGGGAATTTTCTTGAAGAAGACAGTATATAAGCGGATTAGCATTTTAACTGTTTGTCTTGGAATCTTCATCATGATATTGGTTTCAGACCGGGAAACAGAAAAAAAGGGAGAATCCCCGGAAACACCGGAATATCGCGCGGCTTTCCATTTGACAACCCCTGACAAGTGGAAAAACGACCCTCAAAAGCCCGTCTATTTCAATGGAAAATATCATTACTACTATCTCTATAACCGGGACTATCCGGACGGCAATGGGACAGAGTGGCGCCACGCGGTGTCAGATGATCTCGTCCACTGGCAGGATCAAGGGGTTGCCATTCCGAAATATACGAATAAAAACGGCGATCCTTGGTCCGGTTCTGTCGTTGTCGACTCACAAAACACAGCCGGCTTCGGCAAAGGGGCGATCGTGGCGATTATGACGCAGCCTTCGGCCAATGACGGGAAGGAAGAACAATTTTTATGGTACAGCCAAAATGGTGGAAAAACATTTAAACCTTACGGTGAAGAGCCGGTATTGCCTAATCCGGACACCGTCGATTTCAGAGATCCGAAAGTGATCTGGGATGAAGAGGATGATAAATGGGTGATGGCGCTGGCTGAAGGAACGAAAATCGGCTTTTACGAATCACAAAATCTGAAGGAATGGCGTTATACAAGTAGTTTTCAAACAGAAAATATCGGCATCATCGAATGTCCGGATCTATTCAAGATGCGGGCGGATGACGGAACATATAAATGGGTTCTCGGAGCAAGCGCAAATGGAAAAGGTGCCGGCAAGCCGAATACTTATGCATACTGGACAGGCAGCTTCAACGGCAACGAATTTACCGCGGACGAAGCGGAACCTCAGTGGCTTGATTACGGCTTTGACTGGTATGCGGGCGTGACATTTGAGGACGGCGAAACAGACGATCCGTACGAGAAACACTATGCTTTGGCGTGGATGAATAACTGGGATTATGCAAACCGGACGCCGACATGGAAAGACGGCTTTAACGGAACCGATTCGATCGTCCGGCAAATTCAGCTTAAACATAAAGTCGGAAATCAATACAGCCTTGCCTCTCATCCAATCGATCAATTGGATGAATTAACCGAATCGACAGATGAATTTGAGCGCATTGAAGTAAACGGATCAAAAACGCTTCAGATTAAGGCAAATACCTATCAGCTTGAGGCGGATATCTCGTGGGCTGATCTTAAAAACGCGGGATTCAGGCTAAGAGAATCCGCGGATCGAAAACGCCATATCGATGTAGGAATTTCGGCTGAAGGCGGTTATTCTTTTGTGAACAGAGGATTTACGGGACAGCCTGACAGCACCCGCACCTATTTGGAAAGCAAAGCACCGTTTGATCCGGAAAAAAAGCGGGTGCATTTCACAATCATCGTAGATCAAAACACTGTCGAAGCGTTTATTGATGACGGCGAAACGACGCACTCAAACCTTGCATTTCCAGACCTGAATGATACGGGTATCACGCTCTTTACCGAAAATGGAGCGGCCGTCTTTGAAAATCTAAAGATCAAACATATGCGTTCAATCCACGATTAAACAACAACGGGCGGCCAAGCGGCCGCCCTTTTTTGTAAAAGCGCAAAAAAGCGAGCCTTCCAGCTCACTTTCCGTTTCGTTTCGGCACAACAGCAGACAACAAAATCCCCGCCCCGAGGCCGATCAAAAGCCCCGGTGCCGGATGGTCGAATAATATCCCGATGCCTAATCCAATCAACAGTCCTGACGGTATAAAATAATTGTGTTTTTTGTCCATTTAATCCCGCCCCTTCGTCTAGTCATCACGAGTGACCCCAATTGATATATGCTTCCGGGGAGTCAAATACGACTAAAAGTGCACAAAAAAAACAAGGGCGGCTAATGCCAAACCCTTGTCTTGAAAACGCGCTCGGAGGGATTCGAACCCCCGGCAGACGTGGTACCGGAAACCACCGCTCTATCCAGCTGAGCTACGAGCGCACAATATAATTTTTTAACGTCAGCAATTTATATTATAAGGGCTGTTCTTTAAAAAGTCAATCACAATCTCTTGCTCGAAACAATGCAGGTTTAGATTATACTCGATTTCTTTATTTAATTCGTCCGTTGTTTTCACAAGGCAGATCATACCTTCAATAAAAGACCAAATCTAATCCAGTTGAGAAGCAGCTTGGCTGCAGCGTAACCTGTTCTCTCGTCGAGATAAAATCTATGAGCGGCAACAACGCCGAGAAACCCGATCAGCTTTGGTTTCTTCTTATTTGGAGCTCTGAGCGCTCTTGTCTGCGTTCACATATATAACCGGCTTCCTTTTTTCCTATAAATTAAATTGAAGATCAATGGACTTAGACCCCATTTTTCTATACTTTCCTCTGTAAAGTTGATCTTTTGTTTGAATGTCCTTTAAAATGGGAAAAATAAACCCCAGTATGTCTTTTTAATGAAGGCGGCTTTTTGTTTGACCTTTATTGACCAAAAATGTATGATTAAACTACATACTTACCTTTTAAGGTGAAGGAGGAGCATTATGAATTTAATACCTACAGTCATTGAACAGACGAACCGCGGGGAAAGAGCGTATGACATTTACTCACGCTTGTTGAAAGACCGTATCATTATGCTGGGATCAGCAATCGATGACAATGTTGCGAACTCCATCGTATCTCAGCTTCTATTCCTCGAAGCCGAAGATCCAGAAAAAGATATCAGCATCTATATTAACAGCCCTGGCGGCTCTATCACAGCCGGCATGGCGATTTATGACACCATGCAGTTCATTAAACCGCAAGTCTCTACGATTTGTACGGGAATGGCGGCATCTATGGGTGCGTTCCTTCTCGCAGCCGGCGAGAAAGGGAAGCGCTACGCTCTTCCAAACAGTGAAGTCATGATCCACCAGCCGCTTGGCGGAGCGCAAGGTCAGGCAACAGAAATCGAAATTGCCGCGAAGCGCATTCTTTCATTGCGTGACAAACTGAACAAAATTCTTGCAGAGCGCACTGGACAACCGCTTGAAGTGATCGAGCGCGATACAGACCGTGACAACTTCAAAACGGCTGAAGAAGCAAAAGAATACGGCCTGATTGATAAAGTGCTCACACGCAATATCGACGCACAGAAGTAAACAGCAAAAAAAGCTGCCGAAGTCATCGGCAGCTTTTTTATGTTACCGTACCTCCGCTCATTATGTAAGAGTTTCTATAAATCCTTCCACTTTTTCTCGAGGACAGGGTAGCGATAATCATTCATGTTCCCGATCAATTCCGCGGGGCTCGCCGAAGCATGAATCAGCTGAAGGTGCGATTCATTCGAAAAGCCCTCTTGAACGCTGTATTCGAGCATTTTAAGAAGTGGGTCAAAATAGCCGTTCACATTGTAAAGTCCGATCGGCTTTTGATGAATGCCGATCTGGGCCCAGCAAAGCACTTCAAACAGCTCTTCAAACGTACCGAAGCCTCCGGGCATCGCGATAAAGCCGTCAGCTAATTCACTCATTTTCGCTTTGCGCTCATGCATGCCGCTCACTTCGATCAGCTCTGTCAGCTGCTGATGAACGATTTCCCCTGTAAAAAGTCCTTTCGGCATAACGCCGACAACTTCCCCGCCGTTTTTCAATACGGTATCCGCAATCACGCCCATCAATCCCATTCTCGATCCTCCATAAACAAGGCGAAGCCCCTTCTCGGCAATATAAACACCAAGCTCTGCAGCTTTCTTCTTGTACGCCGGGTCCGTCCCCATATTTGATCCTGAATATACGCATACCGTTTTCACTTTCGCTCACTCCAACTCCATATATTGATAAAAGCAATTAACATTGTACTATATATTGTTTGTTCCGTGTGCGATAATATAATTGAACTTCTAAATGGGAGTGTAGACTTATGACAATCACAGACGCGGAGCAATGGACAAAGACATTTTATCGGAAAAGAGGATGGAGCGAATACGGACCTTTCATCCGGATGGGATTTTTAATGGAAGAGGCCGGTGAACTGGCGAGAGCGGTCAGGGCATACGAAATCGGAAGAGACCGTCCTGATGAAGCAAAACGGCCGGCTGCTGAACTGAAAAAGGAACTGATCGAAGAAATGGGCGATGTGATGGGGAATTTGATTATGCTTGCCGGCATATACGATGTTTCATTGGAAGACATGATGGATGCCCACCGCCGCAAACTGACGAAAAGATTTGCAGGAGAGCATCATGAAGATCAATGACCGCCTTTACGGCGAGGCAGATTTGGAGCCTGTGCTGACAGACCTCATTCATTCAAAAGCCGTTCAGCGTCTAAATGGGATTCACCAAGGCGGAGCATGCTTTCTCGTCAATCCCGCATGGAACATCAGCCGCTGCGAACACAGCATCGGGGTTATGCTTTTGATCCGCAGGCTTGGCGGAAGCCTTGAAGAACAAATTGCAGGTTTGCTTCACGATGTTTCCCATACGGCATTTTCCCATGTGGCTGATGATGTATTTAACATGGAAAACGAAGATTACCATGAACAGATGTTTCGGCAATGGGTCAAGCAATCTGATATCCCCTGGATTCTGGATACATACGGATTCAAAGATGAAGATATCTTATACGATGAAAAAAAATGGACGCTGCTGGAGCAGCCGGCTCCTTCATTATGTGCGGATCGCATCGATTACACGCTTCGCGACTCTTTAGCCTACGGGTTTGGCGACCAAGAAGAGATTGGACGATTTTTAGAAACCGGACTGACCGTTGTCGAAGGCGAAATCTGCTGCACTTCGACAGAGCACGCCGAATGGTTCACCAACCTTTACTATCAAGAGGTGATTGACTTCTTTATGAATCCCCTCAATGTATATGCGCTCTGTACACTCAGCCAAATGCTGAAAAAGGCGCTTGACATGCGTATCATCACGGGACGCGATTTTTTCAAAACCGACACGGAACTGCTTGCGATGCTAAAGCAAAAAGCGTGCTTCCGGGAAACGCTTGAAAGGCTCAGTACAGCGAGCCAGAGCGTTAAGCAAGGAGACGAAGACGATTTTACTTTTCATCAAACTTTAAAGGTAAGATGGATCGATCCAAAAGTCGCCGTTAACGGAAGAAAAGTCCCCGCCTCCACACTTTCAAAAGACGTCCTTTTGATGAAAGAAACGGCAATAGCCGCAATGAAAAAAGGCACATATGTAAAAGCCGCCGAATAAAAGCAACCGCCTGCTTCGGTCAGCCCGGAACAGGCGGTTTTCTTCAGTTATGTCACGTCAAATATTTGTTCAGGCCTGTCGACAAAATGCTTTTTGCCGATTTTATGAAACAGCCCTGTTTTATGAAGAAGCTCACGCGGCTGCTGCTGCAGCCCGACAATCATCACTTTGCCGTTTTGCTGGTGGACACGGTTGACGATCGTCATCAAGCTGCCTTCTGCGGAAGAATCCATATAGTCTACTTTGTTCATAAGCAGGATGAGGAGTTTTGGCGGGTGGCCTTTGTCCAAAATTGAATCCTCCAATGAATTCGATGAGCCGAAAAACAGCGGGCCTTCAACAGAATAGATGCTGACAGAGCGGTGGAATTTCTTTTCTTCCGCTGCAGCAGCCGACTGGACGATCGATTCAGACACATCCTTTTTAATGCGGAACGATTTGCTCATTCTGACGATAAAGGTGATGATCGCCAGCAGGATCCCGGCCGCCACCCCAAATACAAGGTCCTGCCAAACCGTTAAAAGAAATGTGACGACAAGCACGGCAGAGTCGGAATTCTTAATTTTCAAAATGTTTACAAACTCTTTCCGCTCACTCATATTCCAAGCGACCACCATTAAAATCGGCGACATGCTTGCAAGCGGGATAAGGGAAGCGTATGGCGCAAACAAAAGCAGGACCAATAAAACAAACACGCCGTGCACGATCCCTGAAATCGGAGAAGCAGCACCCGTTTTAATATTGGTTGCCGTACGGGCAATCGCGCCTGTCGCCGGAATTCCGCCGAACAGCGGTGCGGCAATGTTCGCAATCCCCTGGCCGACAAGCTCTTTATTGCTGTCATGCCTTGTTCCCTTCATATTGTCTGCCACCATCGCGGAAAGCAGCGATTCGATTCCGCCGAGCATCGCAATCGCAAGAGCGGGAGGCAGCAGGTAAATGATTTTTTCCAATGACAATTCAGGAAATTGAAAGCTCGGCAAGCTGCGCGGAATTTCGCCGTAAGCTGAGCCGATCGTTACCACCTGTTCAGGAAACAGCATCGTGGCCATGACCGTCGATACAAGCAAGCCTGCAAGCGCTCCCGGCACTTTCGGCAGAATCTTTGGCGTAAACAGCACAAAGAAGAGCGATACGACAGCCGTCAAAATGCTGTAGAAGCTGAGCGTGTTCAGGTTGATGACAACCTCTCGCATATTCATATAAAAACTCTCATGCTTCTCAACATTCCTCAAACCTAAAAACTTGGCGATTTCTCCGGTGAAAATAATCACTGCGATGCCGGCCGTAAATCCGATGATCACCGGCCGCGGAATAAACTTGATAATCTTGCCGAGTTTTAGCAGCCCTAATATGACGAGAATCACTCCGGCCATAAAACCGGCAATCAGCAGATTCTCAAATCCGTATTGGAGCACAATAGCGAACAGGATCGGAACAAAGGCGCCTGTCGGTCCGCCAATCTGGTATTTCGACCCGCCGAGAAGCGAAATCAAAATACCGGCGACAATCACTGTGTAAAGACCGTGTTCCGGTTTCACCCCCGAGGCTATGGCAAAAGCCATGCCAAGCGGAATTGCGACGACTCCAACGACCATTCCTGCTACAATATCTTTTTGAAACCGTTTAAGGCTGTATCCTTCAAATCTGCCTGAAAAACGTAACATTCAATCTATCCTCCCCATTTCCGAAAGCAAAACGTCTTCACGTGAATAACCATCTTCCACAACATCCAAACGGCCGGTCTTTGGATCAATCACCAATCCGTGCACCGGAACGTCTGAAGGCATCAGCGGATGATTCCGAACCATGTTCACGCTGTGGCTGACGCTGTCTTCAACGCTGTCAAAGCCCGTCATCCATGTGTCCAAGTCGATGCCTGAATGCTGCAGGAGTTCGAGACAGCCATCATCAATCCCCCGCTGTTTGGCCTTTTGAAGGATAGATGAAGCGTTCAGGCTTGCCATACC
>Ga0180433_10008859_pt1 | contig 12440 bp, 10 predicted proteins | sample SS_ome_8_FD_132980 | JGI IMG/M metagenome (GOLD analysis project Ga0180433, IMG submission 132980) | Hypersaline lake sediment archaeal communities from the Salton Sea, California, USA - SS_1_D_1 metaG | ecosystem: Environmental > Aquatic > Non-marine Saline and Alkaline > Hypersaline >... | reverse complement strand
TTCGCTAATTTGGAGCGGAATCAGATTAATTACCAATCCACCTTGCGTGAAAGAGCTCCAAATTAATAAAGAAGAGGTTTTTTCTACGGGTTTTTTTGAAGCGGGTGAATACATCCGTGAAAAAGCAATGCTGATAAAAAATAATGTTGTTCCAACCATTAAAAGTAGGAATTTAGAATATTTAATTCAACTAATCCTTCGAAAGGAAAATCCAATTAATCCAGAAGACGATCTCATTGTCAAAAAAACTCACGATATCGACATTAAGTTAAAAGAATCTAGAGTTCAAGCGATAAAACAAAATCCTATATCATTTTCAATTTCAGGTTTGAACATTGACATTACTAAAGACGTGTTTAAACCAGGAGAAACTATAAAAATTAACTATTCTTCTCAAAATCTTAAAGAAATTGAAATAAGACTACTCCAAAAGGCAAATCTCGTGTGCTATTGCGAAGCTTATGGAAAAACTTGTAGGAAAGTGGAAGACTTGCCTCCCGCTATTGCTGGAGATGTAAAAACCAGGAATACTGATGAGGGCTTTTTATTATTGAAAGTTCCCGAAGTTGCAGAACCAAGTCATAATTATTTATGGGAACCGACAGAGAAGGAACATTGGGGATTAAAGTACGGTGATTATTCGCAATGGTCTTTATTGATAATTGGGAAAAAGAAACCTGAGTTCGGTCGAGATATAATCAAATTTGAGATGCCAATTACTATAGTTGCACGTCCTATTGACGAAGATAAAGAAGGGCTTGATTTATTCGCAGGCGGAGGGGCAGGAGCACCTTCATTATTTGATAGTGTATCTTCAAAATTCCAAAAGGTTTTTAAGGTAACTTCAATCGATTCTGATTTTGAAAAATATACGCTGAAAATAGAAAACATTTCGAAGGAAGATCTCGAGGGAGTAACCGTAAAACTCTCTGGTTTACAAGAGGGATTATTTGAAACCGCGCCAGTTCTCACGGGATTCAATAAATGGAAAAAGGGCGAAGAAAAAGAGATTATCTACGAAACAAAACAAAACATTTCAGCGTTAATTTCAATTATTGAAGATAATAGTCAAAAGAATATAAGAATTCAAACGCCAGTATCGGCTGATTCTTTCTTTTAATTAAAAGATTAGGACCTTTTTTTACCTTAATTTACCATTTAACTGTTATAGCATTTTCTGGACATACTTCAACGCATTTCAAGCATCTCGTACAAAGGGATCCCCATTGAGGAGAAATAGTCCATCGTTGTGGATCGTACTTATCCTTGAATTTTAAATCTAGAGCAGGATGCATTATAAATACCGCGGGATCACAAGCTTTAAGGCATTTTGCGCAATCTCTAGGATCTATCTTTCCATCAGCTCCACAAAGAGCAGAGTCAATATGAATTTTTGTTTTTTTCTTCTTTGCTGGCTTTTTTAACATTTTTGTTTTTACTTTACTTCCCATAATCTCACCATATTAGTATGTTCCATCATATCCGGGATATTCCTCCCTTGGAATTAATTTTAATGCATCATGTTTACAGGCGTGTCGGCAAACTCCGCAGCCGAAACATTTATCATAATCCACAATCACTCTATTCATTGAAGGAATGTATCTTAGGGCATTAAGTTGACACGTAGAAACGCACGACTTGCACCCTTGGCATTTATCTTGGTCTAAATCGATGATATATTCTGCTTTATATAAGACATCCAAGTTAAAATTATTTCTAAGAGTAAAACCCCCACATTCTGGGCTTTCGCACGAACATATTGCGTTAATGTATGGCACAGGCTGGAACCAGACTGAAGCAATATATCCTTTTTTGTTGTTCTCTTCTAATTTCTTCATAGCTGTTTCACGATCAATTCTTACGGCTCTATCCTTTGGAATGAAACGGGGTAATTTTTCGATGACTTCTGATAACTGTCCAAAATTGATGCAAACTGCTTCTTTTTCACCTCTTTGCATGAAACGACACATGCAGTAATTACAGATTATTGGTTCCGCTGCTAATTCTGACAATATTACTTTTCCATCTTCAAGGGGAATAACTTGACCAAAATGACCATCGGCTCTTATGCCCTTCCTATTTTTCTTTTCGCTGTGAATCATATTTTCAGCAATCTTTCGAAGTACTCTACCTATTATTGGCATTTTCATTTTATAACCCAAATCTTTCGATGACATTCCCATTATTTTTCGAATATAGACTTGTTCAAAATTTAGCCATTGTTCTTCTAAATAATCTTTTAAGTTCATTTCATCTGCCAGTTCATCAGAGTAATTCTTTGCATTCATATACCACTTCTCGCCATTTGTCCCATGAGTAAAACACCATTTACACATCTTTCAATATACCTCTTTTCCTAATTATTCAGTTAATATAAAAAAGAATTAAACATCAAGATATTTAAATCTTCTAATTAAGATGAAATACTTATCAAATTTTAAAAGAGGAGTATTAAAATATTTAATATTTGTCTATTTACTCGTACGTAATTGCTCAAACATTCCCGAACCAATTTCGCCTGTATCTAAATTTTTCATTATAGCCATCTGCTCAAATAATTCTGTATATCCTCCCGAAAATTCTCTAACAAAGCGAATAAACGACTTTTTTCCTATTCGCTCTGCTTTAATGTTATAAATTTTTCCCATTTCATCTGTAATGCGGTAAATAGATGTAAGAGGACTATTGAATTGATCATTATCGTTAGTAGTCGTGATTTCTATTTGTGAAATTGGTATATTACCTGCTTCTTCAGCTATGTAACCCGAGAGTAGTACTTCATCCTTTAAATGATCTTTTCTGAAACCACATGACCAATTATTAAATTGGAAATGGCCTGCGAACCATTGATCGAATTGATGCCAATCTCGAGTTCCCCAGCTTTTATCTCTTTGTCCATATCCATTGATATTCACTTGCTTTCCATTTCTAAATGATATTTCTCCATTGACTACTCCAGATGATTCGAAATGTTGGTGCCAAGAAGCAGAGCTATCCTTACCAAAACTATGAATGGGAAATCTGGATTTAAATGTAATATCAAAGGTGAATTTTCTCGATTTGAACGAAATCTGCCACATATCTAAGGGTTTTATTAATTTGTATGATAATGCTTTATCTTTCAGCATGATGTTTACATCGTCAATATAATTTTCTAAGAAAGGTTCTTTGTAATATACTTCCATTTTGTCTTCATGAAAGAGAAGAAAGACAAATTCTCTTTTTTTTTCATTTGGGAGTATTCCAATGGTAGAAAAACCAGAAATTTTATTTTCTATATCGACCCAGTTAAAATAATACGATTCCCTCCATTTTAAATCATCATTTGGTTTATGAAGCAAGTCGTCTGTATCCTTCAAGCTTAAATCGTCTTTATCACTCACAGAAATCAATCCTCTGGCATTAAATAGAGTGAAGGGCCTTCTTTCCTTTTTTTGGCTTTACTTCTCATGAGCCTCGGTATTCCAGGATCAAAATCGGATTCCATGAAAATAGGAACATACGTATTCATCGTTCTTTCAGTAAGATTCCAATTAATTTGGTCTGTAATGTTAACGAAATTGGTATATCTAGCATATCCATAGCAATAAGCGTAGGCACCAGCAATTAAACGCTCTTTTCTATCCCATTTAGAGAATTTTAAAAATAGTTCCTTGTTCGCTTTTTTTGCATAATCATTATACTCACTCAATAGGTTAAAATCAATAGGTTTTACTTCATTTCCATCTCTAGTAAATAAAGCAACTTCGGAGATTTTATCAGAAAAATTGGGTGGATTAGTATCCATCGTGGAGAAATCGTCAAATTCAGTTTCAACACCTTTTAATCGCAAGGCGAATGCAATATTATCGTATGGTGCCTTAGCTAATGTTTCTGACCACGGAAAGTGTGGCTTATCCCCATTATACAGATGGACTACTTCCCTAAATATAATACATTCATCATTATCAATTTTATATGGCCCATGATCGCATAATTTTGCTCTTGCTTCGCATTCGTCAAGAAATGAAATTAGATCAAGATTTCCCATTGTCCTTTTAACAGTTGTTGCTTCTTCGATTGTTACTTCTTTCATTTGGTTAATTGCCCATTCTATATCTGGTTTATCGAGGGCAATATTATTCTTATTAGAGTCATATACAGTCAATTTCCTCTCAGGAAAATAGGATATAGCTAGACGTTTCCAGAAATTAAGAACAAAAAGAGTTTGTTCTCTTCTTTCTTCGCTTTCACTTTTTGGATCACCATTATTTCTATAGATTTCCCCCATTCTGCCAACCATATAGTATAAAGGTATGTAAAATAACGTTAAAGCGTGTAATTCTGACAATATCTTTCTACTTTCCTTTCCCATCCGCTCGGGAGTTGTTTTTTCAGAAATCTTTTTCAAAATATCGTAAAGCATGTCGTAAGCGTTATAAAACGATACGCAGATGTACGCAGTTACCGGGAATAATTGAGTTTCTAAGAGACCCCTTTTTCCTACTTGATAATCAACGATTTCAGAAACATGAGAAATTAACTCATTAGCCTCGTCTACATTCATTTTAACCATATCTAAATAAATAATCTATAATTATTAATAATATTATTTCTTTATTCGAGTGACTCACATGAAAAAAATAGGCGAAGGATTATCTTGTTCGTCAAAAACGGAAGTCGAAGGAGAATTAATTTACATTCAATCTATTAACGATGTTATAGATTTATTAGATGAAGCTGAAGATAAAATATGTCTGGTTAATGAGGCTGGAACTACTACTCTCGGACCAATTCTTTCAGATTTATCAGGAGTAATATGCACCACAGGAGGAGTAGGATCTCATTTAGTGCTTGTATCACGAGAATTCGAGATCCCCTGTATAATGAACCTAGATATTGGCTCTGAAAACTTAGCTGATTTAAATAGAAAACAAGTAAAAATTTCAACAGAAAATAATAATAAAGGTATATTATATTTAATCAATTAATATTTATAGCTTAACTAGTTTAATATCGTCGAAAATAATATAAAGATGGAACATATTAACTTTCTTATTACATCAATGCCTGACTCAGTTTTACAAGGCGGAAAAGGATCAAATTTAATTAAGCTAATTAAGCTTGGCACGAATATTCCTCCCGGTTATATTATTACGACTAATTCTTTTGAAAACTTTATAAAAGCATCGAAATTTAACGATAAATTAACTGAATTATTATCTAAACCTTTTGAAAGTAATGAAATCATAGAACATTCAGCAAAGATAATTGATATGATAATCAATACACAAATGCCAGAGTCAGTGATTAATGAGATTAAAAGGGGACATATTCTTCTTAACGAACCAAATAGTTCTTTCGCTGTTAGATCTTCTGCTTCAATTGAAGATACAACGAGTTATTCATTTGCGGGGCAAGCAAACACATATCTATTTCAAAAAAATATAAATGATGTGATAAAATCAGTAAAAAAATGCTGGGCATCATTATATTCTCCCCAAGCACTATTATACTTCCTTCAAATGAAAAAAAAGAACGACATCTTATCATTGGAAAATGTAAGAATGGCAATAATTATTCAGGAAATGATAAATTCAAGTGTTTCAGGCGTGTTATTTACTACAAATATTTTAAATAACAATCACGATGAAATGTTAATAAACTCTTCATGGGGATTAGGCGAAGCTATTGTAAATAATTTAGTTAATCCCGATATGTTTATTCTACAGAAAGATGAGTTTAAAATCATCCAAAAAATATTAGGTAAAAAAGAAAGGAAATCAATCCCTAACTCAGTACGTTCAGGAACGGTGATCATTGATACAAATATGCAATCAAGAGAAAAATTTTCATTGACCGATGATCAACTTCGGCAATTGCACGAATTAGGTTTAAAAGCAGAAAAAGCGTTCAATCGTCCCCAAGATATTGAATGGGCTTTTGAAAATGGAAAACTATACACATTACAATCAAGGCCTATAACAACAAAATAGAATAGATCATTTCTTTACTGATTTTCGAAGCGTTTCAAAAGTTCCATACCCTCCAACAATTCCGTCCAATTCGAAATCGCCAAATGATTGAATTAAGATTGATAGATTTCCCTCGTTATCTTGAAATGGAACTGGAATTATTGGTCCTACTTTTGCTTTTAATACATGTTTTTTATCTAAATTATCAATTAATTCGAGTTCTGAACTAATTGGAAAAATTCCATCTTCTCGAAATTGTTGATCTAATATTTTGATTGACTTTAAAGGAATGTTTTTGCCATCCTTGAAAATAAAACCCCCCGTTGATAATCTTCCATCATTTGAAATGATGGCAGCTGGATTAATGGCCAAATTTTCGTTAAACCATACTACATAATATAACCAATTGCCTACACCTGTCCAATCTCGTACGCCATAAGTATGATCCCTCTGACCTAATGTATTTGAAATCGAGTAGTTTTCTTTATTGATTGTAAGGTTCCCGGAAACAATAGCAATTTGTTCCCAATGTTTATCGCCAGCCTTCTTTCCTAATTCTAACGATTCTTGAGTCATATATTCGCTATATTCATAAACATCATTAATAGGCTCAAAATTAAGGTTTAATTCGACTTGTAACGCTCCCGAAATTAATTTTGGATTTTCTCTGACATTTGGTAGATCTTCAGAATTTTTTACACCAATCATGTTACCTTGAAATTCATATTTCCAAGTACCGTCTGACTGATATAGATGGGCCATTCCACCAACTTTTAACAACTCCGAATATTCCTTAACTTTTACTTCTTGGTGATATCCTGCAGCAGATCCATCTGGTAGAAAGAGAAAAAGAAAGGTCATTCCTTCTTCTTTATTAGGTTTAAAACCTAATCTTGACATCCCTCCTATGTTATGTTCCTTGTTATAAAAAACAAAGTAATAAGATTCGTTCCATTCGGGATGATCTATGCACAGTTCAGGATGTGTTACTGGTTCCATTTACTTTACCTCATGTAATTGTTATTTCTTAACGATTATTGTTCCATTATATCCATTAATAGTTAAAATTTGTCCTGACTGAAAAATCTTACATGCATTTGTTATGTTTGTTACTGCCGGAACACCGTATTCTCGAGACACGACGGCACCATGTGAAAGTATCCCGCCAGTTTCCGTTATCAAACCTGCTATTTTTGAAAAAACGGGTGTCCAACCAGGGTCAGTTCGAGGTACAACGAGAATCTCTCCTGCACGGACATTTGAAATCATGCTAATATTTTGCATCACATGAACGGGACCAGTAATTGTTCCTTGACTTGCGGGAATACCAACAAACTTATCACTATCGTATTTGAACTGTAAGATATCGTCAAATTCTCTGGAACCAATTAAGAATTTTGGTGGTAAAACATTCTCGTACTTTACATACTCCTTAAATCTTGACTCGACCTTTTCCGAAAGTTCAAGAATTTCCTGATCACTATATTTATTGTCATTTAATCTCTTAATTTCTCTCTTCTTGAGAAAAAAAATCTTAGTTTCATCTGAGATTACTCCTCGTTCAGCAAGAATCCTACCAATTTCTAAATACACATTTCTGCTTCGAGTAATCCATTTATCAAGATTGAATCTTTGGTTCTCTCGAAATATGATATATTTCCTGCTATTTTTCAAGATAATCGAAATTATTTTCCAGAGTATCAAACCAAATCGTTTGGATCTTATCTTTGCAATAACAAGTTTTTCTACTAGTTCTTTCTTTCGAAGGATATTTGCTTTTTTTCGATCCATGTCTTGCCATTGGTCTTTATTTAACGACTTCAAGATATTAAAAAGGTCTGTCATTGGAGGTTCTTTCCAGCGAGGATAGTAGGTCTCCCTTGTAAATCCACGATCTCCGTGATCTTCTAAAAATCTATGAAATTTAGAGAGGAAGTTTTCAACATGAGGTGTCTTTATAGATATGAGACGATTATAAATCTCTTCTGATTTGGTTTCGAGAATTATTGATCTCAATTCTTCTGAATAATGTATTTCTTGAGCTAATTGATGTACTCTTTCATTAGTTTCAGTTAATTTATGTTGTAATCCCGAAACTAGGATTGGATAATAGTGATTACATTCTTCTTCGCTTAAAAATCGAGTAAGGAGATACTGTACCAATAAATTCATCCCTATGTTATGAACGGGGATACCATATCGTACAAGACGATAATGAGCGTTCATGCTTTTGTCCAATTCTACGGCTAAATCAATAAGAGACGACATATTTCCAGTACTCGATAGTTTCTCCAATCTCGAATCAAAATCATTACAATATGGATTGAACACTTCTTTAGTCCAACTTTCATATGCTTCAGCTGTTTTAGACATTGAACCATTAGGATCGAAGAGCATTATGCGTAATTCTGCAACAATTCGCTTTATCGCATGGAATGGAAGATTCTTCACAGTTTCTTTTCCATATATCCCCGCACCTTCTGGAAAGTAATTCATTAAGTCTTTGTTACGCATAATACTAGGGATTTCGTTTTCGACTTTTCTTCTTAAAACATTAAGATTAAAGTATGCGTGAGCTTTGTGTAATTTTAGGAGCTTATTGTCAATTCTTTGATATCCCATTATGCTATTGAGTTCCTTATTGACTACATTGGTTAAAGAATCGCCTAAAAGTTCAAAGTACAAAGGCGTGACATTATCGTTCCAGTAATCATCTGAGTATCCCCTACTCCACATACTTTCATCAGCTGGTTTTGAAGATTTTATGGTAGTAACTGGTCGCGATTGAAGGATATTGATTTTGTTATATTTATCAATAGCCCATTCAATATCTTGGGGGATCTTATTAAAGATTTTTTCAATTTGAGTCCCTATTTTTGCAAGTGAAACTAGTTCTCTATCAGAAAGAGAAGATTCTTGTGTTTCTTTATTTGGAAGTTCAACCTGTTCAATCCCACTTTCACTTTTTAAAGATTTTGGTCGGGAAATTACTTCTTTTTTGCCTATTCTTTTATTTAGAATTGTAAAACCTTGTCTCTTAATGATGAATTGATCTGGATTGCTCATGCCAGAAACTACCGATTCCCCTAAGCCAAAATTAGATTCAATAAGTAATTCTGATTTGTTTGAAGAGATTGGGTTCATAGTAAATAATATACCTGCACTTTTAGGATTAATCATTTTTTGAATGATGGTGGCTATTTTTACCTTCTCGTGTGGAATGTTATTCTCATACCTATAAGTAATTGCACGACTTGTCCATACTGATGCAAAACATCGTTTTAAATTATCAAGTACCTGCGCAAGACTTTTAAGATTCAAAAAAGTATCATATTGCCCCGCAAACGATGCGTTAGGTAAATCTTCTGCCGTTGCTGAAGACCGCACAACTACTTCTTGGGCATTTAGTTTCTCGTATTCCTTTTTTATTTGATATATTACATCCCTTGATATTTGACAAGCATTAAAAGCATCTTGAATCTTTTTTTCACATTCCTTTACTGTCTTATAATCTGTAAAATCAATTTCTGAAAGGTAATCTTGAATGATTCCTATAAGATTATTGTTTTCAAGAAATTTAGAATATACATTAGTTGTTATAATGAAACCTTCCGGAACAGGCAATTTATTCTGTATCAACTCTCCAAGATTAGCCGCTTTAGCTCCAACTTTATCAATTTCTTGTTTTGAAACCAATGATAGATTTATTATTAAGGATTCCATTTAGAACGCCATTTATTGATATTTTCATTAAAATCTAGGATTTATACCTTATAAAGGTTGAACTAAATCAGTTAGGATCTTAAATTAAAGAGTAAGATGAGATCTTTTAAATTCATTTAAACTTCAATTCCAAAGTATTTGACAGCATTGTTGTAACAGATATCTTCAACTAATTTTCCGAGAAGCTCCATATCTGCGGGAATTTCTCCATTTTCAACATCATTTCCGATCAAATTGCATAATATTCTCCGAAAATATTCGTGCCGAGGGTACGAAAGAAAGCTCCGTGAATCAGTGGTCATCCCAATAAAGCGGCTTAAAAGCCCCATATTTGATAAAGCGTTCATTTGTGCCTCCATTCCATCTTTCTGATCAAGAAACCACCAACCAGAGCCAAACTGAATCTTTCCAGGAGTAGTACTATCTTGAAAACTACCAATCATTGAAGCTATCAACGCATTATCTCGAGGATTAATGTTATAAATAATGGTTTTTGTGAGTTCATTTGTCTTGTCTAGGCTATCTAGAAAATCAACCATAGAAACACCTTGATTAAAATCTCCAATCGAGTCATATCCCGTATCAGGTCCTAAAATTTCAAACATTCTCGTGTTGTTATTGCGAAACGGTCCTACATGAAGTTGTTGTACCCACCCACGCTTATTATTTAATCGGGCAGCTTCGTAAAGAAACGCTGATTTGAATTTAGCGATTTCCTCGATAGATAAGGATGTACCAGATGTAACCTTCGTAAAAATCTTATCAATTTCTTCTTGAGTATAATCTTCAGCGAAAAGATATTCCACGCCATGATCCGCTAATCGACAACCAAAATTATGAAACAAACCATGTCTTTTATCTATCGCATCTATTAAACTTGAAAAATCATTTATCTTGGTATTTGAGACCTCGCTTAGTTTTTTAAGATATTTTATATAAGTGGTACTATTATTTACTGCCATTGCTTTGTCTGGTCTGAACGCGGGAAGTATTTTTATTTCGAATCCATCGTTTTTAATTTTCTCATGATATTGAAGGGAATCAGCAGGATCATCCGTAGTACACACGATTTTAACATTCATCTTCCTCATGATATTGCGAATAGAATATTCAGGCGTTTTTAATAGTCTTGAACTTTTATCGTAGATTTCTTTACAGGTTTTTGGACTAAGTAAAGAGTTAATATTAAAGAATCTTTGAAGTTCTAAGTGATTCCAGTGATATAGAGGATTACGTATAGTCATTGGAATGGTTTCCGCCCATTTTTCGAACTTCTCGTAATCAGAAGCATCACCAGTGCAATATTTTTCTGCAATACCATTTGTTCGCATCGCTCGCCATTTATAATGATCTCCTGCAAGCCACGCTTTACCAATATTATCAAAGTTAATGTCTTCGGCAATCTCTTTTGCTGAAAGATGACAATGATAATCATAAATTGGCATTTTTTTAGCATAATCGTGAAATAGCCGTATAGCGGTTTCAGTTTGCAAGAGAAAGTTCTCATCCATGAATTTTTTCATTAATTATCCCTCTTTTTCTATAAATTTTTACCTATTTGCTTTTTTGTAATGCTTCCCAAAGTCCTCTTAGGTACATGGCTCCCAAAGCGCGATCATATAATCCGTATCCAGGTCTCCCCGTTTCACCCCAAATCATTCTTCCATGATCTGGGCGCATTGCTCCAGTAAATCCAATATCGCTATATGCTTTAATTACTTTATAAATGTCGATATCGCCAGATTCTGTTGTATGGGCAGTTTCTTGAAAGCTATTTTCATCATAATGCTTGATATTTCTAATATGAGTAAAATGAATGCGCTTTATTTTCCCGAACTTATAAATATTTTTGATTAGATCAATATCTTTATTAGGTCCAAGAGAACCTGTACAGAAAGTTAAGCCATTTGATTCGCTATCAACGATATTTATAAGCCTTTCTAAGGCAGCTTCACTCGTGATTATTCGAGGTATTCCAAATATTGACCAAGGAGGATCGTCTGGATGAATTGCCATTAGTACTCCTGATTCTTCTGCAACGGGTATAACTTTTTTCAAGAAATATTCAAGATTAGCCCAAATTTGTTCACTATCTAGTTGAGAATATGCATTTAAGAGCTCCTGAAGCTCATCTTTAGTATAACTTGTTGCCCACCCTGGTAATTCCAAGTGATCTTTCATTAAATCTATATTTTTAAGTTCCTCGTGGTTGTAACTTAGACTTGTTGAGCCATCAGGATTTTTTTTTGCCAAATCAGAACGTGTCCAGTCAAACACAGCCATGAAATTATAACACAAGATCCGTATCCCTAAGGAACCCATATTGCGAATACTCTGGCAGAAGTTATCTATCAATTTATCTCGGGTTGGACGACCTAGTTTAATATCCTCATGTACAGGAATACTTTCAATAACAGAAAATCTTAATCCTTTTTCTTCTATTTTTTTTTTAAGTTCAGTTAATTTTTCTATAGACCATACTTCACCAACGGGTACATCATAAAGAGCAGAAACGATACCCTCTATTACAGGAATTTGTCTTATTTGTTCAAGGGTGACTGGATCGTCGTCTCCATACCATCTAAAAGTCATTTCCAATATATTTTACCTCTTAAAATGTCTAAAATTTATACTCCAGAATATGCAGAAAAACCCCCGTCAACGGGAATAATAACCCCATTTACAAAACCAGAAGCTTTATTATCAATGAGCCAGAGAAGCGTTCCAAGGAGATCTTCGGGTTTCCCAAATCGTTCCATTGGA
>Ga0180433_10008858_pt1 | contig 12441 bp, 13 predicted proteins | sample SS_ome_8_FD_132980 | JGI IMG/M metagenome (GOLD analysis project Ga0180433, IMG submission 132980) | Hypersaline lake sediment archaeal communities from the Salton Sea, California, USA - SS_1_D_1 metaG | ecosystem: Environmental > Aquatic > Non-marine Saline and Alkaline > Hypersaline >... | reverse complement strand
CCTGATCTGGTACAACACCGAAAAACGACATCGGGGAATTAATAAATTATCACCAATGCAGTATTATGTTAAAAGACTGATGAAAAACAACCAAAAGTCCAGTATGTTATGGACGCTTACAATTACTTGACAAAAAAAAAATTCTGTTATATAAATAAAAACAGTCATGAAAATTGCCAAGAAAGACCGGTCCTACAGCATTATTGTCGTTTCCGACGCCACCACCAGCAGCAAGTCCTTCTCCCTATCCTTCCGACTGTTGCGCAATATCCTCATCGGGGTCGTGATACTGCTTTTTTCTTTCGGGTACGTGATCTTCGATTACCTGACCATTTCTTTCAATAAGCAGAAATTCGTCAAACTGCAAAAGGAACTGGCCACCCAGAACCGGTACATCAACCAGATCGAATCCAACATGGAGTCGATCACCGTGGCCCTCCGGAAGGCCGAGGAGGACAAGAAACGGATCATGGTGGCCCTGGGACTCCAGTCTCCCAACGCCTTGAAAAAAGTGGGGAGCGGGGGCCTGGCCAATGACTTTGAAACGGAACCGATCGCCGGCGACAGCGTCGACGGTATCCAGATTCCCCGGGAATCCAACCTCCTGGATCTTTCCAAGAAATACCGGCAGCGGGCCGAGGAGATCTCGGACAATCTGAAAATAGCGGTGACCATTCACAAGGAGCACAAGCTGCAGCTGGCCGGCATGCCCAGCATCTGGCCCACTTCGGGCTATCTGACCGACTCCTTTGGCTGGCGGACCCATCCTTTGACCGGCAAACGGGACTTTCACGAGGGGCAGGATATCGCCACCCAGCTGGGCAACCGGGTGGTGGCCACTGCCGACGGCACCGTCATTATCGCCGAGTACCAGAATATGCTGGGCAATGCGGTGTACATCGATCACAATTTCGGGTACGTCACCGTCTACGGGCATCTGGCCAAATTCAGCGTGGAGGCCGGTGACATGGTCAAGCGGGGACAGGTGATCGGTTATGTGGGCAATACCGGAAGCAGCAGCGCGCCGCATCTGCATTACGAAGTCCGTTATCAGGACAAATCCCAGAATCCCATCAATTTCATTTTTGACTGAAACAGTCCCTTTTCCTTCGGTCCGGAGGTTTTCTCGACAGTCTGATGGATAAACTGAAAAAGAGGCTTTCCTACCTGCAAAAGACCCGTTCGGTGCAGAAACAGTGGGATTCCCTGGCCGGGGAGGAGACCCTGTCGACCCGAAGCAAGCTGGAAAAACTGGTCAGCACCCGCCTGAAGAACAAAACCGTTGCCCCCGGGAAGAAATCTTCCCCGCCTCCGTCAGGCGGGAATGAGCCCTATTTCAGCAAGGAGTATCTTTACCCGGTCACCCTGGATTTTAACGGGGTGCGGCTGGGGGATTACCCGGCGGCCGCGCCGGAAGAGATCCGACTGCTGTTCCCCTCTCCCCTGGCCCCGGACCTCGATCCCCGCCGGGTGGTTTTTTTCGACACCGAGACCACCGGTCTGGCCGGGGGAACCGGCACCATTCCCTTCATGCTGGGATTTGGGTATTTCGAGGATGAATTCTTCAAGGTGAAAACTTATATTCTGGGCAATCCGGCCCGGGAGGCGGAATTCCTGGAGGAGGTCGACCGTTTTCTGCAGGAGAAGGGATTTTCCTACACCGTGACCTATAACGGCAGGGGGTTTGATTTTCCCCTGATGGAGACCCGGTACCTGCTGCAGCGTAAACGATTCCCACTCCTGACCCTTCCCCACCTGGACCTGCTGTTCATCTCCCGGATGGTATGGAAGCACACCTACGAATCGAGGAAACTGGGATACCTGGGGGATATCCTGCTGGGAATCTCCCGGGAAGAGGATGTTTTGGGATACCAGATCCCCGGCCTTTATTTTGAATTTCTGCGGGAAGGCCGTTTGGAAGCCATGGACCGGATCTGTGAACACAACAGTATGGACCTGGTGGGACTGCTGGGGCTGTTGATCTTGGTTTTGGGTTTCCTGCGCGACGAGGCCCGGGTGAAAGATCCCGGGGAAGCCCTGGGGATCGCCCGGCTGCTGGAACTGAGGGGGCGGGTCAAACGGGCCGAAGCCTATTATCGACGGGTGGTCCGGGAGGATGCCCGTCCGGACCTGACCCGCCGGGCCCTGCTGCACCTGTCCCTGATCAAGAAGCGCAGCCGCTGTTTCAGCGAGGCCAAGGGGCTGTGGGAAAGACTGCTGGATTTTGAGAAACCATTCTTTGCCTACCGGGAACTGGCCATGGTCTACGAACACCGGGAACGGAATCTGCAGCGGGCCCTTGATCTGGTTACCCGGGCCCTGGAGACCGGCAGCCTGAACGATTTTTACCGGCAGGATTTTATCCGGCGCAAAGAGCGGCTTTTGAACAAAATCAGGAACCGGCAATGTCGCGAATAGAAAATCGGCCGGCCCGGCAGCCGGGTCCGTTGCCATTTGAGCGGCTTTGGATTACAATGAACGGATGAAACCGCCGTCAAAACCCCGGGGCATCGCCGAGCAGAAAAACCTGCTGGACGGAAAAAAAAGCGCTTTTCAAAAGTACCGGGAGATGTTCGTGGGGGAAAGTTCCTTTTTTTATTTTTTAAAGTACGAATTTCTGACCACCCTGCTGGGTCCCATCCCCGGCGCCCTGGGGTTGTTTTTACGCCGGGTTTTTTTCCCCTCCCTGTTTTTGAAGGTGGGCAAAGGCGTGGTATTCGGGCGGAACATGACCATCCGCCATCCCCGCAAAATCACCATCGGGGACGGGGTGGTCTTCGATGATTTTTCGGTCATCGATGCCAAGGGCCGCAAAAACCGGGGGATCCTGCTGGGTCGCAACGTGTTTATCGGCCGCAACAGCGTGATCAGCTGCAAAGGCGGGGACATCCAGGTCGGGGATTACGCCAATATCGGTTCCAACAACACCCTGCTCTCCGAATCGATCATCCGGATCGGGAAGTACGTTTTCACCGCCGGCCATGTGTACATGGTGGCGGGGGGCAACCACTCCTTCGAGCGCCGGGACATTCCCATCTGGCACCAGCCTTCCCGGTCGAAGGGGGGGATCGTGCTGGAGGATGACGTCTGGATCGGGGCCGCCTGCACGATCGTGGACGGGGTGGTGATCAAAAAAGGATCCATCCTGGGAGCGGGTTCCCTGGCCCATAAAAAGATCCCCCCCTACTCCGTGGCCCTGGGCAATCCGGCCACGGTGATCAAGAAGCGATAGCCGGCGCCTAATTCTCCTGGTTGATCTTTTTCTGCAGGTCGGTAATCCGTTTGATGACCGCCGGGGAGTCCGCCAGGCCGAAGGCGGTATCCAGCGTGACCAGCGCTTTTTCAAAGTCGCCGATCCTGTAATAGGATTCGGCCAGGTGAATCAGCAGTTCCAGGTCCGGATCCTTGGCGATCTCATCGGCTTTGTTAAAAAAGAGCAGGGCCTGTTCGTAGTCTTCCAGCTGCTTGTAGATCAGGCCCTTGATGAAATAGAGAGGCGCGTACTGGTCGTTGTATTTCAGGCCGCTGTTGGCGTAGCGCAGGGCGCTCTGCAGGTTGTCCTTTTTCAGTTCCAGTTTGCAGAGGTTGAAATAGGCCATCTCGGGAGTGCGGTACCGGGGGCTGTTGATGATCCTCAGGAACATCTTTTTGGATTCGACGTAATTGCCTTTCTCGCTGTAGACGATGCCCAGGTAGTTGTAGATGTTGTGGTATTCCGGATCGATCCGCAACGCCCGGTTGAAATACCGTTCGGCCCGGTCCCATTCCTCCCGGGTCATGGACAGCAACCCCAGTCCCACCAGGGCGTCGGCGCTGGAGGGGTCTTTTTTCAGGGCGGCCTGGAATTCGGCTTCCGCCAGGTTGTAGCGCCGCTCGCTGAAATGATCCCGCCCCTGGTTGATGTGGGACCTGACCTCAGTCTGTTTCCGGGTGTCCAGATTGAGCGCCCGGTTCCCGGAGCATCCGGTCAGGACCATCAGCCCCCCGAGGATGAGTATGATCATTGATCGATGCATGGTTCCTCCGTTTATTCTTTGATCAGGTAAACCCGGATGGGTTTGGAGATACCGGCGATTTCGCGCAGCCCGATCTCCTCAAAAAGACTTTTATCCGCCACCCGCTGATAGATCGCTTCGGAAACCACGATCTGATCGGGCTGGGCGATGGTGGATTCCAGGCGGGAGGCGATATTGACGTTGTTGCCCAGGACGGTATAATCCACCCGCTGGGGAGAACCGAAGTCGCCGCAGATGAGGTGGCCGGCGTGGATGCCGATCCGGATCTGGATCCGATCCCCCATTTTGTGATCCCGGTTGAATTGAACCACCCGTTTTTTCATTTCGATGGCCGCCCGGAGGGCCAGTTCCGCGTGGTTCTCCTTCTCGAAGGGAACGCCGAATACCGCCATCAATCCGTCACCCAGGTATTTGTCCAGGGTGCCGTCGAATTGAAAGATGGCATCGGTCATCTCGGTGAAAAAGGAATTGAGGAACTGGGCCACCCGGGTGGGTTCGATTTTTTCCACCCGCTGGGTGAAACCGGCGATATCCAGGAACAGCACCGAGGCCTCCACCTCCCGGTGGGACATCAAATCGTCGTCGGTTTTCTGCATCTGGACGATCTGCTCCGCCACGTTGGGGGAGTGATAGCGTTCCAGCCGGTTGCGCAGTTTTTTTTCGTAATTAAGCCGTTCCCGGTTGTGGATGGTCTCGATGGACAGTCCCAGGAAATTGGCCACCACCGAGACCATCTCCAGGTCCTTGGTGGCGAAGGTCCGGGTGATATCGGTAATGTCGGCGTAGATCAGCCCGTAGATGGAACTGGTGGTCCAGACCGGCACCGAGATCGCGGATTTGATGCCGTAGATGATGACGCTCTCCGCTTTTTTGAACCGGGAATCGTCCAGGGTATTGGAGGAGAGGATGGCCACCCTCTCCTTGATCGCCTTGCGGGCGATGGACCGGGAGATGTTGACCTGGTCGGTGTCCGGTTGTTTTTCCCTGCGGATCAACTCCGGGACCAGCTCTTCCTCTCCCTGCTGGCAGGAAAAGATGTACAGGCTGCTGGGCTTGAGGATGTCAAAGAGGGCCTCGGCGACCTTGCCGAAACTCTCCTGCAGGCTGAGGGAACTGAGGAGTTTTTTGCCGATCAGGGTCAGGGAATCGAAAAGGTTGGCCTGAAAGGAGCTTAACTCCCGTTTTTCTTCGATCTGCAGCCGGTCGGAGAGGGGCACCACCTTGGAGATCTGCTGGTCGTCGATGTCATGGATGCTGCTGGTGTCGTCGCTGGCCTGAAGAAACCGGATCAGGGTCCGGCCGATGGTGATCTCATCCCCGGGTTTGAGTTTCTTTTTACTGATCTGCTTGCCGTTGACGTAGGTGCCGTTGGTGCTCTCCAGGTCCACCAGCCGGTATCCTTTTTTGGCCAGTTCCAGCCGGCAGTGGGTCCGGGAGATGGAGTTGTCCAGGATGGACAGGTCGTTGGTGGGGAGTTTTCCGATCAGGTAACGGTCCCTTTTCAGGGGGACTTCTTTTTTCTGGTCGTTTTCAAAGTATTCGATTTTATAGTTCATTCACTTTTCAACTTGCGGGTCATCAGCTGACCGATGGCTTTTTCGGGGGATTTTCCCTCAAACAGGATCTCGTACACCTGGCGGGTAATGGGCATGTCGATAGACAGCTTCCCGGAGAGTTGGTGAATCGCCCGGGTGGTTTCGATTCCCTCGGCCACGGTCCGGGCGCCGGCGAGGATCTTTTGCAGACCGAGGCCCCGCCCCAGTTTTTCTCCCAGCTGGAAGTTGCGGGAAAGCGATCCAAAGGAGGTGAGCATCAGGTCCCCGATCCCCGCCAGCCCCCAGAAGGTTTCCGGTGCGGCGCCCATCTTTTGCCCGAAACGGGAGATCTCCACGATTCCCCGGGTGACCAAAGTGGCGGTGGTGTTATAGCCGAACCCCAGCCCCCGGACCATCCCGGCGGCGATGGCGATGATGTTTTTCAGGGAGCCGCCGATTTCCACCCCTTTCAGGTCGCTGGACAGGTAGATCCGCAGGGTGGCGGAGGAGAAACAGCGCTGGATTTTTTCCGTGAGGGTCCGGCGGGAAGACGCGATCACCACGGCGGTGGGGGCCCCGGCCGCCAGTTCGGCGGCAAAAGAGGGACCGGAGAGGGTGATCCATTGATCGAGGATCTTTTCCCCCCAGGTCTGGGCGGCAATCCGGGATATCGGCAGGTTGGTTCCGGATTCAAAGCCCTTGGAGAGATTGACGATGATTTTCTTTTCCAGCCCGGCTGGGGAGATCTGCCCGAGGGTGCTGCGCATGAATTTGGAGGGGACCGCCAGCAGCAGGATGTCGCTTTCGCCCACGGAGGACGACAGGTCGGTCACCGGCACCAGCCGGGGAGAGAGGGGGTGTCCGGGCAGAAACTCCCGGTTGAGATGGTCTTTTTGGATCGATCGATAGACCGACGCTTCCCGCACCCAGATCTTCACCTGGTGAAAGCAGGAGGTCAGGTATTGGCCGAAGGCGGTTCCCCAGGAACCGGCTCCCACCACCAGGACCTTATCCTTTCTTTTCACCAAGGCGCTTTTCCTCTCCTTTGAGCAGTCGATTGATATTATCCCGGTGGCGGTAACAGATCAATACCGCCAGCAGGAAGGCGACCAGGCTGATCCAGACCATCTGGGTGAACAGAAGCAGAAAGAAAACCCCGGTCACCGCGGTGAGGGAAGCCAGGGAAACCATCCGGGAAAGAACCACCACCGCCAAAAAAAGGCCCAGAAAGACCGCCAGCGCCGGGAGGTAAAAAACCCCTGTCACCCCCAGGAAAGTGGCCACTCCCTTGCCGCCCCTGAATCCCAGGTAGACGGGGAACATGTGCCCGAAAACGGCGGCGGCCCCCACCAGAAAGACCTGATGGGGATGGTCGAGATTGGCCCGGGCCACCAGCAGGGGGACAATGCCCTTGGCCATGTCCAGGAGCAGAACCAGGAGCCCGATTTTGAAGCCCTTGAGGCGGAAGATATTGGTGGCGCCGATATTCCCGCTTCCCTTTTGCCGGATATCCCCTCCCTCGGTGATCCGGTAGACGATCAGGCCGAAGGGGATGGCGCCCATCAGATAGGCGCCGATCAACAGAAACAGCAGCGGTTCATTCAAGATCATACTCCCTGATGGTGGTGTACTTTGCTCCCCCGGGCTGCAGGTCGCTGAGCATGAGACAAAAGGAGGAGACCGGTTGGCGCAGGATGGAGCGACCCTCGGAATGGGCGATCTGTTCCCGGTATTTTTTGGTGTTGAAGCGCGTTTTGTTCCGGCCCACGGTCAGGTGGGGGAAAAAGGGTCGCTCTTCCCGGGGAATGCCGATCCCGGCCAGGCGGTCTTCTACCTCCTGGTAGAGGGCGGCGAGGAGGGGATGATCGGCCACCCGGATCCAGAATATCCGGATCATGTCATCCCGGCCAAAAAATCCAAAGCCGTCAAAATCCAGGACCAGGGGATCGGGGTTCTTTTTGCGGATCGCAGACAGGGCCCGGGCGACGGTTTCCACCCGGTCCCGGGGGGTTTCCCCGATGAATTTCAGGGTCAAATGGAAGTTGGCCGGCGGGATCCAGCGGATGGGACCTCCCAGTTTTTTGAAGGGTTTGAGGGCCCGGGCGAGCTGCTCCCGGTTCTCTTCGGTCAGGTCGATGGCCACAAAAATCCTCATGCTGGTCCCCGATCAATTATAGGGCAAGGAAGAAGTGAAGTCAAAGGAGACAGGAGACAGGAGACAGGAGACAGGGAAGAGATCAGCACCTTTCTCACGCCGTACTTCAGATCAAACGACAGGAGACAGGAGATGAGCGAAACCTTCCGTACTCTTAAATCCGAAATCCGAATATCGAAACACCAAAGGTCCTAAATATCAGTTCCGTTGGGGGAAACAAATCCAAAGACCGAATATTCGATGACCAAATTAACCCAGATCCATCACATTCCCATACTTGGGTAGATACAGGGATTTGCCCCTACTGTCTCCTGTCTCCTGTCTCCTGAGCCCGGGGATTTTTTCTCCCAGAATCTTAACGATCCTCCCCGCACTTTTGCCGTCCCATAACGGCGGTGGTGGTTTGAAAGTCGGCGGTTTTTCCAGGGTTTCCCGGACCGCGCGGTTCAGGCCCGCGACGGTCACCAGCCGGTTGGTACCGTGGCTGATGGTGACCGGCCGCTCGGTGGAGGGGCGGACGGTCAGGCAGGGGATGTGAAGGTAGGTGGTCTCCTCCTGGATGCCGCCGGAGTCCGTCATCACCAGCCGGGCCCCTTTCAGCAGCCTCAGGAAGTCCAGGTAGCCCAGGGGCGGGGTCAGATAGAGGCCCGGAGCCTGATCGAGATCCTTCAGCAGGCCGTTTTCCTCCAGCCGCCGGCGGGTCCGGGGGTGGAGGGGCAGGACCAGGGGGAGGTCGACGGCGATCTCCCGCCAACTGTCGGTCAGTTTCTTCAGCTGGTCCGGACTGTCCACGTTGGCGGGGCGGTGAAAGGTCATCAGCCCGTAGTTCCCCGTCAGGACTGATTTCGGGACCGGGGTCTTTCCGTCGAGACCATGGATGACCGCTTTTTGGCCATCGGCCTTTTTCAGGTGGCGGACCAGGGAATCGATCATCAGGTTGCCGCACATGAAAACCTTATCGGGGTCGATCCCCTGCCGGACCAGGTTTTCGTCGGCGTCGGCGGAGGTGGTGAAAAAAAGATCGCACACGGCGTCGGTGGCGATCCGGTTGATCTCCTCGGGCATGCTCCGGTCGTTGGAACGCAGCCCCGCCTCGTAGTGGATGGAGAATATCCCCAGCTTGGCCGCCACCAGCACCGAGGCGACGGTGGAGTTGACGTCCCCCACCACCAGCACCGCGGCCGGTTTTTCCCGGAGGCAGACCGGTTCGAGACTCTTCATGATGCGGGCGGTCTGCTGCCCGTGGGTGCCGGAGCCCACCCCCAGGCATACATCCGGTTCCGGCAGGTCCAGCTGGTCAAAGAAGAGGGCGGACATCCGCCGGTCGTAGTGCTGCCCGGTGTGCACGATCACCGGGCGGAAGCGGGGATGTTTTTTCAACTCCACCCACAGGGGCGCGATCTTCATGAAGTTGGGCCGGGCGCCGGAGACGAGAAATATTTTCACATTCTTCACCTTTTTCACCCGATCACCTCTGTCTTAGGAGACAGGAGACAGGAGACAGGAGGGGAAACCTGCTTTACACATATGCTCTGGAACGGCAGCATATCTATCTTATTCAACTGTCTACCTCGGTCTCAGGAGACAGGAGGAAGGAGTCAGTCATTGCTTTTGACGAATGCCTCTTCTATAGCTGATCAGTAATTTTCCGGTTTCCCGGTACAAACGCTGTATATTTTCATTTTCTCCATATCCAAGATCTTCGGACAAAATCAGATAATAACCGCATTCTTCAAGCGATGCCTGCGAGATATTGAAATAGTGAAGTTTTTCCCGGGTACTTTCCTTTCGATACCCTTCCACTATATTGGCAGGGATGGATACTGCGGCCCGTCGGAACTGATTGACCAGACAATATTTCTCATGTTCGGGGAATCCACTGGTGAATCTGTAGATCTCAAGTACCAGCTGATGAGCTTTCTGCCAGACGATCAGGTCTTTGAAATTTTTACTCTTACTCAACAAGTTATTATCTCCTTTTACCTCTGTATTTTTTTCCTGTCTCCTGTCTTTTTATCTGAAGTATGGCGAGAGGAAGTGGTTATCCCTTTCCCTGTCTCCTGTCTCCTGATAACTATCCGTTTAATAAGGTTTTTGATGCTTTGACTTCCCCCCTCCCACAGCCACGGAAAGATCCTCTCCTCCCACCGCTGGGGATGGGTATTGATCATCACCTGGTACGGTAAATCCCCCTTCCTCACTGCCCGAATAATATCCCCAGTCCGCCGAAAAGAAGTGGGTAATACAATTCCTGTCTCCTGTCTCCTGTCTCCTGTCTCCCAAGAGTAATCCCCTGCCTCCTGTCTCCCGTCTCCTGTCTCCTGTCTCCCAAGAGTACTCCCCTGTCTCCTGTCTCCCGTCTCCTGTCTCCCAAGTTTGACTTCCTGTCTCCTGTCTCCTGTCTCCTGTCTCCTGTCTCCTGAGTTGGGCACCTTATCCCGCACATTCACTTTTTCCCCGTCCCATCTCCTCCCCGTATCCGTCAGGTAGAGCACCGAAACAAAATCGATGTCCAGGTAGGGTTCCCCGATGATCCCGTATTGCCGGTAATCGGTATGGTTCCACAGCTCCCGGTTGTCCCACGGGGAAAGGGGACTGCCGTGCATGCAGACGGTTTGAACGGGGCAGATTTCCCGCAGCCGATTGAGATTGTTTTCAAAATCCTCAATGGCCTCTGCGTAAATTTGCCGGTGAGGGGTGAGGGGTGAGGGGTAAGGGGTGTGAGACTGTTTCCCCTCTCCTGTCTCCTGTCTCCTGTCTCCTGATTTCTGATCTGAAGTATGGCGAGAGGAAGTTGTTATCTCTTTCCCTGTCTCCTGTCTCCTGAGAGTACTTCCCTGTCTCCTGTCTCCTGTCTCCCAAGTCTGCTTCTTACCTAAGCTGGACAAGTTCTCATAATGATACCCGATTTCATGCCCCATCCCGGCGATCTCCCGGATGATCCCGGGATCAAATACGGCGGGAACGGTACGGAAGTAATAGGTGGCCAAGATGTAAAGATCCGCCTCCAGGCGGGCCAGGCGCAGGGCGTTTCGGGGCAGGCGGTCGACATCGTGGCGGAGGATGACGGTTTTTTCCCCGGGATTTTGTAAAAAATCCGCCACGGTCTGAAAGCCGTAGCCCCCTTCTTTGAGGGCGCTGAGCAGGGCCCGGTAGGCTTCGGGGGTGAAATCCCTCAACGGCCAACCCCCGGTGAATGCAGGATTTTTTGGATGGCCGCGGTCATCTGCCGGGCCACGTCTTTGCCGAAGAGGTCCGGATGAGAATCCGGCGGGGCAGATTCCCCGACGATCCGCCCAAAATCCGGATCCCCCGGTTCCAGCAGGCGATTCCAGCCGGCCCTGACGGTCTCTGTCCACTCGGTTTCCCTGCGCAGGGTCAGGCAGGGTTTTTGCAGGATATAGGCTTCTTTCTGGATTCCTCCGGAATCGGTGAGGATCTTGTCGGCGGCGCATTCCAGCCGGAGAAAATCCAGGTACCCGCAGGGAGGGATGATCTGCAGGCCGGCCGGCAGCTGCAGCCCAAAGCGGTTGACCATCTTGTTCGCCCGGGGGTGGATGGGCCAGATCACCGGCCGGTCCAGGGTCTCCAGGGCCCCCAGGACGCTCTCCAGCCGCTCCCGGTGATCGACGTTGGCCGGCCGGTGGAGGGTCAGCAGGTAGAAACTGTCCTCTTTGAGTTCCAGCTCCTCCAGGATCCCGGACTGCCGCCGGGCTTTTCCCAGGTTATCCAGCAGGGCGTCGGCCATGATATCCCCGGTCAGGATACTCCGCTCTCCCAGGCCTTCCCGCTGCAGCTGCCTGAGGGCGTTGGCGGTGGGTGCAAAGAGGTGGTCGCAGATGTGGTCGGCGACGATCCGGTTGATCTCCTCGGGCATCCGCCGGTTGAAACTGCGCAGCCCCGCCTCGATGTGGACGGCCGGGCAGGGTCCCCTGGCGGCGGCCAGGGCCCCGGCCAGGGTGGAGTTGGTATCCCCGAAAACGATGACCAGGTCGGGTTTTTCCGCAAGCAGCCGTTTTTCGATCCCCTCCAGCATCCCGGCGGTCTGGACCGCGTGGCTGGCGGATCCTACCCCCAGGTGGTGGTCCGGTTGGGGGATGTCCAGGTCCTTGAAGAACTGATCCGACAGGGCGGGATCGTAGTGCTGCCCGGTATGGACGATCACTTCATGGAAATGCTTCCGCAGTTCCCGGGAGAGAGGCGCCAGCTTGACAAACTGCGGCCGCGCCCCGACGATGGAAAGAATCTTAGGCCTTCGGGTACTCATTTTTTCTTGAGGATAGAAGGGAGAGGGGAGAAAAGAGAAAAGAGCGCTGCATCAGTCCTTCTCAGGAATCTCTTTGGAATCAGCGAAGTTCTCCCAATTATTTATCAATCCGAATAACATTGCCGTAATCTCTTTATAATTTGCCATTATCTTGTGATGTTTATCATTGGAAAGATACCGGCAATCCCGGGCAAAATCAATCCATGCCTTGGTTTCTTCTGCAGATCCTATTGCGTCGATAAGGTGTCTGATGAATACCGGTTTGTATCTCCGTTTGGCGAAACCCTCTCGGATGTTTACCGGTACCGACCTGGAAGATCGGATAACCTGGGATATGAGAGAATACTTTTCACTGTCGGGGAATCTCCGGCATAAAGTAAAAATGTTCATGGCTGAATCATATGACAAATTGTAAACCTTGAGGTCCCTGCATTTCCTGATTGGCATAATTCTCCTTCTCCTTTGTTT
>Ga0180433_10008857_pt1 | contig 12441 bp, 20 predicted proteins | sample SS_ome_8_FD_132980 | JGI IMG/M metagenome (GOLD analysis project Ga0180433, IMG submission 132980) | Hypersaline lake sediment archaeal communities from the Salton Sea, California, USA - SS_1_D_1 metaG | ecosystem: Environmental > Aquatic > Non-marine Saline and Alkaline > Hypersaline >... | reverse complement strand
GGCAAAACGACTATGGCGTTGCACATCGTGCAACAATGCCAAGCCCAAGGTGGAATTGTCATTTACATGGATATGGAGTACAAGCTTGATCCTGACTACGCCGTGGCATTGGGCGTCGATGTGGAGCGGATGATCATAGTCCAGCCGCCTCACCTGGAGAAGATATTCCAGAAGATAGAGAAAATCATCAAGCGTGCGCGGCAACACTCAGAGAAGTCCAAGAAGAATCCGCCAATTCTGATTGTGATCGATTCAATGAACGCGGCAATCACCAAGGCCCAATACACAGGGGATTTTGAGGACCAGCCGCACTATGGGCCGCAAGCCACAGTGTATTCTAAACTTTTGCCCAAGATGATTCCAATTATCTCGAAATCCCAAGTGGCGCTCCTGTTCGTTAGCCAAGTGCGCAAGAACATCGGCGTGACTTTTGGGAACGATGAGACCATTTGCGGAGGCAACGCGCCAAGGTTCTACGCATCGTTGATTATGGGAGTCACCAGCCTCAGCGCCACTAAGGACGCCGATGGCACCAAGACATCCAACAAAATCCGCGTAGACTGCTTCAAGAATCAGATTGCACCGCCATTCCAAAAGGGCGAATGTGAAATTGTGTACGGAACGGGTGTGGATAAAGAGCGTTCTTTGATCTGGATAGCGGAGAAAAAAGGCTTGGTGAAGAAAAAAGGCGCATGGTTCAAGTACGGCGACAAGAAGCTGGGACAAGGAGCGACCAAAGCAGCCGAACACTTAAGGAGTCACCCAGGCGTGCGCGAACGTTTGTTGGCTGACTTGGCGGCGAAGTATAAGTGGGAAGATTACAAGATCAAATAAGGGGATGAATTGAAACGTTTCAAAGCATTAATGATCGCTGACGTCCATATGTCCAACAGGCTGTCGTATGCGCAACCTCTTGGAAGTAAGAACGGCGTGACAGATAGGTTGCGAGATCAGATTGAATTGTGGACTCATGTGCACGAGGTGGCGAGCGAGAACAAGGTGGACGCCATAATGGTTCTGGGCGATTTGTTCGATCGTTCGTTGGTGGACGCTGTGACGTTGACGTCCACGACCAGGGCCATCATGAAATCGCCAGTGCCGATTTATCTGTTGCCAGGGAATCACGACGCCAATTCAGTAAAGGGTGGCCGTTACACCGTGGAAGCATTCGGCCAGATGGGAACGACGTGGAACGGCGATTTAGTGACTGTGATCGATGAACGTTCAACTCGTTCAGACCTTCAATTCAAGTTGCCGAAAACTATATTGGAGTTTTGGCCTGTAGGGTTTAAACCGTTGGCAGAGACACGTGAAGCATTGGAAGACATCAGGAAGCAGTTAGATCCAGAAAGGATCAACGTTTTGCTCCTGCATAATAGCGTGCTGGGGGCGGAACACTTGGGATGGAGGTGCGATGACGGATTGGATCCGAAAGAAGTATGCGAAGGATTTGATCAAGTTTTGGCAGGGCATTTTCATCTTGGGCAAACGTTTGGGACGTGCGGACGCTACTTGGGAGCGCCGATGCAATACAACTTTGGTGACGCAGAGAATTCGTGCGGATTTTGGTTGTTCCAATGGTCGTCCAAGAAGAAAAATTCAGTGGAGTTTATTGAGTCGAACGCGCCCAAATTCCACACGTTCGAAAGATTGATGACCACGTCTGAAATGAAAAAGATACCGGCGGGCGACTACATTCGTTTTGAGATAGCAGCAACTCATCCCAGCTGGGTGAAGCAGAAACCAGCATTCCAAACTTTATGCGACGCCCTGGTGAAGCAGGGATACCACGCAAGCTACAAGCACAAACCCATCGCCCAACACGTTGCGAGGATGGGAGAAAAGAACGTCAAGAAGGCAGTGTCGATGTCAATGGAGCAAGCCGTGTCCAACTACACTAAGGCAGTAGGAGTCGTGACAACGGGCTTGGATTTGGCTCGCTTGAAGACCATGGGCCGTGAAATCCTTGATACTGCGAGGCAAGAACATGAGAATAGTTGAAGTGAGCGCGAAGGATTTCTGCTGCTTCGAGCAGTTCACACAACCTCTGGACAAGCAGGGGCTGGTTTGGGTCACAGGCGAGAATAATGACACTCAATCGGCGGCCAACAATGGATCAGGCAAAAGCACGCTCTTCAAGGCGTTGACTTGGGGCTTGTACGGCCACACGATAGATGGAGAAAAGGGCGACAAAGTCATAAGGGCTGGCCGGAAGACAGCCACAGTCCAAGTGGTGTTGGAGGGCAATGGGAAACGCTGGGTTGTGAAGCGTCAACGTTCGAAAGGCGCGCCCAAGTTGGAGTTGACCCAGCCAGACAATAGTCCTTTTATGGGTGCTAAGGGAATCATACAAGACAAGATCATCGACATGATCGGGTTGGACTTCCACGCCTTCAAGAACACGGTCTTGTACGGCCAAAATGACACTGCTCGATTCGCCGATGTCCGGACCAAGGACGCTGAGAGGAAAGCGATGTTACACCGCATCCTCAGAACTGGCGTGTTGGCCCATTGCCACGAGATAGCCTTGGAACGCAGGAGAGAATTGAAAGGCCAATTGTCAAAGCTGGAGCATGAAGTTGACGTGGCCACAACGGCGTTGGCAATTCGCGTTCGAGATGCGTCCAAGGAAAAAGCAGACCAGGCAGACTATGAGCGGCGAAGAAAGCAGATGATTAAAGAGAGGACGGAGCGCGCCCACAAGCACAAGCGAAAGGCAGAGCGATACGCCAAGGAAGCCAAGGATGTAGGCAAGGACAAAGAGGAGTCGCCAGGCGATGAGATTGAATCTGTGAAGAAGCAGATAAGGAAAGCCAAAAAGGCAGTCCAAAAGGCGAACGATTTGGCCACAGGGATTGAAGCATTGGATGGTGCTGCTAGTGCGATTAGAGGCAGAATCACCAACCTCACCCAGCAACGTGCTCATGCCGCAGCAAAATTATCATCAACCGTTGGAGCGTTGACAGAATTGGACGGAGCTAAATGCCCAACTTGCCACTCCTCTTTGGACAAGGGGCCAGCGCGTTTCCACAAGATAGAATTGCAGAAGAGCAAGGGCTTTTTTGAGTTGGCTGTTAGCAAATACAAAGAGGAGTGGGCAAAGGCCGATGAAGAGCTTGAAGCGACACTTGAAAAGAGAAGAGAGTTGCGCCGCAAATCAGATTCATCCAAGCACTGGATTCTCCTCGGTGAATTAGAAAAGAGATTGTCAGCGATGTTGGCAGCGCAAGCGCAACAGGCCCAAGAAGCCAAGCTGCTGAAAGTAAAGTCGCGAACCCAATTGGAGTATGCCAGAGGGCTGGTGTCAGAAATTAAGGGTTTGGCCAACGAAGTGAATCCATATGACGAGCGCCTTTCATCTGTGAACAAAGAATTGAGAAAACTCAGGAAAGAAATGAAGGCGCTGAAGGCATCTGAAGTGGGCGTTTCGGAAGAACGCGCCCACGTGGACTTCTGGGTTAGAGGATTCAGCAACCAGGGGTTGCCATCGTACATTCTCGACAGCGTGATGCCATATCTTGCCGACCGGGCCAATCATTATTTAGAAGTGCTGGCGGACGGCGACATCACCATGGAATTCGCCACCCAACGAGAGAAGAAAGCGACCAAGGGCGAATACCGCGATGAGATTTGCATTGATTGGGAGATAGAAGGTGTTCAGGATTCGTACCCACCCAGCGGCGGCCAGCTGAAGAAGATGGAAATTGCTACCGACTTGGCGCTGATGGACTTGGTGGCGACTCGTGAGGGCAATCGGGCTGACCTGTTGATACTTGATGAAGTGCTAGATGGCTTGGACGCTGAAGGGCGTCAGAGAGTGCTCCTGCTGCTGAATGAGATGAGGGCCAAACGCGGTTCGATTTTCGTAATCAGCCATGAAGCAGAAGTCGCAGAGATTTTTGAGAAGGCGATTTACGCGGTGAAGAAGGATGGCGTTTCAACGCTGACAAGGCGGTAAACGCCAGGAGGATGAGCATGGGCAAGAAACCGATAGTGGTCCACGGTTGGGACGTTGCGTTGAATCACTCGGCATTTGTTGAGTTGACGGATGGCGAGTTGACCAACTTCTGGTACGTGACGTCAATAGCGGGTTCAGCAGCGAAGTCCAAAGAGCACGGCCACCGGCTGATCCTGCCCAAGACCAAAGAGCGTCAGCAATTGGCGATAGGGCGATTGGCTTGGTTGGAGAACTTCATGGACAAGAAAGTGCTTATGGCTTCTCAGCCTGACTATGTGGGCATTGAAGACTATGCCATCAGAGCCGAACAAGGCGCGCATTACATGGGTGAAATCGGCGGCATCGCCAGGATACTCTGTTGGTTCAGAGGAGTGAAGCTGCGTCTCCACGACCCAGTGAGCGTTAAAATGTTCACCGCCCACGACGGAACGTGCCAAAAGGATAGCATCGAACGAGCGGTGGCCAAGCGTTGGGGTGTGAATTTCTCTGAATACAATTTGGACAAGCCAAAGCCCACAGAGAGAAATCCCAAGCCACGGAGGAATCGCACCACCAGCGAAGATTTGGCTGACGCTTATGCCATCGCGCAGATGGTATGGACGGAAGTTCAGTTGAGGTCTGGACAAGTACTCCTCAAAGAACTTCACGAAAAAGAAATTCAAGTGTTCAACCGGGTGACCAAGACATACCCGGTTTCACTCCTCGACAGGGAGTGGATACAGAATCCAGACGGCGTTTCAACTCCGCACGGCGAGCCAGTTTGTGACACTTGCGGCTCAACGCGGTGTTGTTTGGCCGATCAAGGGGTGAAACGATGATTGAAATGACTATGTTGGAATTCACGAATGCTGTCAAGGCCCAAGGTGTCCCGCTAGAACAAGTGACGTTTCGCTGCCCGCGTTGTCAAACGCTACAGTCGGCCAATGACCTTATTGAGGCTGGCGCGGGCAAGAGTCTCGATGAAGTTGAAAGATACTTAGCATTCTCGTGCGTTGGAAGGTTTAGCAAAGAAAAGGGCTGCGATTGGACGCTTGGAGGGCTTTTCCAGATTCACGAACTTGTAGTGGTCGACTCAGAAGGCAAGGCTCACCCACGATTCATGCCAGCGACTAAGGGCAAGGAGGATAGCGGTGCCTAGTGTGTATGTCGTTACGGCTGTTGAAGAGAATAAGGTGGAAGATCAGATTGTGTGTTGGGACTTGGAATCAGCCCAGGATAAATTCGACCAATGGAAGAAGAAATACGGCGGCCAGTCGGTGTGCATGGCCAGCCGCCAACTTTATACAGGGATCACCGCCGGGTTGGATATTGAAGGACGGCCAAACAGGTCTGGGTATTATTGGGTGACGCCTCGTGGTGGCAAGAAGCGGATGGTCAACGTTTGGCGTTACAATAATGAGCCAAGCGGCCCATTCTATACCAATGAAGACGGAGGCAGCTCAATTGAGGACGCTGAATTGTACGCCGATTGCACCTGGGACAGGGTCACGATGGTGCCGCCATTGGGAAGCAGAAGCGACGGAAGCACCAGCAGATGACGTTTGCCCTTCATGTGGATTGTCATACTCTCAATTCAGAACTGGTATGGCGTATCGAGATGTGTATGATATGCTCTGGTCCGCTGATCCCGACCCAACGACTTGGCGCCATAAACGTCGACACACTGTGTTGGGCTTATGGCATCAACTCAAAAAAGAAATGTGGAAAGAGCACTTGGCCGCATGCGGGCAAGAGGTCGATGTGTCGACCGTTGGCACAAGAATTATGGAGTATTGAATGAAGGCTGACTTGTTGATATTCGATGGCCGCCATCTGCTGTGGAGGACTAGCGACGCCTTCAAGACGCTGAGTGTGGAGATTGGCGATGAGGAGATTGGCATTGGTGGGGTGTATGGTTTTTTGCTGACGGCCATGCGCGTACACCGTAGGTACGGCGGCCAATCTGTTGTCGCTTGGGAAGGCCATAGCAATTTCCGCTATAAATTATTTCCACAGTATAAAAATAAGTTGGGAAAAGAGATTGACGACGACAAAAAGGCGATGATCGAGGATATGGCCGAGCAAGAGCGACGATTGAAGGCGATGTTGAGAGCTATGGGCGTGCGACAATATTCAGGAGTGGGCTGCGAAGCTGACGACGTCATAGGCCGATTGGCGACTGAAGTTGGCGCGTTGGGTCGGCAGGTGATCATTTACACTGGCGACTCGGATTTGCGTCAACTGGTAAGGCCCAACGTCAAAGTGGTATCGCCAGGGCGCAGGGGCAGGGATGCTGTGTATGGCCCTGAAGAAGTGTTAGAGAAACACGGAGTCGTTCCAGAGTTGATAGCAGACCAGAAGGCGTTGGCAGGGGATACGTCGGACAACATACCGGGCATCCCAGGCATAGGGCCAAAAACTGCCAATATCCTGATCGATACGTACGGTGGCGTTGAGGACGTAATAGAAGCAGCAGAAACGATTATGGACGGAGGCTCAAAGGACCAGTGGCCTATACCACAGAGATTCGTTTTGCCGATAGTGTCGCACGCTGAGTCGATTCGGTTATACAAAAAATTGACTACAATCAAGACGGACTGCTCAATGTCGTTGATCGAGCCCAAGCGCTCGCAGGTGACGCTCTTGGACCACATCAAGGGGTACAAGTTCTTGTCTTTGGTGTCGGCGATGGAGTTTGGTTCGCTGTTGAGGATGGGCGATGAAACAAAATAAAGCGAAAAGGGAAAAGCAGAAGCGGCAAGACCGCAAGGAGCGTCGCAGAGCTCAATTGCTTCGCACCGTCAAGAAGCGGCGTGCTGATACCTTGGCAGGGCTGAATAAGCACGGCCCAAACGCCAAGATGATCGCCACCGCGATGGCAAGTGAAAAGATTCGTGGCGATTGCCGTGACTACGTTTTGTTGGTGGGAGACAGGTTGATTGATTATCGTGATTCACACGGCATGACAATTACGCAAGCAGACGGCACCCAGCCGATTAAGGTGGACAAGCCTTGGCTCGTTCACAAAAGGAATCTTCACAAGATCATGTCGCCAGAGTTGGCTGCTAGGTTTTGGCACCCCACGTTGGGAAGATTGGGTGCGCGATGAAGGTAACGAGACGGCGTGGCATTCGAAAGTTCGACACAGACAAAGAATGGTTGTCTGACGCGGAGAATCGGGTGTGGAAGCGCATGGTGGAGTCGGGTGAAGTCCTGTTTTATCGAACGGATTCGTGCGCGGGTTGCAACGCGCCAATACCCAAGGGCGGGGTTTTCAAATACTGCAGCCTGGAGTGTAAAGAGCGCTCCCAGGCCCAACAAGACGAGAGGAAAGACAAATGACACCAGGCGAATGGATCGATGAAATGGGGAAATCTGAAGGGCAATTTATGAGACTGGAGACAACCGACGGAACGTTCAGATCAGGACGTATAAGTGGGTTTGCTTACAAGTCGTTTTTGCTCAACGGCAAGCAAGTGAAGTGGCCAATTGAAATCGAAGTCAATGGCGACCCCAACGACCGCATTTCATTGGACTGCGTTCAAAAAATGTCGATAGGTTGACCAGATGAAGGGGCGACATCCAAAGCACCCCAAATGCCCTGGCTGCGGAAAAGCACTGTACAAGTCTAAGTCGCCGGGCGCTTCAACCAAAACAACTGATCCGTATCGATACTGTCGCAACCGTGATTGCTTGGCGCATCGTGGTCTGATCAAGCTGACATCGAACAACACTGGGGATAAAATCAATGGTGGAAGTGTTGTCTGCACTCCTGATCTGGCGGTGGGAACGGAACCAGAAGTGGTCCGCCAAGCCAGGGTGCGAATCAGCAAGGCAATATCAGGAGAACTAGCATCAGGCCAACGTGAGATGATAGGGTTGACATTGGCCTTGTTGGCTCAGGAAGTAGGCCACAGGGACATGGCCAATCGAATGATTGACGAATACGATTTGACCAATCGATACGGAATAACCAAGGACGGAGGGGGCAAATGAGTGTTTTCAAGTGCGAAGCCGTTTGCATAGCTGAGACGCCTCAAGCGTTGATGGTGGAGATTGACGGCGATGAATACTGGATACCCAAGTCTCAAATACACGACGACAGCGAAGTGTACAACAATGACGATGGGAGTGAAGGTGAGCTGGTGATAACAGGGTGGCTCGCCAAAGAAAAGGGGTTGCTATGAAGACAACCACCAGGAATCTGATAGAAGCGTTCAAGCAGGACGTTATGCCGTCATATGCGACGCAGGTGGACTTTGGTATCCAGCCGACCAGAGACCCAACGCAGCCGTACGGAGCGCTTCAATGGGCATACTTGAAGGAATTGGTCACGCCATCGGAACTGGATTTGGCTTCTGGTGACGGTCAAGCGTTGACAGACATTGTTAGGAGGGAGCACCCAGAGATTGGGGGCAACCCGTATTGGTGCGAGATATGCACCGAATGGGATTATCTTAGCACAACTGAAGGAGAGTGACATGACCACGCAACCTGAAGAAGTCGCGATTGTCGTTGCCGTTGCCACATTGGTGTATAGGCTCGTGAACACCATATACGACTACATCACCAAGAAAATCTTTTGATCGAATCTCCCAACGGCGAATAAAAATTCCAAAAAAGTTTGCTGAAACACTTTACTTTGAGTGGAAGTGGACTTATGTTTGTAAGGAGCAGGCACGCAGCCAAAAAGGAGAACGACCATGAACGCACTCATCCAATCAGTCATCACAGCAGCATACCTCATGTGGGTTGGCAAAGACTCTTACCCAACCATTCAAGATTGGGTCTCAGAAGTGCTCGCCCAGGGTGTTAGCAAGCGCCTTCCAAATGCCAATTCAGCAAAACCCCTCACCGAGCCAGGTGCGGTTGTATTCGTCGCCCATGATGAAGGCGTTTACCATGAGTGCCCTGAGTGCGTTGGAACCATCGAATGCCCTGAGTGCCGTTTAAGAAAAGCGGCCATCGACCGTTTGGACGTTGAGATTGATAAGTTAAGTTGCGAAATGGACGCTTTGCTGTCGGCTATTAGCACAGGCAAGGTGCTCACCGCCGAAAAAGCTGCCAAGCTTGATAAAGTTGAGCGCTCAATTGATCTCCGCATCGCAAATAGAGTCAAGAAAATAGCAGAGAAGGAACAAGAAATTGAGAAATGCGCCGATTGCAACGGAACGTTAGAGATCAACGGCGGCACCGGCGGAGCAGTTACATTCAACAACGGCGTTGAAATGGACTACCGCAAGTACAACTACTATCTTCACCAGCCCAATCGTTGGACAGCCGACTCAGAGCAAGGCGTCAAGGACATCACCATGTGCGAACGCTGTGGCGGGACTGGCCGATTGCCTGAAGGATACGTGTTTGGGCTGTTCGTTCCTGACGCGGTTGAGTACGTCTTACGCCCAGAAGATAATGAAGCCGTCAAAAAGAGAATGGAATCAGGCGGATTCAAAACAGTAGGCACTCGCCAAGTCGCAATTGAAGTCAAAAGGCGCTGTGGTCTACGAAAACACGGTGGGATGTATGTTGTCACTAACGCAGATGCCGATGACAAAAACGCCAAAGCGGTCGCTGACGAGTTGGTGGAAAAGGGATTGATCGACCCAGCAGAAGTCGAGATCACCGGCAGCTTCATTGAATTTCTGGCTCCTGTACGGATAGACAGCAAGCGATTCCGTGGGATCAAGCGTTGGTCCTTGGACGCTGACGCTGAAGATGAAGCCATGATGGCTTTGGACGCTTGTCAATAGTCCTTCTCTCTTTTTCCCAGCCACCTCGCTGACGCCTCTTCACGATTGGAGAGGCGTTTTGCGTACTTATGTGTGTTTCGATAGATAATGGCATAGGGTGGCATCCTCGATGGCAGGTTTTGCTATATTTTATGCAGGCTGTGTTTGGCGATACTATCGCGGGCGAGACTAGACGGAAAAAGGAGCAAAATGCTAAAATCTCACGTCAAGTATCTGAACACGGTGTACCCTGCTGTCACTTGGCGCATGGCAGTCGGTTGGGCGACGGCGATGACGTTGTTTGGCTCTGCTACGTTCGTGGCATACAATGGCGCAACGTACCCATCGTGGTTGCCTGTTGCTAGCATCGCCATGTTATTCGGCTGGTTGTTGCTTATAACTGTCACCGGGGTGTTTTGGTTGCGTCTTAAAGTGAGGGCTGACGTCGTTGGCGCTGGGAATGGCGTGGTATTCAGAGCTGAAAGAGGAGAACTCACAGAGGCAGCATCAAGAAAGATAATGTCATTTGCCATATTCGCTACTCACCAAGACGTGATTGCCCTTCTGCTGAAAAGGCTGCGGCGGGTGATGGTAATCCCTTCCAGGGGCGAGATTCCGTTGATATTTATCACAATCAAGGCCCAAGGCGTATTCGGGGATGTGGAGACGACCACATTGGATCAACTGGGACAGGAAGCACGCTCCAGGGTGAATGGCATACATCCTTATTGTTGGAGGAATCTGTATTGGGGAGGTCAACCGGAAAAGGCGGAGACAGCAGCAAGGACAGAGGTGGTCAGGGCGATATTGTCGGTGTGCGGAGAACGGAACGAAGAACAGCAGAGGCGAATCATGATGTTGGCGGATATAAAGAAATTTCCTTTTTTTGCTCCTTAGATGTATATTTCAGCGCACCGAGAGCGTCGCTGTAAGTATAGACCAGGAGGTGCTTCTATGGTCAGTGAGAAAGTGGCGTCATTGAGCGAGCACAAGCGCCAGAAGGCGATAGCGCAGGTGCGGAAAGTCTTTGCTGAAGCGGGACATCCTGTCGATCACTTAACCGATGAACAATTGATGACGGACGTTGACAAGGCGCAAGTTGATTTGGTGAAGACTGCTGTGATTTTTGATCGAGTGAAGGCTGCTTGGCAGGAAATAGCCGATGTGATTTGGGCAGCTACGGATAAAACTAATAAAAAGGACACTAAATGACTAAAATGACTAATATGGTTCAGTTGATACGCCAAGGTGCGACTGTGAAGACTCGCGACATTTGGGTCAGATGCGAAGAAATACTTTGGGTGGCTCCGCATAGGTTGGATGGCACTGAAATTGGTCTCCCAGGCCACACGGTAATGGTCAGGGAGCTGCCTCACGAAGTGATTGACGTGATTGAGGAGCAGGTGAAAAATGAAAGTTAGTAAACATGACTCAGAAGGCGAACAGGCGAAAGAAATTTTGGAGTTGAACAAGAAGCAGACTTCCACCGCTGAAGCCCATAGAGCTATTGAAGCCGGATATTATTCGTTGGTAGTTGATGCGCTTGCGATGTACGCGTCCAAGAGCAATCCGCACCTTTGGGCTCGAATAATCCGGACACTTTTGGGTACGTTCGAGCACCGCAAAGAGGCTGGCGAAGTCGTCTCAGGCGTGGAGGAGAAATTCAGAAAAGACTTGCGCGAATTAGAAAAAATGATGGAGCGCCAAAAAAGGGGATGACGTATGGGCTTGACCGCGCAAAGGCGACAAGAGATCATCAGGCTAGCGCTGGACGCAGCAGATGGCAAGGTATTCACTTCAGCAATGGTCTCAAAGGACGCTCCGCCATCAATGCTGCTTAAGGTGTTTTTGCCTTTGGCGGATTTGAGTGCTGAAGGGCGTAGGCAGCTGAGGGAAACCAAGCCGTATCTGCTTTATGAGTATTACTCCAAAGCGTTGTGCCCATCAGGCGGGCCATACCCAGCGTTTGAGACTGTGAAAATGCTCAACGAAGTGGAATACACAGTATTCACCCAGGCATACGAAGAGTATTCAGCAGCGGTGAAGGAAGTCAGAGGCAATAAGTGAAACGGACACCAACAAAATGCATCGTTCTGCCTATTCTGCTTATGGTGGTTGGCGTTGCGCTTATGGCTTGGGTGGCTTCGTTCGTCCTTGCTACTTGTAATCGAGAAAATAGAGCGTTGAAGGCGCGTTTGGAAAGCGCTCTGGCCCGCCCAGATTGCGAGGAGTGCGAAGATTGTTCAGAGCGCGTAAGGTCGTGGACTGAGCTGTATAAGGTCTGTGAGGGGTGGAAAAAGTACGCAGGAGGCTGCGCTGAAGAAGCGGAGCATTGGAAAGAGCTAGCAGAAAACTGCGTTCATGAGAAAGTAATGGTGAAGACGAAATGAATATGTATAATATGTTGAACGGGCTGTGTCCGGCCACTATTTTCTTGATTCCTATGCTTGGGGACAAACACCCTGATCAGTATCCTCGTTTCAGGGATTGCTTTTCGTGGGATGAGAACAGACCAGACCTTGAAAAAGGCATATTCGTTTTCACGCGCGTTGGTGGAGGGAATAGAGACCAAGGATATGGAGAGGAATGGCTTGAAAAGCATCCTGAATTCGTTGAGACTTATGATGAGGAGGGGGATAACACCTATGGGATGTATGTTTTCAAAGTCCCAAGCAAGTGGAAAGACGATTACTGCCTTGTTGAAGAAAGAGAATTCAGCGATGTAAGCGACGAATACAAGAAGCAGGTGGAAAAAGTGTATCCTAAGTTGATAGG
>Ga0180433_10008856_pt1 | contig 12443 bp, 7 predicted proteins | sample SS_ome_8_FD_132980 | JGI IMG/M metagenome (GOLD analysis project Ga0180433, IMG submission 132980) | Hypersaline lake sediment archaeal communities from the Salton Sea, California, USA - SS_1_D_1 metaG | ecosystem: Environmental > Aquatic > Non-marine Saline and Alkaline > Hypersaline > Sediment... | reverse complement strand
TTACCGATAGCAACCAAATTACCCTGAACTGTTAATCCCTTGCCTTCTCTGAATTTTATATCTACTCCAGGTTCTATAGTTAGTGTCACATCATTATTCACAAATAAATCATCCGTGACAGAAACGACTTGTCCATGATACCATTTGGTGTCTGTATAAATCGTTCCGTAGACATCTATGTATTGGGGAACGGCTGTTGCTGTGATAGAATAGCTTCGCAAATGGTACATATATGTAGTTTCCGGTTCATTTTCCATCGAACTAACTACAGTGTGAACGAGGTTTTGGGAGGTCCCGAAATCCGGGATGGAAGTATATAATTTTTCAATGTAGTAGGGGAACTGACTCTGACTCATATCAATGCACTGAACATCCAAAGGATCATGTTCGTTGAGTCCATATGAAATCGCGGTACATCTAATCAGATTATTCTGACTCCAATAAGTGCTATCTTCATCATGAACATCAAATTCAAGACTAAGGATAGTATTGGGTGGGAATGGATTCGAAGCTTCGAATGCAACATAGTCTGCTGCATATATCTCTATCCCTGCTTCGGTATCCCAAGAACCAGGAGATGTCTGATACGTCGAATTATGAACGATTGGTACACCCAGCTGAGAAACACTAAGGAGTCTCGGATACCAGTTACCACACCCATCTATCGTATCCGGCCAAACCGGATCAGGGTAATCATTGCAATAGCCGTTTATATTATCGCTGAGCCATCCCACTCCCGTTGTGTTGCCTGGAGGACGAATACGAACTACATGATTCGGATATTCCCACTTCGGATCAAAGTTTGTTCCGTCAAGTAGGTTGGCCAATGTCCAATTGTGAAAGATTTCACGTTTCAACTCAGGATCATTTTGGTAGCCCCAGGCGACGTAATTATCAGCTGCAGCTCCTAATCCCGTGAAAGTTTTGGTATATAGGGCACCGTTTGGTCTTTCCACTCTCAGCCACTTATATAAAAGATCATCAGTTATATCACCTGGAGTTGATCCATTAAAATGATCATATATATATGAAGACAGCAGAAACGATACGGTATATTTTGATGTATTATCTGCCGTTACCTCAGAATAACTAGCATGATATGGAATGCCCCGTGGGCTGTTGTTATGTACGAGATCATAGTTGCTATATATAAACGAATCACCGACATTTGTCCTACTATACCCACAAACAACAGCTGCTGCTTCAGCAAATCCTTCCTCAAATCCATGGTAATTGAAAAAGCTTTTTATTGTATGTTGGAATTCATGAGCGAAAGTTCGCCCGGCCCATTCTCCATCATACCAATCATCTGGAATCTCCGAAATAGTAGAATGGTGCCCTGCAATATCTATGTATGTATAGTTTGAGTCGCACATTCCCCCCCAGGGAGCACATGCGACTAATCGGATCTCTATTGACGTCTTTCCATTGTGCGTTGAACCATATTCATCAGGATATTTAAAGTTATATTCATTAGTGCCGAAATCTGCATATTGATGGATAGTAACACCTAATTCCGGATGTACCCCTGCAGCGAAATAATTCCATATCGTCCTAATGTCATTATCACCATGAGAACGCCAAATACCTCGGATAAATTCTTCAAGGTGCTCATCATCCAAGACTTCTCCTTGATCACTATATTGCTCCCAAAGCAAAGAATCCACCTTAAGATCAATATCCTTATCTAACTCCACATATATATCAGGCACTAGTTCAAAAAGATCGATATCATGCCAAATCCATTGACGAATATCCTCTGGGTCTCCGCAATAGACTTCGCCGAATGAGCAGTATGGAAAGCAGAAAAAAAGTACCAAAATGAATATGAATAATTGGCCGCTTATCATTGAAGCCCCCTTCAAAATGTCTGCCAGTTTTTGTAAACTCTATTCTATGATTACAAAACGCCCTGAATACCTCCTCCTTTCACCCTCAGCTTTAAAAATATAAATACCTGAAGGCACACGAATACCAGATGAATATCTGCAATTCCATGATAGACGAAATCCATGGATAAAATGATAACTATATTCACGTGAAGCATCCCAACTCCACACTAATCGTCCTTGAAGGTCATAAACTGTTATTTTTTCTGGTACTTTTATTCTCTCATCAAAATTGAAGTGCACTAAGCCGTATGAGGGATTGGGAAAAACGGTGAAATCCGTATAGGGTTTTATAGGCGTGTCGAGTTCAATGATATCAAGGACTTCATTCATACTGAAAAGAATCTCATAGTCAGTTCCATCAAACCCCTGCCATACCACGCATGCTATTCCATTAATCGATACACAAAATTGTGGCACTTCATCGTCCAAGCCATCTGCCGTGCTGATATGTATTTCAGGAAGCCATGAATCCTCTTGCTTGCGGCTGAACAGTATTTCTCTTCCATGCTCACTGAAACCATAGTGTCGTTGCCAAACTATCCAAGGACTTCCGTTTATTACCTCTATCCCAGGACCAGCATTACTATATCGATTATCAGGGTTACTGGAGACTTGCTCCAACGGGAGCCATGAATCCTGCTGTCTTTGTGAAGCCCAAATTTCATTACTTCCATGTGTAACCATCCACATATCTCCACTACTACCTATAGCTATACCATCCCCATATTTTGCATTGGGCACTGTGTCAGGTGTCGCCCAATGGTCCCCCGTCCAGTAACTAGTCAAAACAGCATGATCATAAAGACCAGGACCTGAACGTCCCCAAACCAGCCACACATCGCCTTGTCGGCCTGAAGTGATATCTCTAGAATTAACTCTACCAGGTCCGGAATTCGGAAATACCAAATCAGGAATACTCCATTGATTCTCGACACATCGGGAGTAGTAAAGCATCGAATCGTAGTCTTCGTTTACGTACATTGACCATACAGCCCATGCGACCCCTTCGTAATCCACAGTGAGTTGAACATCAATAGGTTCTCTGAAAAGGGAAGAATCCGGAAAAAGAGGTGTTATAGGCTCCCAATCGATATTGTTCCACCTCGTGTAATACATGTAAGGAGGGGCGTTAAATACACTGACTAATAATAACCAGGGTAAACCATCTGGGCCGACAGCTATAGCACCTAAATCGTCAATATCGATTCCACCCAAATTTACTGGTTGGGGAATTGACCAATAGCCATCTTCAAACCTTGTGTACAGGATTTCCGTTGTGTTAGGACCATAGTTCTCCCAGATCGCCCATACTACATTGCTATGATCAACTGTGATTTTGGGTTCCCAATCATCATATAGATCATTGATGCTGATCTGTGCTTCAGGAGTCCACTCGATTTGTGCTTCAGCAGAAGGAATTAATCCAATTAAAAGGAAGGTCAGTATTACTATTATGTATGGAGAAAATACATATCTAAATCGTATCTGGGGTCTGCTTATGGAATTGACTGCATGCATGGCATTACACATATCCGCCCCCTAATCTGAGTACGAATATATTCCCCACGAAAACATTCGCAAGTCCTGACTTCCTGATAATGTAGAGGACTATTTGCCAGACCATAGATGCTAAAGGAATGATATCCTATACTCTGCCTGCTCATCAATGTAGGGGGTACCCACCCACCCAAAGATTCTTGGGAGTCCCATTCCCGAAATATATGGATTCACCCATATCCCCAAGAATACTTGAAACCGAGTTTTCATAAAATGGATTATGATTTTGTCGCTAGTGATCATTGGGGAGTGAATGAGTATGGGGATACCATAAAGAACATCCCCATAGCTCACTTAATACTCACTCCCTAAATTGAGAAATCATTTATGTACCATATAATAATAAGCTCGTTAATAAGCCTAAAATTCATACTCTTGGTCTATGACTTTGACCAAGTTCAACTGGACATACTTTCTTCCACCCCTGTCCTCAGGCATTTGCTTGACTATACCTTGTACTTTTACAAAGCCATTGATCTGAAAATGGGAATCAAGGTCCTCTGGAAACACAATCCCCAAGTCCTTGTTTTCCCATAGTGCACTAGGGATTGTTCCCGTACGGTCTGACAGTTTCAAACTAAGATACCTTGATCCCAGCTTACCTGCTTTGATTGAAAAATCAGACAACAAGAAAATGTTGTTATATAGCACATCTCCAACTGCAAGTTCACTTACTGAAATAGACATTCCTCTACCTCCATGTTTAAGTCTTTGATTTTACTGTCTTTAGAATATTTCTGGGAAAGTTGGAAATCCTTTATGTACCAATGGTAAACCAACTTTATGAAACCGAGTATTCATAAATTGGATTTCTATCCTGTCTTTGGTAGATACTGAGTAGGATTTATGATACTTCCCCAAGGATACCCAGGCTAGCGAATTTTACTAGATAATATTTTTAGTCGACCCAAATATGCCTTAAATAATTATCAGACAATTTTGGCCTATGTATGGCGATAATTTCGGTATTTACATAGTTGCTTATGCGGACTAGGGGTCGCGTCTCCACATTTGACATTCAACTGGGCGAATTCCGGCGGACGTTGGTTCTGGAATTACTCAAAATGAGGCATGTAAATTGAATTCGGTACCAAGGTGCCCCAAATCTCTCACATCCTTGGCCGGTCGCCGACCTTGAGTCGATCACGGCGCAACCCAGCATCCAATAAGTGGGTGCTGGACCAAGCCGGTCTGCCTGTCCCTCGAAGCCATCCGGGCGAAGCCAGTCGACTCGTCCCGGCATAGTTCTCTGACGACGCCGGAAGCCAGGAGTATTTGAAGGCGTTGATTCCTAACGGCGAAGCCAGTCGTAGCCAAGAGTCCACGAGGGCGAAGACCCCCCGGCGCAGCCAGTCGAAGTCAGGAGTCTTCGAAGACGTAGATTCCTAACGGCGAAGCCAGTCGTAGCCAAGAGTCCACGAGGGCGAAGACTGGCGGGGCATACGGGACGATGTTTTAACTTTCTTGAGATCAGACAGTGATGAAGCCAGAAAATTGATACGTGATCTTGAAGCGCTTCAATTCGTTGCTTGACGAAAACATTCACCCTTGATGACGTTGAATTCTTCATTCGTTAATATAAGCATCGAAGTCGAACTCCCCGACGCGATTTGAACGCTCTATCTCAGCTTCAAAAGCATCAACGGCGATGATCATATAGATTACGTGATTTTCGGATTCCCGATCTGGAGAGGGCATCACGAATCAATGGCGCTTTTCCCGATTGATGGATATTTCTTCTCACTCGTGAATTATGCGCCGATCCAGTTCGTAAAGGCATACGCCTATTGATACGATTCGACGAATAGGATATCGAGGAGCATATACTATGCTCATCAAACAAAACAAGCATATATTCAATCTATCTATTCACAACCACCCTTCTAACGACTCTCTGATCACCCGAAGAGAGCGCACATAAATAGGTCCCCGGGGAGACCCTCATTCTTTTATGATCCAACCCATCCCAGATCAGATAATCATTTGAACCATTCGCTGAATTTGAATGCAGCTTTCTTATCAGATGTCCGCCAATATCATATATACGTAACTGTACATTAGCAGACAGATCGGATTCCAAAGGGAAGGTCACGACTGAGCTCGATGGATTCGGGAATGGGTTACAGACGAGTTGTACATTTGACGGGGAAATACTCTCAGATCCGGACGGGTCGTATCGCCCATAGAAGATATCGCGTCCCCAATCTGCTCCCCCCTCCCAGACAACCCACACAACTCCGTTATTATCCACAACAAGATCAGAATATTCATCGATTGCATTGTCGGGTGCTGTGATGATAAGCGGTACCCTCCACTCAAAACCATCCCAATGATTGATGCGGATCTCACCGTCTCCAGACCACCAGGTAACCCACGGCATGGCGTCAGGTCCACTATGGATGTTTGGTTTGATATTGAATAAATCGGGTGTTCCGCTCACCAACCCCATATCATTCCATTGGTTATCTACCCATCGTGCGGACATTACCCTTCGTTCCGCCTCGCCCTGTTCCGATTCCTGCCAGACCACCCATGGCATGCCATCTGAACCGATATTAATCTGCGAGAATTGCTCATAGATACCGGGCGTATTTGTAATATATCCGGTTTGCTGAATCTCCATGTCCTTGAAAATGGTAAAACAGATATCCTGATCCTCCACACCATCATATCGTTGCCATACGATCCACATTGTTCCATCGGGAGAACTCGCAACGGATGGATACCAATCGACGATATCTGAATCGAACTCAACACGCATCCGTTCAGTCCACCCCAGCGAATCTTTTGTTATTGCATAGATATCGAAAAGACCTGTTTGAGCACTTACCTGGCTCCAGACGATCCATGGTCGACCGGAATTATCTATTGAAATATCAGGTTCATAATGATCTACTGAATAGATCTCCGTAGGTCTTTCATAAGCGGACCAATCGTTTTCCTCCCATTCAGAATAATATATCTGAAGTTTGCTTGAATATGGTTCCACCCAGACAGCACTCACCTCTCCCTCATCGAAGTTACCGATACTCGGCCAATACTTATACAGGCTTACACCAGGAGATATTTCCGATTCCTCGATCCACTCATCTTCCCAACGGGAATACTTAACATGTCTGCCTGAGGAAGTCTCTTCTAGCCAGATTACTATAGGCACTCCTTCCGAATCCAGATCGACGGCACATGAACGATTATCCCATTCGGTATCATGGTTTACAATCCCCTCTTCATATTGTGCATAGACTGGATAAAGCATTCCATGACAAAACAAAAGGATTATCGTATAACCCCACAGTTTTACTGGTAATTTCAGATCGGATCTCAAAATCCTTTATGCCTTTTTTGGGAAAAGTTGTGGTTTCTAATCACGGATTTCTTGCGTATTCTATTAAAAGTACGGGTTCGAGTCTCCGTACATCCAAGATGCCCACTAATTGGTCAGTATTTTCGGTTCCTTGAACCGGCATAATCATAAATCCATAATTCGGTGTTTCGCTTGTCCCATCATACCAATCACGGATAAACGATGTCACATTGAAGAATGGTGGATTTTTCATTCCATCACCAACAACTCCATAGACAAAATCAATTTCATCCCAAATGCCACCTTGTTCAGACCAATCAGCCCCTTCCCCTGTCTGATCCCACGACACATCATCGCCGTCCCAGTTTTGCAGAACAGGAGCCACAGTGAATCCGACGCGTTTGATGTCACCCGGAAGTGAAATATCCCCGAGAAGTAGTTCTGCATATTCTATCCTCATCCCTTGGGGAATCTGATTTAGATCAAATTTGAGCAATATCCTAGGTTCCATTTGCCCTTCTTGTTCCATATCCGCTCCGGGCGATATACCGTTGATCGTTGCTTCGTCTGTCGGGATTAGTTCGACTGTATATGTTTGTTGAGTAAAAGAATTGTTAGCTAGTACCATCATCAGGCCAAGGGAAACGGTTATTACGATTCTTGCTTTCATGATTGCCCCCTCTATCGTATAAGGACTATACGCTTGGATTTAACAAAAGACTCTGTTACTATTCGACAAACGTATACTCCGTTTTTCACTTCTTTGCCGCTATTATTGAGACCATCCCATTCAATTGTATAGGAACCCGGTTGTTTTGTTTCTTCGAGAACCGTGCGAACAAGATGACCGGTAAGGTCGTATACTTGTAATGAAACCTTTGTATTACTATTGATGGCATATTCCATTCGGATATTGGTTTCCACGGGATTGGGATAGACTTCGAACATCTCTTCAATTGAGTCAGTTTCAGGAAGAGGCGGGGCAAATGGTCCTCCCCATCCTGAACAATCCTCACTAGTCGCTATTAATGTATCATGGTTCCCGCATAATGCTGGAAATCCTCCATAACCATCCCAACAATTCCCGTGAGCAAAAAGGCTGTCGAAACTACCTTCTCGCTCAATATAATATTCAAGATCACAATCGTTGTTATCGAAATAATTGAGTCCATGATCCTCTATGTATCCGGCATTAACTCTTCCCGCCACTCTGCACGAGATTCCAACATCACCAGAATCAATGAAGTTCCGTATCTGACAATGTCTGGTTTTAGGTTCAGATGTATAACCGTGACTACGAATACCTGCATAACAACTGCCGCATTGTCCGTTTGATTCGACAGTCAGGTCATGCATTTCGAAGGAACCTGATCCACGTCTTTGATTGAAGTAGATTCCGCAGTCTGTATTATTAAAAAATGTACAATTTCTGATTTTCGTTGATCCTGATCCGGGAGCTTCGAAATAGATCCCATACTGATTGTTAGCAAAATACAGATCTCTGAAATCGTTCTCCGAGCTTATGCAAGCTCCCCAGGCATAGAGACCGGTGGTGTTATCTTCAAATTCATTATCGTACATCTCTTCGATCACAACGCCGTCGAGATACATGCCATAATCATTCTGGTAGAAATAATTTCCACAAATAGGATCATCAATCGTAACGGGATTGGAACCGCCTTTAATGAGTAATCCCTTATCGGAGCAATATTGAATCGTACAGTTTTGAATAAAATGTGGTTGGTAGTCGTACAGCGCTATCCCCTTTTCAGGATATTCGATAATACAGTGCTCAAAGTGAACTCTGCCTTCGCCGCTGAATATCCCGACCCAATCTCCCGGATCTGGATTCTCATTCTCCGATTTGAAAGTGATAGGATAGATTGAACTTCCGATAGCATTTAGAGTCCCCGATACCGTAAGGTATGCATCATTTTGGAACTCAACGATAACACCGGGTTCAATGGTCAGAACGACACCACTAGATATAGTCCGCCCCCCAGATACCGTAACAATCTGACCGTGATACCAGCGTGTATCACAAGTAATCGGTTCGGAAATTGTTATATATTTCGGAACGGCAGTGGCATTTATGGAATAGCTTCTCATTGGATAGATATAATAAGTTGGAGCATGTGGAACTAGATAATCATACTCCATTGCGCCTACAATTGAGTGTACTTCGGAAACCATCCCACTTTCCAGACCAAATGAGGAAATCTGATGATAAATCAAATCAGTATAGGAAGGGAATCCCCAATGTACGTTCTCATTATGCTCAATAAGGATCGGATTCATTTCGCTACCTGAATAGCCGACAACCGCTATGTTTATATAGATATTATCATGCGGATGGTTTGGGAACTGTTGAGCATCTTCATCATGAACATCATAGGCAAGGCTTAAAACATATTCCTCATCCGAAGGAAATCCGGAAGCAGGTGTGAATGAGACATAGTCCGCCGAGTAAATCTCTATACCAATATCATCATTTGAAGCAGATGTATCTCCAGATCTTACAAATGAATCTGTGACACTCGGGGAAAGAGAGATTTCTGGAAGTGTCCAATCTCCGCAATAGGACGGATCGGAATTACAATTGTCACAACTATTGTCAGAAAAAAGTCCAATCCCTTCCTCGCCTGCGTTCCAGACTCTAATATTATGATTCGGAAACTGATATTGGGTAGGAGCATATGTTCCATCAAGTAGGCGAACGACTGTGTACTCAGCGAACATTTCCCTCACTAATTGTCGCGCATCTTCATAACCGCATCCGGCATAATTCATCATCGCGTATGGAAAAGCTCTTTCTCCAAGGTTTTGATCTCTAATGAGAATGTACAGAAAGTCGTCTTCAATTCCTGGCCCACCATTGTATTTCTCAAATAGGAAAGTATTCCAAAGCCAAAATGGCCAATACCTGTTATTTGTATATAGTGTGAATCCAGATTGGCATTTGTGAGGAAAAGAAGAAAAGGAATGATTGAATGGAAGATCCGCATTTAGCCATGGTCCGCTCGGTGCAACATTGATCTTTGAATATCCACAAATACTTACTGCGGCTTCGGCGAACCACTCCTCAATATCGCCATCCTCATCAAAATCGTAATGACATTCCAATGTATGTCCGAATTCGTGAGCGAAATTACGAGGTGCCCATTCCGGCTGATACCAATCATCGGGAATAGAGGCGGGATTATCGAAGTATCCGGCAATATCAAGATTAACTATGTTGGACGAGAACCACCCCGATCCGATTTCTGAGCAAGCATGGAGTCGAATGATAACATCGGTTTCATTTGATGGCCAACCCGATTCCCCGGGAAAATATGGATATCGAAAATTTGCCGAATCACCATATGAAGCATGACCATATTTTTCTACTCCCATACCCTGATCAACGGCATAATAGTCCCATATTGTTCGTATATCATTGTCTAAATATGATCTCCAAATAGTTTCTAAAAAGTTCTTTAAATGAGTATCATCAACTATACCAAATAGAGGATGAGTTGAATCAAAACTTGCAGCCCATAACGAGTCTTCAATCTCCAGATCGATATCGTAGTCAATCCAAGGCAAAAGCCCATCTTCAAGGTTCAGATCTGGATCCCACAAATCAACTGGATGGTAGGTACAATCTCTACAACTCGTCGTGTCCTGACCACCGCAATAGGGTTTAGCAATCGAGCTATTAAAGTAAGTCAAAAGAAAGATGATGACGATTATTCGGAAAGTAAGTCGAATAGAAAACATAACACCCCCCATTTTATGAATGAATTCGATTATCTAATGAGAACAACTCCTCCTTCCTTTATAGTATTATCTAAAAAGACCTGTAAATAATAACATCCTGGATTTAATATATTTATTGGAATATTATCGATAATTATGCAATCATATTTTTGATCAATTTTGCCAGTATTTCGATATAATCTTTGTCCTTTTAAATTATATAATTCAATGATAGATTTATTAAATCTATTTAATCGACAATTAGATAAATATATATTAAATAATTTATCAATTGGATTGGGATATATTATAATTTTTCGAAGGTTATTATAAGAATAGATTTCAGATTCTAAAATCATCGATTTCGAATAATATATTTCATCGTCCGTACCGTCATATGCAGACCACGCGATAAAAACTACGTTATTATTACTTGTTACTATATTTGGAGTATAATTGGAATATAGATCATGTGTATTAACCTGATATTCATTCCCCCACTCCCCGTCTCTAAATGCATTGATGCTTATATCTGAAAGGCTTGCTTCGTCAATATGATCTGAACTTGACCATGCGACTATGGGATTTCCAATATTGTTACAGGTTATATCCGGCCATCCATCACCATATATATCCGGTGCGGATATAACTACTGGAGATTTCCATTCCGAACCATCATTATTTGATACCCAGATATCACCTCCACTAGCCCAGGTAATCCAAGGCTTACCATTTAAATCAAGATCGAATCTTAAATGCGCGTCAATATCAAACGGAATAGTATCAGGATATGACCATGATCCCCCTGACCAGCAAGATATCATAGGTACATTCTCATACGTCGGTGGTCCCAACCACTTCAGCCAAGTACAGTAAGTTATACCGTCCGATCCAGATACAATATTATATCCTCTGGACCAGCCTTGCCCCCCGTCCACCTCGACAGACTGGGGTAGAGACCATTGATCATCAATAAATATTGAGTAAAAAAGCTCACTTCCTCCACCCCCCTCCCTTTCCACGGCCCAAATGATGAGAGGAGTGTTTGAAGCATCTACCGTAATTCGATGCAAGTAATAAGGAGCATCGACGATATCAGGGAATACTGGGAGCATTTCGCCCCAATCGGAATCGTTCCAATGACAGTAAAACAACCGACGTCCGTCCGGATCATTAGTCTCTATTGCTGCCCAAGGAGTTCCATCAGCTTCAATAGCGATATCGACATTGCCCTGTTGCCATGAATCATCTTGATTAATTCTCTGCGGGAGGGACCATTCATCATCCCTATACACTGAGTAATACGCTTCATTATCAAAACCATCAGAACCAATCCATACTGCCCATACACTTCCATCAGGTGATGCTGCAAGCCTTGGGAGTATGTCATCATAGAGATCGTTGATGCTGATCTGTGCCTCAGGAGTCCACTCGATTTGTGCGTTAGCAGAAGAAATTAATCCTATAAAAAGGAAGGTCAGTATTACGATAATGCGATAAGACAATATGCGTTTAAATCGTATCTGGGGTCTGCCTATGGAATTGACTGCATGCATGGCATTACACATATCCGCCCCCTAATCTGAATACGAATATATTTGCCCGAGAAAACATCCGCAAGCCCTGATTTCCTGATAGTGTGGAGGACTACTTTTGTGTTTTAACTGCAGTTGGAAAAATAGCGACCTGAGCTTTGAATACCGAAAACCCTTTGATCTGATTGCCTTATCGGGGAATACTGATAACAAAAAAACGGCCACCGACATATCGTCGATGACCGTTTCCCACTGCTGGCGGGGCATACGGGATTTTAACTTATTATTTGAACGCATACCTGTCCAAGAACGGTATTTGGCCGAAGCGAATTGAGTCTCAAAGGGCACGATAACTTGATGGTTATAACAAGAAGTCACTCCTTGCGGGCAATACAACAAAAACAGACTGGAACTCAC
>Ga0180433_10008855_pt1 | contig 12444 bp, 15 predicted proteins | sample SS_ome_8_FD_132980 | JGI IMG/M metagenome (GOLD analysis project Ga0180433, IMG submission 132980) | Hypersaline lake sediment archaeal communities from the Salton Sea, California, USA - SS_1_D_1 metaG | ecosystem: Environmental > Aquatic > Non-marine Saline and Alkaline > Hypersaline >... | reverse complement strand
TTAAATGAATATTTGCTGGTCGCTGCTTTCTCTGCCCATCATTGGTTCGAATCCTAGCTGAACAAATAAAAAAAGCGATGGCCTTTATTTTGGCTGTCGCTCTTTATAAAAAAAACACGCCTGATTGGATTCGAACCAATGACCTACGGTTTAGAAGACCGTTGCTCTATCCAACTGAGCTACAGGCGCTTGTCTCATGAAATCAAAAAGTTGCTGAAGTCTTGGAATGACTTTACACTGATGCCAGCCTGCTTGCAAGCTGATTTCCACCCCCTGTGATCAGGTTCCACCGATGTAGCTTCCATCCATAAACGGCCCTTTTTTCCTGAGGGGCGTTCTCGGAGGCCTTGCTGGGCACTATCCAGATACATCAGCTTTTATCGTTCTCCGCTGCTCCCGGCTCAATTTTTACAAGACTGCCCCGTCATCATGTTGTCAAAAAACCAAGGCAGGAGGCTAGGTTGTTGCTCAAAATAAGGGCATGTGATAGAAGAAACTGATTGGTAGCTGCTGGCTGTCAACCTCAATGATGGGAGAGGTCATGAAACAGATCCTATGGGTTTTGACGATCATTCTTGCAACGGCATTGTCAGGCTGTTCAGGCAATAATGGTGGGCAACAACTATTTGACACCGCGAAGCTGGAAGAGCTGCAGGACAACCCCGAACACGCCAGGCAGTTATACCAAGAGATTATCGATCGTTACCCTGAAACCGAGTACGCCAGGAAAGCTAAGGAACGACTTTCAGCTTTACCGGCAAGCAAATAAAACTGTATTTGATATCTTACTAAATCTTCATCTGCCATGGGGCAGATTGATCGATACAACCATCCATGAAAAGGAAAAAGAAAAAGCCATTGAACAAACAGAAAGCCCAGGATCGGGTGTCAGAGGAAGAAACCCCGACATCCGGAAGTCTTAAGTCTCGACCCGAGTCCTCCATAGCTAAGTATGACCCATTGCAGCGATACCTTTGGGAGATTGGGCAGTATCAACTCCTTTCAAAGGAAGAAGAAAAGGAACTCGCCATCCGGGTCTTGGAACATGAAGATCGTGAGGCGGCCTACAGGCTGACAACTGCCAACCTGAGATTGGTTGTCAAAATAGCCATGGAGTTCCAGCGGGTGTGGATGCAAAACCTCCTCGACCTGATCCAAGAAGGGAACATCGGGCTCATGCAAGCCGTTCGGAAGTTTGATCCCTATAAGGGGGTGCGGTTCTCCTATTACGCCTCTTTTTGGATCAAAGCCTACATCCTCAAATTCATTATGGACAATTGGCGGTTGGTAAAGATCGGCACCACGCAGGCTCAACGAAAACTTTTCTTCAGGCTGAAAAAGGAAAAGCAGAAACTCATATCCGAGGGATTCGATCCCAAGCCAAAATTGCTTTCAGAACGGCTTGGCGTTACTGAGCGGGAAGTGACCGATATGGACCAACGCCTGGATGGGTGGGAAATCTCCCTAGATGCCCCCATCAAGGAAGGCTCTGACAATGAGCGGAGTGGGTTTGTTGCTTCGGAGGCCGTGTCTGCTGAGACCCAGGTGGCTAAGAAGGAGATGGGGGCTATTCTTCATGAAAAACTCGCCTCTTTCAAGACCAGCCTGAACGAGCGAGAACTAGATATCCTTGAAAACCGTGTTTTTTCTGACACGCCTACAACGCTTCAGGACATAGGGAAGCGATACAGGATTTCAAGAGAACGAGTACGCCAGATTGAGCAGAACATGATCAAGCGGATGAAGTCCTACTTCGAGCGTGAGATAGATGACTTTGACTCATTTCTGGAAGGGTTGAGTGAAGACTAACGGGCGTCCACACAGATATTAAATCGTCAGAGCGGGTGCAAACCTTGTCCCGATCTATCGGGCCTGGACGGATCTTCCGTGGAGAACTAATATGTTAGAAAAGGAGATACACTAACGATGTTTCGAAAGGTTGCCTGGGCCCTCGTTTTCGTCGGCGTCACTCTCACGCTGTGGTCTTGTCGTCTTCACCCGGTACGCACCCCCACATCGGGCCAAGCCCCTAAGAGTGAGGCCACAGAAATTGGGCCTTACTATTACTATACGCGATCTCGGCTCATGAGGAGTCGGGGTGAAGTCGGTGGCGCTATCGAATTGCTTAGAGAAGCGGCTGAGAGGGATCCGGATTCAATATTTTTGAAGAAAGAGCTTGTCCAACTCTACCTTCGTCACAATGACTATCATTCGGCCCTCACCATTGCGGAGCAGCTGGTGGAAAAGGATCCAAAGCATGTGCCCTCTTTGATTATGTTGGGTAGTATTTACAGCGCCCTGAATCAGCATACAGAGGCCATTTTGGTCTATGATAAGGCCCTGGCTAGTGATCCAGACTCTGAGCAAGTTCATGTCTTATTAGGCATGGAATATGTGAAGAGCAAGGATCTCGAAAAGGCCATGGCTGTTTTCGAAAACCTCATTGACATCAATCCCGCGTCCTTTCCAGGACATTTTCATCTTGGAACGGTCTGTGCTGCTATGGAATCCTACGATGCGGCAGAGGCGGCATTCCTAAAATGCCTTGAACTCAAGCCGGACTATGAACAGACCCGTTTTGAGTTGATCAACGTGTACGAAGCCACTCGAAGAGATGACAAGGTTGTCGACACCTATAAGGAGATTCTTGATAATCAACCGGACAACATCAAGGCAGCCGTTGGCCTTGGCCATTTTTATCTGAAAGTGGGCCGATCCGACGAGGCCGACGATGTGTTTGACGAGCTCAAACTTAGAAGCGGATTCAATCCACTGCTTATTAAACAGATCGCCCTCATTTATCTGGACCAGAAAAAATACCAGGAGGCAGCTCAAACCTTACAGAAACTGCTAAAAGAGGGCCAAGACAAACCAGAGGTCCACTACTTTTTGGGCATGGCTTTCGAAGGGCTTCAGAAAACCGATGAAGCGATTGCCGCTTATGGGAAGGTTCCTGAGGAATCTGGCTATCATCAAAGTGCCATTGTACACCTTAGCTTTCTTTACCAGGAAACGGGCCAGGGAGACAAGGCAGTGGACCTGATGAACCAGGCCCTTAAAAGAGCCCCTAAGGAACCCGAGCTCTATTTGTTTTTGGGAGCGCTCTATGAAGACATGGAGCGCTATGACCAGGCCATTGAGACCCTGAAGCAGGGGCTGGACCTTCAGCTTGGGGATGTAAGGCTTCATTTTCGACTCGGCGTCATCTACGACAAGGCCGGTAACAAGGATGCGTGCATTCAGGAGATGAAGGGTGTTATCGAGGCAGATCCGAACCATGCCGAGGCTTTGAATTATCTGGGATACACATATGCCGACCTGGGTACAAACCTGGATGAAGCGGAAGGACTGATCAAAAGGGCCATGACTCAGAAGCCGAAGGATGGTTACATCACCGACAGCCTGGGATGGGTCTACTATAAGCAGGGCCACTATGAAGAGGCCGTCAAATACCTTGAGGAGGCGGTCAACCTGGTTCCTGACGATGCCACCATTCTGGAACATCTAGGTGACGCTTATATGAAGACAAGAGATCTAAAGAAGGCTCTTGATTATTACAATAAGGCCCTGAAGGACAAGAAAGAGGATAGAGAGACCATTGAAAAAAAGATAGAATTGATTGAAAAGAAACTCGGCCAGGATGCCTAGACACACCCTCCTTATTCTCGCTACTTTTGTGCTTCCATTCTACGCTGTTGCATGTGCTCCCACACCGAGGGCTGCCTTGGAAGTGGGCGCCCCGGATCCAGCCTCTTTGATAGCCTCTTTGAAGGAGCGCCAAAATGAGATCAAGAGCTTTAGAGGCCTCGGGGAGCTGAGTTTGATGGTCGGCAGTGAAAGGCAAACCACCCGTGTGGCGTGGATTGGCTCTCAACCCGGGAACCTGCGGGTTGAGACACTAGGGCTATGGGGGCTGCCCCATCTGACGTTCATAATCAATGGGTCCACTTTTTATCTTTATGCCCACGCAGAAGATCGTTGTTTTAAAGGAAAAGCCACGGCTCGGAGCCTGTCGCGTCTGGTATCTGTGCCTCTGCGAGTGGAGGACCTTTTTGTGGTCTTGTCAGGCCAAGTGCCTGTTCTGCCATTTCGTGACGCCAAAATACGGCGCTCGGAGAAGGCGGGGCAATGGTGCCTCGCCCTTTACAAGGGGTGGGGGCGCCTGGTTGAGAGGATGTGGATCGCAGAGGGCGGAAAAACCGTTGAGGAGATTGAGGTGTTTAACGGCAGGGGAAAGCTTCAATACCGGGTTGCATTCACCCAAGTCCGAGAGGTGAAAGGGGTTTGGATCCCCAGAAGGATCATCATTTCAAACGAGCAAGACCCTGTGTTGTCACTCCATGTGGAGGAGTTCCTGACCGAGGTGGCCATCCCCGAGGGAGCTTATGAGCCAAACATTGCATGTGACTGAAATGGTGGGTCTTGATGTCCCAGACGTGAATCTAGAATGAAATTTGTTGCTGATCGAATGCTTGGAAAGCTTGCCAAGTGGCTTCGTTTCCTTGGGTATGACACCACCTATTCTAGTGATCTTTCCGAAGATAAATGCCTTGCCCAAGTCAATGAGGGGCGGATTCTTCTTACAAGGAATACCAGGCTGAGGCATAGGTTGGCACGAGATAAGCTTTTTTTTATAAACCACAATGATCCAAGGGTACAACTTCAAGAGCTCATTCGCGGGCTCCGTCTTAGACCAGAGCCAAACCGTTTTTTTACCCGATGCGCGGTCTGCAATGAGGTGCTTGAGCCGATTGAGGGGACAGATGCGTATGGAAGGGTACCAGACTATATATGGACTGCGCACAACAGGTTCTCTCAATGTAAGCGTTGCAGAAAGCTTTACTGGGAGGGGAGTCACTTGGAGCGAAACCGAAAAGAAATAGCGAGACTTCTGGGAGAGAAAGGGGGGCGTTGACGTGGCAGAAAAGGCTTCATCGGAAACAACGGACAATCCTAACGCCGCCGGTCCTGGAAAAACGATTGATGCAGCTCATCACATTCAAGATCTCACGATCCAGAGCTCCCTGGAGAAGATTAGACACAAACTCATGGTCATGAGCGGCAAGGGAGGTGTGGGCAAGAGCACCCTGGCGGCCAACCTTGCCGTGGCGTTGTCTAACCGAGGCTTGAAGGTGGGTCTCATGGACGTTGATTTGCACGGGCCGAGCATCGGTGGCATGATGGGTGTTTCAGGGTTGTTGGATGTCGTTGACGGCAAGTTCGCACAACCCAAGGCGTTTTCCGAGAATCTGAAAGTGATCTCCATGGCCTCCCTGCTTCAAGATGAGAACCAGGCGATTATCTGGCGAGGGCCGGCCAAAATAGGGGTCATCCGGCAGTTCATCTCAGACGTAAAATGGGACAGCTTGGATTACCTGGTTATCGATTCTCCCCCAGGAACAGGCGACGAACCTCTGACTGTGACCCAAACTATACCTGATGCCAAAGCCATTATTGTGACTACATGCCAAGAGATTTCTCTTGCTGATGTACGCAAGTCGATTAATTTCTGCAGGCACGTGAATATGGAGGTGTTAGGCCTGATTGAGAACATGGGGACCTTTAGATGTCCCCATTGCGGACAGCCGGTTGATCTGTTCAAGAAAGGAGGAGGCAAGGCAACAGCAAAGCTCATGTCAGCCCCGTTTTTGGGAACGGTCCCTTTTCATCAGGATGTGGTTCAAGCCAGCGACGAAGGTCGGCCGGTGATGAGCCGTCGAGGAGATTCAGAATTTCACAGGGCATTTGAGGCTATTGTGGATAAAATCATCAAGCAATAAGGAGCGACGAATCTTGAAGCTGTCTGTGGTCATTCCTGTTTATGATGAAATCTCCACCATTGAAGAGATCGTGAACCGTGTGCGATCAGTCCATCAGGACAAAGAAATCATTGTGATTGACGATGGGTCCACCGATGGAACGAGGGAATGGCTGGAAAAGCTGATGATGGAAGATGTGAAGGTCCTTTTTCATTCGGAAAACCAGGGGAAGGGTGCTGCTCTGAGGACAGGCTTTGAACAAGTCACAGGAGATATCGTGATCATCCAGGACGCAGACCTGGAATATGACCCGAGAGATTACGATGGCCTCATCAGCCCCATCTTGGACGGCCGCGCCGATGTGGTCTACGGATCCAGGTTTTTGGGCGGTCCTCACCGCGTGCTTTTTTTCTGGCATTACGTGGGAAACAAGGTATTGACCCTTTTGTCAAATATGTTTACCAATTTGAATCTCACTGACATGGAGACGGGATACAAGGCCTTTCGAGCCTCTCTTGTTGAAGAAATCAGGATCAAGTCTAGTCGTTTCGGATTCGAGCCAGAGATCACTGCCAAGTTTGCCAAGTTGAAATGCCGCATGTACGAGGTGCCCATATCTTACAGCGGAAGGGGTTATGAGGAGGGCAAGAAAATTACCTGGCGGGACGGCTTGGCGGCCCTGTTTCATGTCATCCGCTTCAGATTTTTTGATTGAGCGCTGCATGCTGACCAAGGCAATGGAAGATCCCTGCAGTCGCGACAAATCGGGACGGGGTTGGATCAATGCCGAATCATTGATATACATCTTAGAAGACACTGTCTGAGGAACATTTTTTGGGTAACGCCCTGCAACCAGAAGAGACACCTCTTCCTAGCAAAAGGATAGCCCTTGGAAGCAGGCTGCGACGTTGCAAGAATGTGATCACCTTGGGCGTTCGGACTAATCTGTCCAGCTATGAGAGCTGGCAGCTAGAACTCATCCGTCAGTCTGACGTCATTTATTATCCAACAGCCTTTTACGCGGACATCTTTGACACCATGGGAAAGCGCACTTTTCCAAACTACCACACATACAAATACGCTATGGACAAGATTAAACAGACCGCCCTGTTTAACCTTCTGAAGATTCCACATCCCAGGACCCGTGTTTTTTATGGAAACTATCAAAAGACAATTATATCGGATTACTTCAAGTTTCCCTTTGTGGCCAAGATTCCGAGAGGATCTGCGCTTGGCAGGGGGGTCTACCTCATTCGCAATGAAGGTGATCTTGCCCGGTATAATCAGTTGACTCGAGCGGCCTATATTCAGGAATACCTCAACATTGACCGGGACCTCAGGGTGGTGGTCATTCGTGGTAAACCCGTCCATGCCTACTGGCGCATCGCCCGGCCGGGCGAATTCCGGACCAACCTGTCACAAGGCGCCACGATCAGTTTTGATAATATTCCAGAGGAAGGCGTTGCCCTTGCCGTCAACACAGCCCGTCTTTGCCAGCTGGACGATGTGGGGCTGGATATCTGTTTTGCCGATGGGCGATACTGGGTTTTGGAGGCAAACATGAAATACGGTAGAGAGGGGTTCAGGCAAGCAGGCATTGACTATGACCAGCTTATGTATGAAATGATCGAAAATGGGGAGATCTAATTTAACGGATTTATACAAGCTGAAGGAATCGTTAAATGCCAGGGAAGAGGACTTCCTCTCGCCTCTGGCTACCCGGAGCAAGGATGCCATTCGCCGGCACCCTGAAAAACGAATCGACCTCGGCCATCGCCAGAACTACGCGGTCGATTCCGATCGTATCCTCCATTCCTCAGCCTATACGCGGTATATTGACAAGACTCAGGTTTTTTATCTGGTTGACAACGACCATATTACCCATAGGGTCCTTCATGTTCAGCTGGTGTCAAAGATATCGCGGACCATCGGACGGTTTCTTCGTCTGAACGAAGACCTCATTGAAGCGGTCGCTCTAGCTCATGACATCGGGCATTGTCCCTTTGGGCACGATGGTGAAGCGTACCTTTCCGAATTGTGTCAGGCCCATGGGATTGGCCCCTTTCAACACAATCTGCAAAGTGTCAGATTTCTGGAAAGAATTGAGCGAAAGGGGAGGGGATTAAATTTGACCCTTCAGGTCCTGGACGGTATCCTCTGTCATGATGGCGAGATTCATGCTCAAGCACTCTATCCGCAACCCGAAAAGACCTTTCAGCTTTTGGACAAAGAGATCGTAAACAAGGCTGCTGATCCAGAGCTGCCTGTCACACCCATGACCCTGGAAGGATGTGTCGTGCGCATGGCCGACACCATCAGCTACATAGGACGAGACATTGAAGATGCTATCCGGTTGGGACTCATCCAACGGGATGAATTGCCGAAGAGTGCTGTGCAGCGATTAGGAGACACCAATGGAACGATCGTTTATAACCTGGTCACTGACGTCATCCAGAACAGCCTGGAAAAGCCTGCCATTGCTTTCAGTGAGGAGGTGTCCGAGGCCCTGAAGAAACTCCGAGAATTCAACCTAAACCGAATATATCTTAATCAAACAATCAAACCAGAAGCCGGGAAGATTAACACCCTTTTTAAACTGTTATTTGAAGGGTATGTTAGAGACATCAAGGGGGGCAATGACTCCTCCATCATTTTCACGCAATACCTCGATGATATGTCTGATCAATACAGAAACCATACAAGCCCAGCGGAGATTGCCCGTGATTTTATTGCCGGGATGACGGATGAGTACTTCTTGCGACAGTGTCCAGATGAGCTCCAGCCTCAAAGGATCACCGGCTGTTTTTCGTGAACTCAAGCCCTTTGAAAGATGCAACCCCACCATATATACGAACACTTAGAGAACTTGGCAGGACAATTGGGGATTTTCATACGATATGAGAATCTGTCCAATTCGGAGGCGCCGGCAAGAAGCGGCCTGTGCGTGATGAAGGGTCGTCATCTCTATATTATGGATAGTTCTACAACGCTTTCTGAGAGGATTCGGCTGTTGAGTTCATGTCTAAGCCAAATGGATTTGGAAGGGAGATACGTGTTGCCCGCCATTAGAAAGCTACTGGAAAGTGTGCGGGGAAGGGAGCCAAGTCATGGATACAAGGCCGCAAGAAAGGGAGCTCGGGGATAAAAGTTTACATAATATATATTATCAGACATTGCGCCAAGGTTCATGACCAAGAATTCACTCGACCTTTTGAGTCCTCCAGCCCTTTGGCATCATCTCATTCGGTGGTCTCGCTTTTTTTGCCGGGCTCCTCTTTGACTCTCTTCCTGGACGCCGCAACGCGCTCAACCCCAGTCTTGATGGCCCGCTTGACCATTTTCTCTGCCTTAGCGCCTGTGGTGCGTCCGTCAGACACCAGATCAGCGCTGCCCATGAGTTTTCCCAGCAGTCCGTAGCGTTTTTCAATAAGATGCTTTCCGATGATGCCCACGGCGGTGCCGACCTTGCCTCCAATACCAAGCTCTTCTTCTCTTGTTACGCTCTCCCTTTCAAGGGCATCGGAAACCCGATCCACCTGTTGGGCCAGGGTTTTTCCGAGCCTCTTTCCCATGTCTCCACCCTTGTCGCTGGCAGTTTTCGACAGGGTCTGTGCCACGCGCGTACCCGCACGTTCTCCTAGGGATTCAAACTCCTTTTTTAGTTGTTTTTTTATGTGATTTTGAACCATTGGACCTGTTTGAGGCGCCTTTGCCCCCATCAAAAACTTAACTGCTAAGAAACTACCACAATCTGACGGATTCCGCCAAGGGAAAAGCCAAAGGAAGCAAAGATTGTGGGCAAGTTGGAGATGCCCGCGGACAGGATAAATCAAGACAGGGAATTGGCTCGCTTTTTCGGGTCAACCTATGGTATGGATCGTTTATGGATGAAAGCGGCACCGGGATGGCAGATAGGCGTATTTACACGGTAAGCGAGCTCACCGAAAACATTAAAAAGGTTCTTGAGGAGACTTACCCATTTGTCTGGATTGCAGGTGAAATTTCCAACTTCCGGACACCAAGCTCTGGTCATTTCTATTTTACCTTGAAGGATCCTGGGGCTCAGATAAACGCCGTGATGTTCCGTGCCCAGAACCGAAATCTAAGATTTCAGCCAGAAGATGGGTTGGCAGTCATTGCTATGGGGCGGGTCAATGTGTATGAGCCCAGAGGGGTCTACCAGATTCTTCTGGAATACTTGGAGCCTGAGGGCGTGGGTATGCTGCAACTGGCTTTTGAGCAGGTCAAGGCCAAGCTAGCCGCTGAAGGGCTGTTCGATGAGCAACACAAGGTTCCCCTGCCGTTCCTCCCAAAGAAGGTCGCGGTAATCACCTCCCCTACCGGCGCCGTGATCCGGGATATGATGAAGGTGATGACACGCAGGTTCCCAAATGTTGCGATGGATATTGCCCCGGTCAAGGTTCAGGGAGAAGGGGCAGCTGAGCAGATCGCCGAGGCCCTGGAACTATTAAATGAGCGGGACGATGCTGACGTCATCGTGCTGGCGCGAGGAGGCGGTTCCCTGGAAGATCTCCAAGCCTTTAATTCAGAGGTGGTGGCACGCGCCATTTTTGCTTCTCATATCCCTGTGGTTTCAGCCGTTGGACATGAAACCGATTTTACCATCGCCGACTTTACCGCCGATGTCCGTGCGCCAACCCCTTCGGCGGCTGCCGAAATGATTGTGCCGGTCAAAGAGGAGCTCTCGAGGCAGATAAAGGGGGTCAGGGGTGCCTTGAAGATTGCCATTGTCCAGAGAGTCCGTCTTTTGACGGAGCAGGCTGTTCAGCTTTCAAGACGCCTCATCCATCCAGGCAAACAGGTCGACAACTATCGGTTGAGGCTTGACGACGTCTGGGGCAGAATAGTGCGTGGGTTCTCAAGGCACCTGGCGGACAAGGGGGATCGTCTGAATGTGTTAGGGGGAAGACTGGGCAGATGTAGCCCTCGGATCGTAGTCAAGGATCTTAATACGGCACTTAAATATTGTCGTCAAAGCCTTTTATCTGCAATGCAGTTTTGTTTGGAGTCAAGGAGAAATAGTTTCTCCACGGCTGCGGCCAAGTTAAACGCCCTAAGCCCATTGGCGATCTTGCAGCGGGGCTATAGCGTGACGCGGGCCTTGCCGGGTTACACCCTTGTGAAAGACGTTCAGAAGGTAAATATCGGTGGTCACGTGGAGGTGACTGTATCCAAGGGTGCTATGATCTGTCGCATAGAGAGGAAAAGACGGGATGGCGAAGCTGACATTTGAGAATGCTATGAAACGCTTGGAAGGCATCGTTGAGGCGTTAGAACGTGGAGACCTTGGCCTGGATGAGGCCTTGAAGAAGTTTCAGGAAGGGATCAAGTTGTCAAAGTTCTGCTCAAACAAGTTGGATGAAACGGAGAGAAAGGTCTCCATACTTCTCAAGGACGAAGAAGGAAACATCGGAGAAGAGCCCTTCCAAGACGAAAGCTAAGGCCTCAAAGCTGAAAGCATTTGGCCCATAAATTCAGCTTTCAAGAACATGATCACCATGGGCCAGTGACAACGAACAACGGTACGATTCACATGTTTGACCTGAAGGCCTACTTGAAGGTGAAGCAACAAGCGATCAACGCTGCCCTTGAAGTCCTATGGCACGATCAAAAGTCCGCCCCTCCCCTCTTGGTGCAGGCGATGCGCTACTCTCTTGAGGCTGGAGGTAAACGGCTGCGCCCTGTTTTGTGTCTCTCGGCGTCGGAAGCTGTGGGGGGCTCTGACGTTGATGTGATGCCTGCAGCATGCGCCCTGGAACTCATTCATACCTATTCATTGATCCATGATGATCTTCCGGCGATGGATGATGACGACCTTCGTCGTGGCAAACCCACATGCCACAAGGCCTTTGATGAGGCCACCGCCATATTGGCCGGGGATGCCTTGCTCACGGCCGCCTTTGAGGTTCTCGCAGATGAGGGCCGGCAACAGCCGGATGACGCCTTGAAATGCCTGGAGGTCATCTATCTCATTGCCAGGGCGGCTGGGTATTCCGGCATGGTGGGAGGTCAAATGATGGATGTCTCGTCAGAGGGAAAAACAATCACGGTGGAAGAGCTCGAAAAGCTTCAACGACTCAAGACGGGCGCTCTCATTGAGGCCTCTGTGCGGGTTGGCGCTGTGCTTGGGGGGGGCACCGCTCAGGAAATAGCGGCCCTGAGCGCCTATGGCCGACATATCGGGCTTGCCTTTCAGGTCGCTGACGATATACTCAATATAGAGGGAAAACCTGAATTGCTTGGCAAGCCTGTGGGCAGCGATCAGGCCCACCAAAAGGCAACACGGCCCTCTTTGACGGGACTGGATCAGGCCAAAGCCCGCGCCAACCAACTCGTGGGCAAGGCCTCAGAGGCGCTTAGGATCTTTGGCAAGCAGGGGGAGGCCCTGGTTGCCCTTGCGCGCTATGTGGTTGAACGAAACAGATGAGTGTGGCGCGCCTAGTGTTATCCGGAAGTTCCTCTAAAAATAATGTTTCGCTGTCGATCCATTTTCCGGGCTCCGCGGAAAAGGCTTTCGGCTACATAGTGAGTAATGAAAGCTAGTTACTACGGGGAGCACTAATTAGTTTGCATTTTATATTGCTGCATAGCGAACATGTTCTTCCTGAAAATATTTCTGAACGATACGAGGTTGGCGCTGGCGACTTCGGAGGAAACCTCGTAC
>Ga0180433_10008854_pt1 | contig 12444 bp, 11 predicted proteins | sample SS_ome_8_FD_132980 | JGI IMG/M metagenome (GOLD analysis project Ga0180433, IMG submission 132980) | Hypersaline lake sediment archaeal communities from the Salton Sea, California, USA - SS_1_D_1 metaG | ecosystem: Environmental > Aquatic > Non-marine Saline and Alkaline > Hypersaline >... | reverse complement strand
ATGTATGCAGCAAAATAGCGGATGGCAACACAACCAAAAACCTCACCGCTTCCATGAAGAGGAAAATACTTGAGGCAAACAGGGGCATGGCTGATGACGCGCTGAGAATTCTGGGAATTGCATACAAAGAGACCCGGGAATCCAGGGGCGACGCCGAAAAGGGGCTTATATTTCTCGGTTTAGTTGGCATGATAGATCCTCCAAGGGAGAACGTGAAGAGGGACATAGCCCTATGCAGGCGGGCCGGAATAAAGGCGGTGATGATAACCGGTGACAACGAGAACACTGCTTACGCCATTGCCAGGCAGATCGGGATGCTGGAGGAAAAGTCCAAGGTAATAACAGGCACAGACCTTGATTCGATGAAAGACAGGCAGCTTGAAAGCATAGTGGAAGACGTGGCAGTTTACGCAAGGGTGAACCCGGAACACAAACTGAGGATAGTGGACGCTTTCAAAAAAAGAGGCCATATCATAGCAATGACAGGCGACGGCGTGAATGACGCGCCTGCGCTCAAAGGCGCGGATATAGGCATAGCCATGGGGATAAAGGGCACTGATGTCGCCAAAGAGGCCAGCGACATGATACTGCGGGATGACAATTTTTCCAGTATAGTGCATGCGGTCAAAGGAGGGAGGGGCATCTATGACAACATAAAAAAGTTTGTCCAGTACCTGCTTTCCTCAAACCTCGGCGAAGTTCTGATAGTGTTCCTTGCAATGCTGATAGGGTTCACAGACCCTGCCACAGGGAGCATAATACTACCGCTTGCGGCCATACAGCTGTTGTGGATAAACCTACTGACTGACGGCTTGCCTGCTCTTGCACTAGGGGTTGACCCGCCTTCGCCGGGCATAATGGAGAGGAAGCCGCGCGACCCAAAAAAAAGGATACTGTCAAGGGACATGTTCGGTGATATAGTGATGGTGGGCATCATAATATGCATAGGCACACTCTTCCTCTTCTGGCTTAATCTGCCAAGCGGGCCCCTGGTTGCAGGCACAGTAGCATTCACTACTGTTGTTATGTTTGAAATGGTCAGGGTGCAGTCAGTGAGAATGAAATATAAGATTGGCATCTGGTCCAACAAGAAGCTCATACTAGCCATGGCGATTTCCATCATACTTCAGGTGATAATAATATACGTTCCTGTATTCCAGCCTATATTTAACACAGCGCCCCTAGGCGTGATTGAGTGGCTTGAGATAGTATTGGTCTCCAGCACGGTGTTGGTAATGATGCAGTTTATGGCATTTGTGTCGAGAAGAAGGGGGAAGATGTCATAATGGATATATTATACATACCACTGTTCATGCTGGGCCTGATAGCACTCTTGAAAGGCGCGGACATAGTGACCGACTATGCGTCCAGGATTGCCAGGGCCCTTGGGGTATCAGAGATGGTGATTGGAATAACGCTAGTTTCCATAGCAACTTCCCTTCCAGAGTTTGCTGTTGTAATGACCTCAGCATTCGGCGGGGTGTCCGCCATAGCCACAGGCACAATAATCGGTTCGAACATAGCCAATATAGGCCTTGTTTTTGGCCTGGCGGTCATCGGCAGCCGGTTCTTCATAAAGAAAAAATACCTGAAGCAGGCATACATAATGCTGGGGTTTTCGTTCCTTGTCACGGTATTTTTTATCGACGGTTTTTTCTGGTTTGAGGGGCTGATACTTATAATCCTGGTAATTGCATATTACGTCTGGCTGGTCAAAATATACAACGGCACAGAACAAGCCGAGCACCCGGTTGAAACCCACAAGAAGATATTCGTCTATGCTCTCTTGTGCATTTTTGGCGGCATAGCCTTGGTTCTGGGCGGAAACTTCGTGGTAACGGCTACTGTGGGAATGGCAGAGATGTTCGGCATATCAGAAATGGTGATATCCCTTATAGTGGTGGCACTGGGTACGTCCCTACCAGAGCTGGTAACCTCAGTTTCGGCTGCCAGAAAAAAGCTAAGGGGCATATCTTTGGGGAACATCATAGGCAGCAATATATTGAACCTGATGATACTCAGCATATCATCCATGGCAGCAGCAATCCCTACAACAGCAACAGTCCTTTTTGTCAACATACCGATAATGCTTCTTCTTGCTGCGATACTGGTAGCCTTCATAAAGACCCAGCGCATGGTGTCAAAACTCGAAGGGTTTACGCTGCTGCTGATATATGCCGTCTTCCTTTTCCTGCAGTTCATTTTGGTTTGATTGGTTTCCCTAATTTATCAAGGTTCTCTCCATGAAGGAACCTCTTCAGAACATCAGGCAAGTCCTTTGTATCCACCCTCACCTGTTTCATGGTGTCACGGTCGCGCAGTGTAACGGTGTCATCCTTTAGCGTTTCATGGTCTATGGTGAGCGATGCAACAACACCTATTTCGTCCACCCTCCTGTACCTCCTTCCTATGCTGCCTGACTCGTCATAAAACACCTGGAACCCGTGGTCCATAAGCACGCATTGCAGTTCCCGTGCCCTGGCAGGGAGGTAGTCCTTCTTCACAAGTGGGAATATGGCTGCGTCGAACGGGGACACCAACCTGGGGAACCTTAGCACATCCCTCACGCCCTTCTCCCTTTCATATGCCAGCTCCAGAAGCGCATATACATTTCTGTCCACACCGAAACTCAACTCGAGTACATGCGGCAACACTTTTTTGCCGTCAATGCTTATTTCCATCTTTTCCTTTGAAATCTCCTGGTGGCCCCTGAGGTCATGGTCTGTCCTGTAATGGATGCCTGCCACTTCCTTGAACCCTCCTACGCTCTGCAGATTCAGCTCTACGTCCCAGTGGTACTTGTTGTAGAAAGCCTTTTCCTCATCGCTTAGTTGCTTGAACCTGAACCTGGCTTTCGGCAGCCCCAAAAGGCTAAGGTAAAACTGCTGCACTTTCGCCATATGGTATACGTAAAACTTCGGCAGCCCCAGCTTCTTCACAGCGTCCTGGCAGGAAACCTCCTCAATGCGGTTTTTATTCCTGTTTTTGACCGGGAACAGGCGCAGCTTGTATTTTGCCACGCTTTTAAAATAAGGATGCTTGCTTATGTTGTCAGGGTCAAAAAATATCTGCAGCTCCGCCTGCCAGAATTCCCTCATCCTTATCAACACGTTCCTTGGCGCTATCTCATTCCTGAACGCCTTGCCCACCACCGCCAGGCCCATTGGCAGCCTTTTCCTGAGGCTTTCGAACTCGGGCTTGAAGTTGACGTATGCGCCCTGTGCCGTTTCCCCTGTAAGATAGGCGTCAGTTGCGTCGCTGGTGCCTACCCTTAGCGGAAACATCATGTTAAGCTCGCCTATCTCCCTCAGTTCACCCCCACACCTCGGGCATTTTATATTGTGCTCCTTGATTAGCCTTTCGATTTCCTCTTTTGATATCCCCTCAAAGTTGCCTGCGCCGATTGCGGACTCAAGGAGATGGTCCGCCCTTTCCACGTTCTTGCATTTGATGCACTTGACTATGGGATCGACAAAGGATTCCAGGTGCCCAGAAGCGACGAAGACGTTCTTTGGCATTATCACAGATGGCGATATCTCATAGAAGTTGTCGTCGATAGTCAGGAAAAACCTCCTCCAGACATTTTCCCATTTCCTCTTAAGCATTGTGCCCAAGTGGGCATAATCGTAAAACCCCGCGATGCCGCCGTATATCTGCGAGCTCTGCCAAAAAAACCCGCGCCTTTTGGCAATGTCAAGTATCTTGTCAGCGTCCGCGCCCATAAACAATATTGAAGGGACTGTTTTAAATTTACAGTTTCTTGCCCACTGCGCCTATAACCCTTCCGTACCTGTTGGCCAGCCAGTTGTCGTAGTTCAGCCTCTTCCAGTTATTGGAAGCCGAACGTGTTATACCGGTTCTTATCAGCCTCCTGGAGCGGAGCACGAGCGGGGAGAGCAGGAAGAATATGGAAAAAATGGTTTCGCCGCCAACCACCCTTCCAGGCTTTACGCCTGAGCGGCTCATGCGCTCAATGAGCTCATTTTTGGTGTAGGGGTATTCGTCGCCATAGACCCAGGCCCCGGTTTTTGTGGCGATGTATTTTCCGATCCTGTAAGCGGGGCATTTGCGGTGGGGTACTAGGAGCAAAAGGTCGCCCCTTTTCTTGACAGCCCTTGCGTGTATATCCACTATCTCCTGCCTCCTAGGCTCTAGGAAGTGCTCTACAAGGCCCTCAGAATGGACGAGGTCGAATTCCGCATTAAAATCAGCATCGAATATATCCCCCTGGGCAAGTTCGGCGTCAATGGAGAGGGCATCCAGGTTTTTTTTCACTAATTCAAGCGCCCTTTTTGAGCTGTCATAAAAGAGCAATTTCGCCCCCTTTGCTGCCATTACAAGGGAATTGACGCCTGTGCCGCACCCAAACTCCAGTACCCTTTTCCCCTTAAAATCGTATCCATTGAGCATGATGTCATAAAATGACCAAGTATAAGGCGGGTTCTCAATGTTGAAATCAACCCTGTCTACCCCACTCCACAGGTCCGACCAGTCAGCCTCAGGCATAACATTCACTTGATTAATTTATTATAAATGTTTTCAACCCTGTCGCATACTCGCTCCAGGTTGTGTGAAGACACCGATGCCCTGATGCCAGAGGGGCTGTCCAGGGAGCCCCCTTCTAGCGCTTCTTTAATTTTTTCCGCCAGCGCGCAGTGGTCGCCAGCGCTGAAGAGCATCCCGTTTCGTCCCTCTTTCACCAGTTCGGGTATTGCGCCTGCCCGGGCGCCAATGACAGGGATTCCGGATGCAAGCGCTTCCAGAATGACTATGCCCTGTGTCTCCACAGCCGATGCAGTAATGAAAAGGTCAGAGCTCGCGTAGTATTTTGGCAGCTCCTCATCAGGCACAAACCCGGCAAAAACCACGCAATCAGATAGCCCCATACTTTCTGATGCCGCCTTATACTGCTCCAACGCAGGGCCCTTGCCCACTATAACCAGCTTAAAACCGACACGCGATGACTTAAGCTCTTTGGCGGCTTTCAGCAATACGCCTATCCCCTTTTCGGTTGTTATCCTCCCCACATGAAGTATCATGGGCCCTCCGTTTTTGCAGAATCTCCTTTTCAGGTCATCAGAGCTGTTCCCAGGACTGTAAACATTGAAATCCACACCGTTACTAAGCACGTCGATCCTTCCCCTGCACCCCATCTTATACAGCCCTGCCTTGACGGTTTCTGAAGGGGCGGTTATCACGTCACACCTATTGTAGTACATCATGGAATACTTTTTGGCCAGCCCCGCGATTGCGTCCCGTGTCATGCCCAAACTGCCTGCAACAGGCAGGTAATGCACATATTCGTGCACAGGGGTGTCGAATGTTCCGACCAAGGGTATATCCATGACCCTCGATGCCCTGAGTGCCGCCAGGCCCATAGAGAACGGACCCCTGCTGTGCAGTATGTCAACCTTCTTCCTGGCCAGGGTTTCCAGTGTCCGCCTTGAAGGCAGGCCCATTTTGTAGTTTTTGTAAGAGAGTAGCGAGACGCCCCTGGACCTGAAAACATCATAACCGTCAACCGAATCCGGGCCCTCGCCTACAGTGAATACGGATACATTGTTTTCCCTTTTCATGAGCATGCGGTTCATGTTCCTTATTGATACTACCACACCGTCCACGTTGGGGAGGAACGTCTCAGTGAAAACAGCTATATCCATACAAAATCTCCGGTTTCGCTTTATTTAAGACTATGCCAAAACTATTTATTATGCCAGTGATGTTCATAGCATCCGCCGCTGCAGTCTCAGCCTTCTTTGCCCTGATGGCCCGAAGGTTCGAGTCCCATACAACCACGCAAGCCCTCCCTAAAGCGGAAAAAAGCCCGCTGGTATCAATAATAATCCCCACTTATAATTCCGAAGCGTCCATAGGAAAAACACTTGAGCTGGTGCAAAGGAGCGACTATCCCAGGAAAGAAGTAATAGTGGTGAATGACTCCGAAGACAGGACGCCTGAAATAGCCAAACAATACGGGGCAAATGTGATACAAAACCAAAAAAGGAACGGAAAGGGCTATGCACTGAATCTCGGGAACAAGCATGCCAAAGGGGAACTTCTTCTCTTTCTCGATTCGGATACCGAACTGGAAAAAAACACAATAAGCACGCTAATCCAATCCTTATATTACCATAAAGGTAGGGACACCGCAACAGCAGCTGTAGTTCCAAAATACACATGCTGCAACCAGAATGTGCTGCCGGCCAAGATGTCCCACCTGGAGCAGCAGACGCACCAGACCATGATAAAGGCGCAGATGAATCTGGGAAGCATACTGTCCATAAGGGGCTCCTGTGTCCTCATGCAAAAAGATATATTCGAGGAGACAGGAGGGTTTTCTCCGACACTGCTTGAAGACGGCGACTTCACGGCAAAGCTGCACAAGCTGGGCTACAGGATAAAATATGAGCCGCATGCGAATGTAGGAATCCACGAACCGGAAAGCATAGGGGAATTCCTCAGGGCGAAAAAAAGATACGGCAAGGGGACGCTTTTTTGCGCAATGCGGCACAAAGGGGTATACCTGGCATCCAGGCACGCAGCGCTTTCCTTCTATCCGTGGTTTTTTGTGTTGGGCCTCTTGCTGCTCTTTGTGTTCACTGCCAGCGCAACCAGCCTGCTGGCAATATCCCTGCTCGTGCTTGCGGCAGCGGCAGTCTCATATTCGTATGTTGCAGGCAGAAAATCCTGCCCGAAAAGTGCATTCCTGGCAAAAACAATAAGCATATGCTTTATTCCTGTAATCATATCGGCGTACATAATAGGCGTAGCTTCAGGCGTGAAAGACAAGCTTGCAGGTGCGCCTGAACTGAAATTTGAGGACTGGTAACATGAAAATAGATATGCATACGCACACATGCCATTCAAGCGACAGTGATATGCAGATCGGAGATCTTATAGATGCAGCCAAAAAGCGCGGACTTGATGGCGTAGTGGTGGTGGATCACGGAACGTTGGACGGCGCTAAGGAAGCATTGCAAAAGGCCGAAGGCACGGGGCTGGTTGTGATACGGGGTGAGGAGATAAAGACAAGAAGCGGGGAAATACTGGCTTTGGGCATAAGCAGAACAATTGAAGAGAAACAAAGCCTGTTAGAGACATGTGAACAGGTAAAAAGGCAGGGCGGCTTTATAGTAGTCCCCCACCCCTTTGATGTGTTCAGGTCTGGGCTGGGCGCGGGCATTGAAAGGGTAGCAGGGTTCATAGATGCGGTGGAAGTGTTCAATTCAAGGACGCTGTTCGACCGGTTCAACAGAAAGGCAGCGGACTTTGCGTTTTCCCACGGGCTTCCTGCTGTGGCAGGGAGCGACGCCCATTTCCCTAGCGAGGTTGGCAATGCATACATACAGCTTGAATGCGTGAACCAAGAAAGCGGCATATTCGAGGCAATACGGACGGGCAGGATAAAGATATTTACCAAGAAATCCGGGTTCAGAAGATACCCCAAGACACTTTCGCTTAAAATCAGAAGGCTTTTCTGAGGTCGAAAACAGCTACCAAATCGAGGTTTATTTGCTTCGTCTTCACCATGATGCTGCTGCCGAACTTTTCCAAAATCTTTTTGTACTGCCCGATTCCCCAGCCGTGCCTTTCATCATCCTCGTTTATGCCGTCGTCGTCAAAGGCCTGCAGGCGTTTAATTATGAAATTCGGAAGCCTGACCTTCCCGATGTCATACGGCTCTATTATTATCAGCTTCTTGGTGTTTATGGCGGCGTGCTCCACAAGGGAGCGGTCATTCGGGAACACGTGGTGCAGGACATCGCAGATGACAGTGACATCGTTCTCCGGGTATTCGCTGAAATCGAATATGTCTTTGGTTTTGGCGTTTATGCCCTTCCTCCTGCAGTATTCCACAAAAGTCCTGTTCAGGTCCCAGCCCACATATTTGCAGCTTCTGTGCAGGAACTTGTGCATACGCGCAGTGCCGCAGCCGAGCTCGAAGACAGTCTTGTTTTTCCCTATAGACTTTGATATGTATCTGTATCTCCTGTTCAGCGCTTTTTGGTGGATTGCCTTTAGCATAAGGTTGTAAAGAATAGGATGCCTGTAAACGAATGAAGCCATACCATCACTTTTTATTTCCTAAGCAGGTAACTAATTATATGGTTTACCATGAATAAAAACGCGCCTTATATGCTTACCGAAGAGGGGGAGAAATACCTCAGGGAAGGGCTTCCGGAAGTGCGGCTGGCAAATTCTGTAAAGGGGGGCATGTCAATACAACAAGCCCGTAGAAGTACTGACAATTTTAACATAGCGCTGCAGTGGGCGAAGAAGAACGGCTGGATAAAAATAAAAAACGGCAAGCTTATGCCTGCGGGCAGTGCCTCGGAGACCAGCGCAGAAATCGAGGGCCTCAAAAAGGTTTCAAAGGGTAAAATGCCTACCCAGAAGGAGCTTTCGCTTTTGCTTGCAAGGAAACTGGTCGAAAAACGGAGCGACATATCGAAAGAGGCGGAAAGGCTGGTGGGAAAGCACATAACCAACCTTACGCCCGCCCTCATAAAGACCGGCACATGGAGAAAGGTCAAATTCAAGCCTTATAACGTGACCGCTAAAGGCAACCCAATCTATCCCGGAAAAAGGCAGCCGTATAACCAGTTCCTTCTGCAGGTGCGTAAGAAATTAGCCGAGCTTGGTTTTAAGGAGATGACCGGCCCAATGATAGAGCTTGAATTCTGGAACTTCGATGCGCTTTACCAGGCGCAGGATCATCCAAGCAGGGACTGGACCCAGACATATACTCTCAAATACCCCAAAGCCGGCAGGCTGCCAAAGAAAAGCCTGATTAACAGGGTCAAATCAGTCCACGAGAACGGCTGGAAGACCGGCAGTACAGGATGGGGCTATGAATGGAGCCGCGAAAAGGCTGCACAGCTGATGCCCCGCGCCCACACGACTGCATGCTCTGCACGGCGGCTTGCGAAGGGCGTGGAGATACCGGGAAAGTATTTCGCCATTTCGCGATGTTTCAGGCCGGATATAATCGACGCCACGCATGGGGTCGAGTTCAACCAGACCGAAGGCATCATAATCGACGAATCCCTCAATTTCAGGCACGTCCTTGGTATCCTGAAAACATTTGTCGCTGAAATGGCCGGGGCAGATAAGGTCAAATTCTATCCTGACTATTACCCTTTCACCGAGCCAAGCATCCAGATTTCGGCGAAACACCCTGAAATGGGATGGGTAGAGCTTGCGGGCGCAGGCATCTTCAGACCCGAACTGACTGAGCCTTTGGGAGTCAGACAGCCTGTAATAGCGTGGGGGTTTGGCATCGACAGGCTGGCTATGTACAAACTTGGTGTTAGTGACATAAGATACCTGTTCAGTAGGAACATTGAATGGCTGAGAAACTCAAAAATAGTGAGGTGAAAAATGCCAACAATAGAAATATCGCACAGGGACCTTTGTGGCCTTGTCGGGAAGAGCATGAGCGCGGAAGAGATAGCAGAAGCTGTGCTTTATGCGAAAGGCGAGCTTGACGAACACAGGGGGGATCTGATGAAGATAGACGTGAAGGACACAAACAGGCCTGACCTGTGGTCAACAGAGGGGATAGCAAGAGAAATAAGAGGTAGGCTGGCCCCCGCCGGGATGCCAAAATACAAAGTAGGAAAGTCTGGCATTACAGTGAAGGTCGACAAAAAAATGAAGGGCATAAGGCCATATACGGTATGCGCTGTTGTGAGGGGGCTGGATATAGAGGAGGATGTGCTTTTGCAGATGATACAGCTGCAGGAGAAGATTTCGCTTACGTTCGGAAGGAACAGGAAGGAGGTTGCCATAGGGGCATATGACCTGCACAAAATCAAGCCGCCCATAAAGTTCACTTCGGTGAAGCCTAACGGCATAAGGTTCATACCGCTGGAGTTCAGGGAAAGGATGACCCCTGCCCAGATACTGAAAAAGCACCCCAAAGGCAAAGAGTTCGGGCACCTGCTGGAAGGGCTTCACGAATACCCGATTTTCATAGACTCTGCCGGCGAAGTCCTGTCAATGCCGCCCATAATAAATTCCGACCACACAGGAAAGGTTTCCGGACACACCAGGGACATTTTCATAGAATGCTCCGGGTTTAATATGAAATTCCTTGTGCCGGCTTTGAATACATTAGTGGCAGCCCTTGCTGACAGGGGAGGCAAAATAGAGACAGTCGATGTAATCTATCCGGATAAAAAAACAACCACACCCGACCTCACGCCAAAGGCGTTTTCCCTTGATGTAGGTTACGCCAAAAGGCTGTCAGGCCTTGAGATTGGGCAAAAGGAAATCCGGAACCTGCTGGAAAAGGCAGGATACGAGACGTCTCTGCGGGGAAGAAAAATTAGGGTGTCATACCCTGCTTACAGGCAGGATATCATGCACCAGAGGGATCTGGTCGAGGACATACTAATATCCTATGGGTACAACAGCATAGAGCCGCTTAGCCCGGCGCTTCCCACAGTAGGCGGGCAAGAAGAGCGGGAAACATTTTCCAACACTGTTGCAGAGCTTATGGCGAATATGGGATGCCAGGAAATAATGTCCTACATACTTTCCAGCAAGGAGAGCCTTTTTGAAAAAATGGGCGAGCCGGAAGGCAAGGCTGTGGAGATAGAAAATGCCATCTCTTCAAACTGGTGCATTTTCAGGGACAGGTTGCTTCCGAGCCTCTTGGAGTTCTTCTCCAAAAACAAACATCGGGAATTCCCGCAGAAAATATTTGAGATAGGGGATGCGGTGCTGATTGATGAGAAGGCCGAGACAAAGACCAGTGACATCAGAAAACTGGCTGCAGCAATCAGCAACACGACTGTGGGATATGAGGAAATATCAGGCATACTGGATGCGCTGTTCAGCAACCTCGGAATAGGCTACAGCCTGAAAAAGAAGGACAAGCCGAGTTTCATAAAAGGCAGGTGTGCTGTAATATTTGTCGGAGGAAAAGAGTCCGGTGTGATAGGCGAAATACACCCACTAGTCCTCAATAGGTGGGGGATAGACAACCCTGTTGTGGCCATGGAGATAAACTTGGAGGCATTGTTGCCCCGCTAATTAACCAAAAACAACGGCCACATATTGCCCTATATAATGGGTCGCAATTATGACCAGCACAGCGATTGTTATGTGCTCCAATATTACTTTATGTGGCTGCATCTTTTCCCGCCTAGCGACGTAGAAGCTGAATATTGCGATGAGGGACAATCCCCATATGATACTGGCCACTATTGCTGTCTGGAGCGGCAAAAACAGGATAGGCACGATGAAGCTCAGTGCAAAAGCAAACTTTGAAATGAATGTCGCGGCAGTGGATTCCCATATCTGTTTTGTGGTATGTACGGCCTCGGATTCTTCTGAGATATGTATGCCCATTGCATCGGACAATGAGTCCGCTATCGCTATAATCAGTATCCCTCCTATTATAATCATTACAGAATGAGTGCTGGAATTCAGGCCGACCACCAGGCCCATTGTGGTAGTGATGCCAGAAGCCAGCCCAAAACTAAAGCCCTTTCTGGTTGAATGCTTCATAACATTACGATTAAAGTTATCTTAGCCAGCCGAACAGCCTCGCAGCCAGTGGCATATGTGGCTTATAAGGCTTTCCTATAAGCTGAGCTGCTATTGACCGGAACTCTTGGGCGGACCTGGACTTAGGCGAATTGATTACAACAGGCTCCTTGTTCGCTATGGCCCTTCCGACATTGTCGTCTTCAGGCACCTTGCCTATTATCGGAAGGTTAAGGAATTTTTCAATTTCATTGGCGGGCATCTCATGGGATTCATTTTTCACTTTGTTTATCACAACGCCTATATTATGCGCCTCCATCTGTTCCGCCACCTTGGTGAGTTTGAGTGCGTCAGTCAGCGCGGGTATTTCAGGGTTGGTTATTGTTATTACCTCGTCTGCCGCCCCTATGGCGGAAAGAGCCTCTTTCCCCAGCCCAGCTGCTGAATCTATCAGTATGAAGTCGGTGTCGCTGATTAGCTTGAAGAAGACGTCAACCAGCTCGTTTGTGTTTGGGGTCATTATCTGCGATATGGACACGTCAGCGGGCACAAACCTGAATCCGCTTGGGTGGTAATACATTGCATCCTTGATGCGGGCTCTCCCCTTCAGGACATCCTGCAAGGTTACTGGGTACATGGAAACGCCCAGATGCAGGCCGAGGTTGGATGTGGTCAGGTTCCCGTCTACTGCAATTACCCTCTGGCCGAATTCCGCTAGGGCAGTTGAAAGGTTTGCCACTAATGTGGTCTTTCCTACACCCCCCTTGCCTGATGCAATGCAAATGACACGTGCCATAACAATCCGGTCTACATTAACTTATTTTTGATAATTATAAATATTCTTTTTAGAGTTAAATGCCTTTACAGTAGTAACAGTAGAAATGTCCCCGGTGGGATTTCCTCCTCAGAAGGGGAATGTGTTCCCCTTCTAAAGGGTTACTTCCCCTT
>Ga0180433_10008852_pt1 | contig 12446 bp, 14 predicted proteins | sample SS_ome_8_FD_132980 | JGI IMG/M metagenome (GOLD analysis project Ga0180433, IMG submission 132980) | Hypersaline lake sediment archaeal communities from the Salton Sea, California, USA - SS_1_D_1 metaG | ecosystem: Environmental > Aquatic > Non-marine Saline and Alkaline > Hypersaline >... | reverse complement strand
ATATCCTCAACTTCAAATTCATCCAGAAATCCCCTGTTTCCAGCATAAATAATGAGTATTTGCAGCTCTACAGGCAGAGGACTGTATTGTTCCTGCTTTAAAACCTCAGTAAGCCTTTTCCCTCGCTCTAGCTGCGCTTGACTGGTCTTATCCAGTTCAGTCCCAAATTGGGCAAAAGTGACCAGTTCCCGGTACTGCGCCAGGTCTAGCCGGAGCTTTCCAGCCACCTGCTTCATGGCTTTTATCTGGGCATTTCCTCCCACTCGGGAAACAGATATCCCAATATTGATAGCAGGACGCACCCCGGCATTAAAAAGCTCAGGCTCAAGATAAATCTGACCGTCGGTGATAGAAATCACATTGGTGGGAATATATCCTGAAACATCCCCAGCCTGAGTTTCTATGATAGGAAGTGCTGTGAGCGAGCCTCCTCCCTTTTCCTCAGAGTATTTGGCCGCCCTCTCCAGAAGCCTTGAATGCAGATAAAACACATCCCCCGGAAAGGCTTCCCTGCCCGGAGGCCGGCGCAACAAGAGGGAAATTTCCCTATAGGAAGCCGCATGTTTGGAAAGGTCATCATAAACCACCAGCGCATGCTGTCCCTTATCCCTGAAATATTCTCCGATGGCACATCCACTGTAAGGAGCCAGATACTGAAGAGGGGAAGGATCACTGGCTGAAGAGGAAATAACAATGGAATAGTCCATGGCTCCGTAATCTTCCAAAGCTTTGACAATATAAGCAATGGTTGAATTCTTTTGGCCAATAGCTACATAGATACAAATGACATCTTTTCCTTTTTGGTTGATGATGGTATCAACAGCAATGGCTGTTTTTCCGGTTTGACGGTCACCAATGATCAGCTCTCGCTGGCCTCTTCCAATAGGTATCATGCTGTCAATAGATACCAAGCCGGTCTGGAGGGGTTCTTTCACAGGCATCCGTTCAATGACTCCAGGAGCTAACCGCTCGATGTTCATATAGTTTTCAGCCTTTATGGGACCCTTCTCATCCAAAGGTCTTCCCAGGGGATCCACAACTCTTCCCACCATGGCCGGACCCGAAGGAACCTCCATAATTTTGTGAGTCCGTTTGACCATATCACCTTCTTTGATGAGATGGCTCTCTCCCAACAGCACCACTCCAACGTTATCCTCTTCCAGGTTTAAAGCCAGCCCAAATACTTCGTTTGGAAATTCCACCAGCTCATTAGCCATCACATGATCCAATCCATAAACTCTGGCAATACCATCTCCGACAGAGGTCACAGCACCCACTTCTCTGATATTTATATCTTTTTCATATCCTTCGATCTGCTGTTGAATAATTTTACTTATTTCGTCCGCTTTTATTTCCATTTGATTATCCTTGTTTAATATTCTCACTGAGCTTCATAAGGTCCCCTCTTATTGAAACATCATAAAAAGTGTTTTCCTTTCTAATTGAAAGCCCCCCTATGATCTCTTTGTCTATTTTATATTTCAGCCAAACAGGCTTTTTTTCAATTTTCTCCAACTTTTTTTTCAATTGATCCTTTTGATTTTTTTTTAAAGAAATGGCTGTGGAGACTTCTAAAGTGAGTATTCCTTTTTTTTCATTCCAGGCTTCTGGTAAAATTTCTATGATATCATCCAGCAAATCAACTCTTTCATTCTCTATTAAAAGCAAAACAAAACGAATGGCTTTTTGGTCAGCTTTAGCTTTGTTCAATAATTCTTTGACAACTTTATTTGCTTTTGATTTTGGAACAAAAGGTTTGAGCAGCACATCACCCAGATCTTGGCTTGAAGTCACCATTTTTTGGAAAGACTCGATCTGCCCAAAAACACGGTTGAACTCCTTGTCATCCTTTAAGGAATCAACAAGTCCGTTGGCATATCTTTTAACTAGAATCTGAGCCTTCATTTAACTTATCAAGCCTTTCAATGGATCTATCAATAATAGCAGACTGGAGTTTAGGGGTCATTCTCTGTTTTATTCTTTTGGCCGCTTCTTCAATGGTGACTTCGGCTGCATAGGACCTGAGCTCTTTCATAACTGAAGCGTAAATGGATTCAATCTCCTGCTTGCTCAAATCTTTCAAACGATTGGCTTCCATTTGTGCACTCTCAAGTATTTTTTCTTTTTGTTTTTCTCCATCCTGTTCAGCTTCATCCTTAATGGCGTTTACTTTTTCAGAAAGCACATCCAAACGGCTGAGAGCGCTTTTTAATTTTTCTTCTGCCTCATTCCGGGTTTCCATGGCGTCCTTTATGGAAAAGTCTTCCTTTTTGACTCTTTGCTCAAGATAATTCTTTACCGGCTTTCTAAGGATTAAAAAAAGCCCTCCGAAAAGAACTGTAAAATTGATCACTTTCCCTAAAAAGTCCATGGAGTTTGAAGAGTGAGCTGAATTTTCAGGAGCCATGCATAAAAACAAAGGAAAGGTAAGCAAAAGAATCCAAAAAATCTTTGTATTAGCCATCACTCTAAAAATTTCTTTTCTATTTTTTTTGCTAGATCCCCGCTTTCTCTCTCTATCTTCTTCTTCAACTGATTGATTTGCTTGTTCAGCGTTTTTCGGGCCTCTTTGACTTGAGCGCGGCACTCTTTAGATATATCTGACAGCATCTTTTCTTTTTGCTTTAAGGCTTCCTTTTCAAATTTATCCTTGATCTCCAAAGAAGAATTTTTAGCCTGGTTGATATCCTGTTCTATTTTACTCAAGGTCTTTTCATATTTTTCTTCAGCCTTTTCACTGGCTTTGGTATCACCGGATATTTTGGTTTTTCTTTTTTTCATCACGTCACGAATAGGATTAAAATATACCCTGATGAGAACAGCTAGAAGTATCCATATTATGACAAAAACAACGATCAAACTCAGGTCGATTGAAAGCATTTTAGAATAAAATCAAATCAGAAAAATTAAATGAAAATGTAACATTTTTTCTCTAAAAAAGCAAGAACCAGTGAGGCGACTTTCAAGAATTGATCTCTATCGATGATAAAAGCAGAGGCTCCCAAGCCCCCAAGATAAATCCATTTCTCTCTACTCTGGTTTACATTTGTCCCTTTTACACGTTCATATCTCTACGGATAATCTCAGAGAGATAAAAATTTGTCTCCAAAAGCATGTAAACTCTGATTGGCACAGATTTATTTCCAGATTGATCGGCTCTAGATTTAATCCTTTTGTTAACAGCAGTTTAAATGTTTTTCGCTGCTTTGGTATGGAACTTGCATTAAAATTGATGACACTGACAAAAAAGGAGAAAGCCAAATGAGAAAATTTTGGGGCTCAAAAAAAAATTTATGGATTGTCATTTCACTTATTCTTTTGTTTTCGACTCTATGGCCTGCTGACTTAGACGCAAACATTTGTGAATACGCTCTAGCTCGATGTGTTGGGGACACCACTCTTCTAGAATGGCTGTCCACCGCAGTTTTAGGACAAATTTTGTACTGTCTCAATGGATATGATTTCTGTAAAAGATTTGTGGAAGATTTTATCTAACAATATAAACCTGATTCATTCATAAAAACATGAATCATCCAGGTAAAAAAGGAGGTAAATATGTTTCTGTTAAAAGGAAATAAATTTGTTTTGTTCATTCTTGTTTTTTTGCTGTTTATGGGAGCTGCTCAAAATCTTAAGGCTGAATGGACCTGCGAAAATGCTTTTGATTTGTGTCTTGTCACACAATGGACCGTGAACAACCCAGCAGAAGCCATAAGATGCATTATGGGATACAGCTTTTGTAAAAAATACGTTGAGCCGCTATTCTGAGTCAAATTATTGCATTCTCAATGGGCTATGATTAGACTATCCATGTATCTGTAAAGGGGTGATTTGATAACTATCATGAACATCAAAAAGAAAAAATTAAAGATTTTTTTTCTGCTGTTTTTTATCTCTTTGGCTTTCTCCGATGCCGGAGAGGTCACCATAAAAATCAAGGAAGCTCTCACTATTGGTAATGAAAGGAGGGGCATTATTTTTCAATGGGTGGGATTAACCACTGATCCCGAAAACAACATCTATATTACAGACTTAAAAGACTACAGCGTTAAAAAATACAATTCTGAAGGAAAATTTCTCAAAAAAGCGGGGAGGAAGGGGCAAGGACCCGGAGAATTCTTAACTCCGGGCCCCATCGATTTCCATGACGGATTCCTTTACATCGGACAAATTCAGCATCCTGGAATTCAAATTTTTGACACAGATCTCAATTACATAAAAAGCATCCCTATTAATCAGCCTTTAATAAGTTTTCAAGCTGTAGGTAATGATCAGATTGCTGGATCCATATTTTTGGGAAACAAGATCCAGCTTTATGACTTTGACGGAAAGGAAGCAATGGCTATTCCCTATGTTCAAAATGAAGATTTTATGCTCAATGCTGTTGAGTTTAGAATGTTTAACAATAATCTCTATGTATGCTTTCAATGGAAGGATATCATCTGCAAATTTTCCTTGACAGGAAAAAAAATCTGGGAAAGAAATATTCTCAAAGTCAAAAAAATCAAAACAAAAAAAATAAAAAACTTTACGCTTCCTCAAGATATCTGTTTTAAAACCATCACATCTGACTGTGAGAGGAACTTTATTTTTGTGCTCGGAGGGCATTTATCAAAAAACGTGAATCGAGATGTCTATGTTCTAACACCCAAAGGAAAGTGGGTCGATACCATCACCCTTCCTGAACAGACTCATACCATCCATATCGACTCAGAAAATTTTCTCCTCTCCAGATCTGAATACGGAACACTGGTCAAGAAATTTAAATTGATTTTCCAATGAACCTAAAATCTCTAATATTGACCTTTTTTGTCTTTTTACCATTGATATCTCTTTTTCTGCCCTACAATGCTTTTCCCTGTTACCTTGTTGCGCAATCCAGGTTTGATTCTAACTACATAGTTTTAATAGATTTGAACACCATGATCTGCCCCGTTTGTATAAATTCCATTGAAGGAGCCTTGAATGATCTCAAAATGAAAAAACTGGATAAGGTCATAGGAATCGTTGTTTGTGATAAGCCTGTTTCCCAATCTGAAAGGAATCTCAGAATCGTGAACAAACAAATCATGGGTTTTAAAACAGGCTTCAAAATCTCTTTTCCGGTTTACTTTGATTCCAACGGCCTTTTTTCTTCCCTTCATGGAAATGGAATCTCACTCATTGAACTGAACAACAAAAACAATCTTGTTATAAAAAAGCATTTAACCCAAAAAAAAGTCAAATTATGAGGCATCTTATTTTGTGAGAAGTGACTATGAAAAACAAAAAAAAGGATCCCTTCTTTTTTGTTCTGAAAACAATCACTGATATTGTTTATTATCTCAGTGCGGTTATGGCTATATTCCTTATTGCCGCCATAATCACTTTAAGTTTTTTTTCTGAATTTTTTCAGGACAAGATTTCTCTGCCTGTTCATTTGAATGTCAGTGATGTCAGTATGACCGAACTCCAAGTTGAGTCCATCCTCAACTCGGGAACAAAAAACATCAGGGTATTCCAAATCACCTATTTAACTAAAAACCTTACCATGGTTCGTATCCTGCTGCTGTATTATTTCATTATTACGGCTGGTATCTTAGTGGCCCTTTTTTTCTGGAAGAAAATACTGACTTCTTATCAAAAATCAACCTTTTTCTCTGAGGAAAACAGAACATTAGTCAACTATCTTGGATATCTCCTCATTGCTTATGTTCCTCTCTATTATTTGATAAATCTCTTTTTCGAATCTCTGATTGATTTAAAGATAGCCAAAATTTCAGTAACTCCCTCTCTCAGTCAAGGCTTTGATACCGGGATCATGCTGGTTGTGTGGGGTTCTATCCTGCTTTTCATTGGAAAAACGGTGAAAAAAGAAATCTCTGCATGATTTTTTTCATCTCTCCTACAATATACAAAGAACCGGCAATGAGTATAGAATCCTTATCATCCAAAGAACGAACCGCTGTATTTAAAGCCTTTTCTGGATCAGGTTCACAGATTGTCATGTCTCTAAATTCCGAATTATGAGACAATATTTCTTGGGGCGATGCTGATTTGTGGAAAGGAAACATGGTGAGAATGACTTTTTTTGCTGCAGGGAAAAGAATCTCAGAAATCTCTTTAATTCTTTTCTCCCTCATGATCGCAAATATCAATACAGAAACGGTACCCACAAATTCATCTATATATTCCCTCAGGGCTTTGGCACCCTCAATATTATGGGCTCCATCCATAATGACCAAAGGTTTTTTTGATATGATCTCGAGCCTTCCCTCCCATTGCGTTGATTCAATTCCTTTTATTATTTTTTCTTTTTCTAAGCTTTGGTATTCTCGGCTTATCTGCTCTGCTATGTTGATGGCTACCGCTGCATTCTTCCCTTGATGAAATCCGGGTAAAAAAGAAGAATATTCATAGGTTTCCTCAAAAGAGGTGTATTTAAATAAATATTTATCCTTCAATCTCTCTTTTAAAAAAAGGGTCTCCCCTCCAAAAACATCAACAAAAGGGGCTTTGAGCTCAAGGGCTCTGGTTTGAATGGTTTTTTTGGCTTGTTTATGGATCACCCCTGAAATGACCGGGACTCCCGGCTTTATGATTCCTGCTTTTTCAAAAGCGATCTCTGACAGACTCTTTCCTAAATATTCCTGATGTTCTTCAGATATGGTTGTGATGGCGGTTATCACAGGATCAACCACAGAAGTGGCGTCAAATCTCCCTCCCATTCCCACTTCCAGTACAGCCATATCCACATTCTTCTCCTTGAAAAAAAGAAGAGCTAACAGGGTCATGATTTCAAAATAAGTCGGAGATGTTTTGAGCTTCTTTTTTTCTATCAGTTTTTGAATGACTTTTTTTAACAAAGTCAGCAGCCTGCAAAATTCTTTTCTGGGAATGAGATCAACCCCTATCCTTATCCTTTCCTCAACTTCAATCAAATGAGGTGATGTAAAAAGACCACATCTTATTTTATGTAAAGTCAGGATTCTTGTTATCATAGCGCAAACCGAGCCTTTTCCATTGGAGCCAGCGATTTGAATGGTTAGAAATTCCTTTTGAGGATTGTTTAATGCTTTTAATACAGTCCGGACATTATCCAGACCAAACTTAATGCCCAAAGCTTGGATATGGTCTAAATAGTCCAGACATTGGCGGTAATTCATGGATGTGAATTCAGGAAAAGACGTAAAGCCCGGATAAGATAAGAACGCAAATGCTTTCTCTCGACCACTTCGTCCAGCATTCCATGCTCCAGTAGAAACTCAGACCGCTGGAAACCCTTGGGCAGTTTTTCCTTTATGGTCTGTTCAATAACCCGCGGACCAGCAAAACCTATTAAAGCATCTGGTTCAGCAATGTTAATGTCACCTAACATAGCATAACTTGCTGTGGTCCCTCCGGTTGTAGGATCCGTGATTACAGAAATAAAAGGGATTCCAGCTTTATCAAGTTTACCTATGGCTGCACTCGTTTTCATCATCTGCATTAAAGACAGAACTCCCTCCTGCATTCTGGCTCCTCCTGAACAGGAAACGACAATCACCGGAATCCTCTTATCCAGAGCTCTTTCAAAAGCTCTGGTTATTTTTTCTCCCACTGATGATCCCATGCTTCCACCCATAAAAGAAAAATCCATGGCAGATATAAGAACTTTCATGTCTCCCATGGTTCCTTCGGCATTGAGCACAGCATCATTGAGAGATGTCTTTTTCTTGTGTTCATTAAGGCGAGTTGAATATTTTTTTGAGTCTTTAAAGCCAAGGGGATCCGTGGAATAGATATCATCATCATAAAGATCATAGACCCCTTTGTCGTAAAGCATTTCAAGTCTTTTCTTAGCAGAAATCCTGAAGTGAAAACCACAGGAAGGACAAACATAAAGGTTATCCAGTATATCTTGTTTGTAAAGGATTCGCCGGCAGTTATTACACCGGGTCCAGCGGGTTCCCATGTTCTTCTATTCCTTTTCTTCCATTTGTTTTACAATTTTTATGACAGCTTCAGGATCAGGGAGATCGTCTTCAATATTCACTTCATCGTGGAGCAGTCTATTGACCGTGTCCAACAGCTTATCCCTATCATAAGGTTTCTCAAAATAAGCAGCTGCCCCAAATGATCTAATGGCTTCGTTTCTGTACTGAGCTCCTTTGTATAATCCTGTGACTATAATGATGGGGATTCCCCCTCTGGTCTCTTTATAGATTTTTTGGGTTAGGTCAAATCCATGCAGTTTTGGAAGCATGGCCTCCAAGATAATCAAGTCAGGCTTTTCCGAATTGTACTTTTCATAAGCCTGCTGACCATCTGTGGCCTTTATCACCATTATATTTTTCCCTGCCACCAAATCGGATAAGTCCTGTAAACTACGATTGTCATAATCGACCACTAATATCCTTTTTTCTGCCATGAAAGATCTCTATTATTTAAATTTTAGTTAACAAACCTTTTAATGTCAATCCAACTGAATTATTCATTAAAATATCTCAGGAATTCAACCAACCTTTTTCTTTATACCATTTTATGGTTTGGCTTATCCCCGTTTTAAAATCATATTGAGGAGAATATCCTAATTCAGATGCAGCCTTGCTTATGGAAAGAGGTTTGGAATGAGTAAAAAAAGCAAGCCGGCCTCTTGTTAAGGGAGCTTCTCTGTTAAAAATACCATAGCTCTTTTCTAAAATAAAAGCTGCTGTTTTTAAAAAAACGAGCGGCAGAGGCACAGTGGGAAAACAAACCTGAGCTGCCTCAGCAATATCTTGAGCTATCTTTTTGACAGATAATATCTCATTTCCTGCCAAGTGATAAATCTCACCCTTTTGTCCTTTCTCCGCACAAAGAAGCGCTGCCTTAACCAGATCAGTGATATAAACTGGTGTTTGAAAAGTTTTTTTCCCTGCGACAAAAACAAATTTGTTTTTTGAAATGGCTTCAATCAGTTTAAAAGTCCTTTTATCCCCAGGACCGTAAACCCAACCGGGTCTGACAATCACAACCTCCATTCCCTGCTTTGAAAAATCAAGCGCTGTTTTCTCTCCCGCCAGCTTGCTTTGATCATAAATGCTGATGGGATGAGGGGAATAGTCCTCCTTAACAGCTTTTTTTTGTTTAACAGCTCCTAGGACTCCCGCGGAACTAAAGTGAATGCACTTTTTCACTTGAGCTTCTCTGGCTGCCATAAGAACAGCCTGAGTTCCCTCTTTGTTTATACGGAAAAAGTCTCTTTCGCTGTTCTGAGAGGCTCCCATGGATGCAGCCAAATGAAACACCATGTCTGTATTTTTCATAGAGGATCTGAGTTTGTCCGAATCGCAGATATCTCCTCTGACCGTTTTATGCAAATTCTGTTCAGGGATCCCTTTTTGGTGTAAAAAAACACTCACCTTGTCTTTTCTATAAATGAGCTCTTTGATTAAGGCTCTTCCTATAAAGCCAGAAGCTCCTGTCACCAAAACATTCATGATTTTTTATTTGAGCCGTATTTATATCTAACGGCTTTATTCAATACTTGTTCTAATTTTTGTGTGTAGTTCGAAAACGTATAATTTTTTTTTGACATATGCTTAGCTGCTTCGGCTCTTGATTCTGCCTGGTCATTGAAAAGAGCCCATAGGATTCCTCTGGCTAAATTTTTGGGTTCTGGCTTCACCAATTTACAAATCTGTTCATTCAAGACCTGAGTATGAGTCCATAAGTCAGTGGCAACCAACGGCTTTCCTGACTTAAGATAAGAATAAATCTTTAGAGGAGTGTTTGTTCCTGAAAGTCGGGGGGACACAAGCACGTCTGCCAATCGAATAAACAAAGGAATCTCTAAAGGATCCACTTGTCCTGTAAAACAGACCTGATTCGAGATTCCTAATTTTTCGGCTTTTCTTTTCATCCCTTCCACTGAGGAGGGGACACCCCCGACCAGGAGAAATTTTACGTTCGGGTCTTTGATCTGGGACACAGCTTGGAGCAAAAGTTCTATCCCCTGATAAGACTGAAAATTACCGGTATACAAGATAATCTTCTGCTCGTTCGAACCGAATCTTAGGCGTTTTTCCTGCACCTCTTTTTCAGATAAAAAAGACGCTTCAAAATCGAGAAAATTTTCTAAAAGAACCCCCCTTTTTTCAAATCCCGCTTTTTCTATTTGGTCGTATAAGTCCCGACATATCACAATGATAGAGTGAGAATTTTTCAATATAAAACTCTCGATCCAATTGAAAATAGCTTTCACAAACCTAGATTTTGAGAAGTTAAAATTTTCAATTTGCTGGGGAAGACTGGAATGCATATCATAAACATGAGGCAAGTTCCATGCTTTAGAAAGGAAAATTCCAATAAAGGCAGCTTCTTCATGTGAAAATATCAAATCATATCTCTTTTTCATAAGCTGCCAAACTGATTTGATAAACAGGAGTCCATCCAAAGGTATCTTTGCCCAGGAAGGCCCTATCTTTATATTTCTTATAAAAAATAGATCAGGAATTCTTCGAATGGTCACATTTTCAAATGTCCTGTCTTCACCCCTATGGTATGTGATCAAATCCACTTCATGACCCATGGAAGACAGAGCTTTCAATCGAAAAAAGACACTTATGGGAGTTCCCCGGGATTGGAAGTAGGGTTCCGGGGCTAACATAAGAATTTTCATTTAAACGAATTTAAACCAGAATAATCCACATCAATCAGAATCTTCTTTGGACTCCGATTCATATATCTCTCTAATATAGTATATTCTTTTTTCAATGGATTCATGATAAGCCCGAACCAGTATTTCAGCTAAAAGCCCTAAAGTGATAAACTGAAATCCTATCACCATAAGAAGCACAGCCAAAAGAAGTAAAGGACGGTCAGCAATGCTCTGCTTTAAAATCAGCCTCTGGTAAGAAAGAATAATTCCGATAATTCCTCCTGCCAGGCCGCTCAGAAGCCCAAAAACGCCAAATATCTGGAGCGGCCTTGTGGAATAGCTCAGCAAAAATTTCACAGTTAACAGGTCTAAAACGACCTTTATAAAACGCATCAAGCTGTACTTTGACTTGCCGTGGCGTCTTGGGCGATGATTCACTTCCACTTCGGCGATCAAGACACCGATATTACTGGCAATAGCTGGAATAAATCGGTGCATTTCCCCATAAAGATTGATATTCTTGACCACTTCCCTTCGGAAAGCTTTCAAGGTGCAGCCATAGTCATGGAGCTTAACGCGGGTGATTAGGGATATGATCCAGTTGGCTATCTTTGAAGGTATGCGGCGTGTCAATAATTTGTCTTTTCTTTTTTTTCTCCACCCGCTCACAAGGTCATAACCCTGTTCTATTTTATTGATCAGGATTCCAAAGTCCTTGGGGTCGTTCTGCAGGTCTGCATCCAGAGTGATGATGATGTCACCAGAGGAATGGTCAAATCCAGCTGAAAGAGCGGCTGTCTGTCCGAAATTTTTTCTCAGCCGGATAACCCGAATTCTTGGGTCCTCCTTCTGGAGCTGAATGAGGATTTTCAGAGAATTATCAGTGCTTCCATCATCAACAAAAATAATCTGATATGATTTGTTCAGCTCTTTACAGGAGGCTGTGATCTCAGAATAAAGCTGTTCTAAATTTTCCTCTTCATTATAGAGAGGAATAACCAAAGAAAGATCACATCTGTTTTCTTTCATCATTTGGCTAAATATAACATAATAGTTGGAAAATGACCACCTGTGTTTTGGCTTATGAATAAGAAAAAGAATGATCAGATAACCAAAAAAATCAAAGAAATAAAAAAGCAGCATGATTGACTTAAACAACCGTAACCTTTATGATAACCCTCTATAAAATGAAAAAGATAAAGCTGCATACCAAGATATTCCTAGGACTTGTTTTTGGAATCATCGCTGGAATCATATTCGGAGAAAAAGTCCTTATCATCGAGCCCATTGGAACCATATTTCTCCATCTTATCACCATGATCGTGGTTCCCCTGGTTTTTGTCTCTTTGATGCTGGGCACGGCAAGCCTGGGAGATATCCGGAAATTGGGGAGAATCGGAGCTAAGACTGCAGTCTATTTTGTGATCACAACCATTATCGCCATTGTCATCGGACTGGCTCTAGCTAATACGGTCAAGCCTGGAAAAGGATTATCCCAGGATGTTCAGGATCAACTGTACCAAAATTACGAATCAAAAGCTCAGGCAGGACTTCAGCATATGGAAGAAAAGCCTTCTTTAGTCCAAATCCTGGTTGATATTGTTCCTGAAAATCCCATCAAAGCCTTTATTGACGGGAATATGCTTCAAATCATATTCATGGCTCTCTTGTTCGGAATGGTTCTGACTCTCATAAAAAAAGAAAAATCAAAACTAATCATCAAATTTCTGGACGGGCTTAACGATATTTTCATACAAGTGGTTCACATTGTGATGAAATTAGCTCCCTATGGAGTGCTGGCACTCAGTGCTGCTGTGATAGGCCAGTTCGGAACAGACATTCTTTT
>Ga0180433_10008851_pt1 | contig 12447 bp, 14 predicted proteins | sample SS_ome_8_FD_132980 | JGI IMG/M metagenome (GOLD analysis project Ga0180433, IMG submission 132980) | Hypersaline lake sediment archaeal communities from the Salton Sea, California, USA - SS_1_D_1 metaG | ecosystem: Environmental > Aquatic > Non-marine Saline and Alkaline > Hypersaline >... | reverse complement strand
TTACCACCTTCACAGAAAGTGGTTTTTTATGGTTAAATAAATTATTTATAAAATTATTAATTACTTTGAATGATTTTTTGAAAAAGCTGGCTAAATTTCTGCTTATACGAAGAATTTATTTGGACTATAGCGGTGCCTTGAGAATAGGCAACTGCAATTTCCTTATCCATGGGTATAAAAAGTAACAGAGGAATTTTTTTTTCCTTACAATATTCCTCTACCTTGTGATCTCCTACATCACATTTATTCAGCACCACTCCATGGGGAATCTTTAATTTTTGAAGCACTTCTACTGCTAAAATAAGATCATGTAATCCAAAAGGAGTCGGTTCTGTAACTAATATAACATAATCACTACCCTTTATAGATTCAATGACCGGGCAGGAGGTCCCCGGTGGAGCATCAATTATAGTAATGTGATCATTTGAAATCTCATTATGTTTTCCTTTAATATTATCTCCAATAATTCTTTTTTTCATTTTTCTAATTATAGGAGGAGCCATTGGTTCTCCTATATTTAAACGTCCACCTGTAAAACTAATGCAGCCTGTTTTTCCTTCTTCTAAAATGCCTATCTCTCTTCCCTTTTCAGTAATTGCCTTTTTTGGACAAAATAACGCGCAGGCTCCACATCCATGACACAACCCGGGAAAAACCAAAACTTTATTCTTAGTAACTGCAATCGCATTAAAAACACAGACTTTGGCACATTTACCACAATAATTGCATTGGTTATCGTCAATTTCAGGAACGGGAATTTCCACTGATTCCGAGCTCGTTATAACAGGTTTTAAAAAAAGGTGGGCATTGGGCTCCTCTACGTCACAATCTAAAAATTTTACATTTTTTTCTTTATCATTAGCTAAAGTTAAAGCAAGATTAACGGCAATGGTTGTTTTGCCAGTCCCACCCTTACCACTGGCTATTGAAATAATCATTTCACTTAATCCTTCCCATCTATTCTATTGTTTTACCATCACAGTGCCACACTTTGAGCATTGAATGCTGCTGCAGGGAACACCTACTTGATGAGGAACTATATTACCACAAGAGGGGCAAACACAATTACCGCCCAATCCTATTCCTCCACCTCCTCGGCGTCCCTGTCCTGCACCTTTTCCCCGGCCAGTTCCAGGTCCTGCTCCTGTTGGTCCAGTACCATCTCCTCTGGGCATTTTTATCGCCTCCTTATTTCATTGATTCAATAGTTTTTTGATTACTTAGTTCATATGTTTATTTCTTTATAGTCTAAAATGAATATTTATCTTATTTATCCTAATCAATGCTGGCATAAAATTTATATTTATATGTCTATTTTTTAAAATTTGTTGATGCTATCTCTGTTTCTAATGAAAGTGGGAATCTCCTTCGGCATGATCACATTCTTCTTTATCCAAGCCATAACCTTTCCCTGAGCCAGGCTTGCAAAGAGATTCTCCTGCTTCTAGTTTTCCCTGCAAAAAATTTTCTAATACCTCTTCAATCTTTCCGGTTACTCCAATTATAGGAGTGATTTCTTTTTCGGCAAATAAAATTTGCGCTCTATTCCCCATCCCTCCACAGATGATATATTTTACTTCATGATCTGCCAGAAAATTAGGCAAAAAAGCTGGCTGATGACCGGGATTATTTACTTCTTCAACATCTATAACTTTCCCTTCTTCAATCTCCGCAATAGTAAAAGTAGGACATCTTCCAAAATGTCCTGATACAAAGCCTGCATCAGTAGAAATTGCAATTTTCATTTTTTATTCTCCTATTTTTCAATTTTTATTTTTTCATTCCTGAATGTGCTGAGGCATCAGCCTTAGAAATTTCCTTAAGTTTGCCAGATTTAAATTTATCAATAGTTTCTTGTACTGTACCACTTGCTCCGGTAATCACTTTTATACCGGCTGCCTGTAAAGTCTGAAAGGCATTAGGGCCACAGCTACCAGTAAGAACAACTTTGACTCCTTTGTCAGCCATCATCTGACCGGATTGTATACCTACTCCTCCCATACCCAGGGCACCGGTATTTTCTATTGCTTCAAATTCACCAGTATCAGTTTCTATTAAAATAAAGTAAGCACCTCTCCCAAATCGGGGATCTATTTCGGCTTTTAAATCTGAACCTCTTGAAGTAATTGCTATTTTCATTTTTTATTCTCCTATTTTTCATTAGTTATTAAGTTAATTGTGTAATATAATCAGTAATTAAAATATATATCATCAATTACTGATAAATCATTTCCTGCTTTCTTTATTTCTTTTCAGCTTCCTCTAGCTCGGTGATACGTTTATTAATAGCCTCGAGTTCTTCTTTTAAAGCCTTTGCTTCCTGGGTTAACATATCCATCTCTTGTTTTGGTTCTGGTGCTGGTTGGAAAAATCCGCCACCATAAGGCATAGGAGTGGCTACTGGATAAGGTTGTGCCGACCAAAATCCCCTACCATAACCTCTTCCTCTACCTAATCCTCTGCCATAGCCCCTACCATAACCAAATCCTGATCCTGTTTTTATTACCGGAGGATTCATAAAACCTGGTACTGCATAGCCTGCACAGTATCCATATCCTCTTCCGGTCATAGGTCCTAATCCCGATGGTCCGGTTCCGTTTCCTCTAGGCATACTTTCTACCTCCTCTCTTTTCTTTCTTTTTTAATAAACTTTTATTTATAATAATAATCATTTTCATTTATTCTGGAAAAAAATTATGTATTCATCCTTTATCAGCCTTATTGATTAAACAGTTCTTACATAATCCATAAAATTGAATTGTATGATTTTTAATTTCAAAATTATATTTGTTAGAAAGTTCTTTCTCTATTTTTTTAAATAATTCTAACTCTTCATCTACAAACTCTTTATAATCAATTATCCGACCACACTTAGTACACACTAAATGATGATGATGCAATAGTTCCTCGGGACCACGAGAAAGCTCATACCTGGCTCGGCCATCGCCAAAATCAAATTTAAAAATTAGACCCATATTAACCAGTAAATCTAAAGTGCGATAAACAGTAGTAAGACCTATAGCCGAATAAATACTATGAACTCTGAAATAAATATCTTCGGCACTCAAATGTTCTTTAGATTCATCCAGGATCTGTAAAATGATTTTCCGGGGAATAGTAATTCTATAACCACAGCCTCTAAATTCACCATGCCACCAATTTGCTGGTCCTTTACCCCATCTTCCAGGCATATTATAACACCTTCCTTATTGATAATGATTTCCATTAAAATAATAAGTCATATTCATTTTTTTGTCAAATACTTTTAGTCCAGATTTTGTGAACCGTCAAGAACTTGTTGAGAGGTAAAGATTAATAAAATAATCGGTAATAGAGTAAGCCAACCCATTCGTGTAATGCTCTTAAATTATTATCCCAGGAACTTCCATTAGGAAGGATATTTAATATACCCGAACTTCTATTTTCAAATAAGTAATTAACCGGTGCCGGGATAATTATCATCTCACTTTTTTCAAATACTTGAACAGAACGACGCATGTGAACAGCGCTGGTTACCAGGATTATCTCTTGATATCCCTGCTGTTTGATCTTCTGCAGGGAAAATCCGGCATTTTCAAAAGTGGTGCGGGATTGGTCTTCTTTTGTAATTTCTTCAGAAGGGATTCCCAGACTTACCAATACCTGTTCCATAATATCTGCAGAGGAAATTTCTCTGCCGGAACCGGGAACAGTTCCTCCACTTACCCAGATAGGACATTTGATTTCTCTGTGAATAAGATAGGCACCGTATAAACGCGCTAAGGTGACTTCTCCAATCTCAGTTTTTCCAGCTTCCTCCGAAAGGCTGTCTTCCACCAGTCCTCCTCCCAGCACCACCATGACCGGATGGGATAAGTTCAGGTTCTCCCCGGATATTTCCTGCAGAGAGGCATAATCATCTTCCAGCGGTCTTAAAAGAATATATTCCCCGAACCAGGAACTGAATAAAAACAGGAAAAAAACCAGTAGAACAGTCAAACAGGTAACTAACTTTTTCCGGTTAAAAAGAAAAAGAAGGAAAATCAGCAGAACGGCAATAATGACTCCCCCGGGCGGAAATATCAATTGAATAATAATTTTTCGCACTAAAAGTGGGAAAATCAGCATATTTGACACTGGCATTTTTCCCTGATATTATCGACCCTGCATTGAATCAGACGCTTTTTATCCTCTTTTAAAATTTCCATATTTTCTTTAATTCCACAAGCCAGCCATTTATGATTAATATCAGGAGGAATGGAATAAAACATCCATTTTCCAATTCTGCGACTGCTGATTAATCCTGCTTCCTTTAAAACTTTTAGATTATGGGAAATTCTGGATTGTTCCATATCCAAGGCACAGGTGAGTTCACAGACACAGAGCTCACCTTCTGCCAAAATTAGGTAGATACGCAAACGTGTTTGGTCAGATAAAGCGCTGAATATTTTTATATATTCTTCCATGATAATCCTCTACCATTATTTCTGTTTTTTTAAAGTTTTTCATTGTAGCTCAGGATTGAACCTGACAGGCAGGGCGATGTTCAGATAAACATATTCCTGAAACTCTTCATTAATGTTTAAATCAGCTATTTTTTCTTCATCAATTTGAATGATAATTTCCCGTTCTTCTCCGGGAGCAAGGTTCATATTTTGACTCATAGGTTTTAGATAATCAACGGAAGATTGAACGGAAACCAGTTGCAATAGTTCTTTACTATTATTCCTTAGAAGAAATTTGGCTCTATATCCGTCCTGTTCTGCATTTTCATTTGTAACTATATGTTCTAAAGGACGGATTGAAACAATCTGCTCCTTTTCTTTAATATACCCTTCGATTCTTAAGGTAACATTTTTCTGGTCAGGATCATTGGTCACTAATCGGACATATTCCCTTACCACACCGATTTTATGTTCACTGGAATCATAGGTGAAAGAAATCTCGACTTCTTCTTCAGGAGCTAACTGTTTAGGAAAGATCAATAATTCCTGGTCATAATGAATATGCTCAGGAATATCAATACTTTCGATATCCAGATTTAAGTCCCCCTGATTTGCTATTTTCAAAGTAAAGTTAGAAGAATCACCTCTGGAAACTAAAGATAAATCCCAAATCTGGCTGGATAGCTCTATCTCTGGAGAGGGAATATGCTCTACATCTGCCTTGATAGCGATTCTTTTTCTCTGATTTTCCGGGTCATTGGAGTAAATATAAACCGATTGGGTTACCTCACCATCATACCCCCTGGGATTAAAAGTAACCTCTAACTGGACTGTCTTACCGGGAGGGATCCTTTCTTCAGATAACATGGTTGCGGTACAACCGCAAGGAGCCTGTACTCTTTCAATAATTAGTGTCTCTCCCCCTTCATTCTTCAGGGTAAAAATATGAGTCTGCTCCTCATCCGGCTTGATCTTCCCCAGGTCCCCGATTTCCTCGGATACCGTTAAAGATGGGGGACCGGAAAACTGGCTGTTCATATTCTTGACCAAATATCCTATAGCAAAAAAGATGACCATAATTAAAATAACAATGGATATAAAGCCTTTTTTCTGCATTACTATCAACTCCTCGATTTATTTTATTTGAATTTATTTTGAATTTATAGAATAAGCTATGATACGACTATACTAAATTTATTTTTTTCTCATCTGCCGATCTTTTTCGAATATGACCGACTATCTGACTGGCTGTAAATCCCTGCTCTGTCAATAATCTTAAAGCTTGCTCTACATCCTTCCGGTCAATAGAAATGAGAAGCCCGCCGGAGGTTTGGGCATCATATAACAGTATCTCTTTTGCTGAATCAAGCTCTCCTTGTATTTCTACACTACAGGAAAAGATTTTTTGATTTGCGATACTGCCGGCGGGAATAATATCCTGCCTGGAGAGATTATATGCCTCATCCAATATCGGCACATGGTTCATCTGGATATCTGCAACCAGATCCCCATTTGCCAGCATTTCATGGAGATGACCAAGAAAACCAAAACCGGTAATATCGGTCATGCTATGGATTGAATTATTCAGGATAGAATCAGGTATACGGTTCAGTTGCATCATGGAATCTACCGCTTGCTGCACTTCCCGGACAGTTATCATTTCTGCCTTGAGAGCAGTGGAAATAATGCCTGTCCCTAGAGGTTTAGTAAGTATCAAAACATCCCCCTCCCGGGGGGTATGATTTCTGATAATCCTTTTGGGATGAACCATTCCCAGAACTGCTAATCCGTACTTAGGTTCTTTGTCCTTCAAACTGTGACCCCCGACTAGAATTGCTCCGGCTTCCTGTACCTTTGCTACTCCGCCTCTAATGATTTCATTTAAATCATCGAGCCGATCGGCAGGAAAGCAGACCATATTGAGGGCTAATAGTGGTTTTCCACCCATGGCAAAGATATCACCCAAGGCATTGGCAGCAGCAATCTGGCCGAATATAAACGGATCATCTACAATAGGAGTTATAAAATCCACCGTAAATACGACTGCAATTTCACGATTGATACGATACACTGCTGCATCTTCATTATATTCAAAACTGCTTAATACATTTTCATCTTTTATGTGATTGAATTTTTTTAGAATCTCACCGAGATCCTGATAACTTAATTTCGCCGCTCAGCCGGCAGCAGAAACTAGCTGCATTAACCTCTTCCTTTGATCCGCCATCTGCCTCACCTCCTTGTCCTTAGACTGATGTTTCCTGTTCCTTCAATACTCTCTGACCTTCTCTTCTTAAGGTTATACCCTCCTCATCCATTTTCGTCAATAGAGGAATAATATACTTACGACTGATCTGGAGCATTTCTCGAACCTGTCCAATGGAAATACTTTTATTCTCTTTCAAATAATTTATAATTATATCTTTCATCCCCCGGTAAATTTCGGGAGTCATAATAATCTGTTCTTCTAGCAATATAATGATTTCTTCTTTAATTAAATATTGTATAAGCTCCTGGTATTTCGGGAATTGCATTTTTAATTCTTTTTCAGTCGGTAGTTGTTTGGGTTTTTTCTCAATATATTCTAAAACTTCTTTTATCATTTCTTTCTGATGGAGTGACAATGCAATAGCATGATTAAAAGAGGATACCTCTCCATTATGAACTTTTATTTTTTCCTTTTTGACCAGGAAATCAATCAGTCCTTCGAATAACTCATCAGGTAAAGAAGAAAGACTATTTTTAAATTGCAGGAGAGGGAATCCTGCCTTGAGCGCATAATCCTGATGCATTCTTTCTAAATAATCCGTTACCCGTTTTACCTGGCTGTTCCAGAATTGTGCATCAATCACCCAATTTTTGATCAGGAATAGTAGAAGATTTTGATAGAGCACCTCTAACGTTTGTCCTATTTCTTCCATAGAATAAGGGCTGTTAACCAGCAATTCCTCTTTTTTTATCACCTTTACTTTTTGCAGCTCTGTCAGGATGAGTTGTTTGATATCCAGATTTTTTCTCATCTCCAGCCAGTTACTCCATAAAGGACGATTAAAACTGTGTCTGGAAGCCAGGGCATCCAGTACCCTGCCCCCTCCGATTGTTATGTTGATACCGGGAAGACGGATAATAAAATAATCCCCAGGCATCAGGCAGAGTGGTTCTTCACAACGAATTTGGGCATAGGATTGCTCGCCTGATTTCAGCTCTTTCCTGTTAAAAACAATCCTCCCCCGCCACAATTTAGTATGAGAAATAAAATCTAACTCGCTCCCGTTTTTTAACAGATAGGAATTCTTTTGAGCAGGAAGGGTTAATATAACATCAACCACTTTTCCAAATTGAAATTCCTGATTTCCGTAAATCAAATCACCTCTATGCAATTCTTCTTTTTTTAAACCGGAAAGATTTAGGGCAACACGGCTGCCAATGGTTGCCTCCTCAACTGCAGAACCGTAGCTTTGCAGCTGTCTCAGGCGAACTTTTTTATGTAAAGGGAACAGTGATACATATTGATTCTGACGAAGATTCCCATTGATAAGGGTTCCGGTTACTACTGTACCGCTTCCTTTAATATCAAAAACCCGGTCAACAAACAAACGCGGTTTACCGATATCCTTTTTCTCAGGAATGGCTGCACTTAATCTCTCTATCTGCTCTTTTAATTGAAATATACTATTATTATCTTTATTGCTGAAAAAAAGAATGGGTATTTTAAGGATTGAAATACCCGCAATCCTTTCCTCTATTGCTTGGTTGACTTCCTGCACCCGCTCAGGAGAAACCAGATCAGTCTTGGTAATTACTATCATTCCCTTCTGGATATTTAACAATCGGATAATTTGAAAATGTTCCTCTGTCTGTAGTTTCCAACCTTCTTTAGCATCAACAACCAGAACAAAGGCATCAACAGAAGTCATCCCGATAATCATGTTTCTGATAAAATTCTCATGACCCGGAACATCGATAATCCCGATTTTCTCACCTCGAGATGTTTCCAACCAGGCAAAACCAAGGTCAATAGTCATTCCCCGCTTTTTCTCTTCCGGAAGACGATCAGCATTAATCCCGGTAAGTGCATAGATTAAAGCAGTTTTTCCATGATCAATATGACCGGCAGTACCAAAAATTACCATAATAAAATTAAATACCCTCATCCTTCCTGTGAAAAGCGATATCAATTAATTCCACTAATTTTTTATCATATTGGGGTTCAATGGTTCTGGGATCCAGGAACAGATAACCATCCTTGATCCTTCCCAGCACGGCAGGATTAGATAATCGTAACCTTTGATCCAATTCTTCTAAATTGCTCTCCGGTTTAATCGTTAAAAGCCTGGTCATTAAGGTCTTCCCGGGTAGGGATCCGCCTCCTACTACCGAAACCCCGTCCTGACAGGCCACCGTAATCCCTTTTTGCCGCAACCGCCTGGCTAAAGAATGACAGCGACGTTTAATCACCTGGTACGGCATGGAAATCATCTGCCAAACCGGCAGATCCTGGTAAGCCCGTCCGTTTAGATAAAATAACAGGGTGGACTGAAGAAGAGACAGGGTTATTTTCCCAACCCGAAAGGTACGATACATGGGGTCTTTTCGGAATCGTTTGAGATATTCTTTTTTGCCACAGATGATTCCTGCCTGCGGACCTCCCAGTAATTTATCGGAACTGAAACAGACAATATCAGCACCACTTCTCACAATTTCCTGAACCATCGGTTCATGCAGCAAATCAAATTGTTCAGTTGGCAGAAATGTACCGCTCCCCAGGTCCACTACAACCGGTATGCGATTTTTTTTACCTAATACTTTCAGTTCTTTTGTACTCACAGATTGGGTAAAACCATCCAGATAAAAATTACTCTGGTGAACTTTTAACAGTAAAGCAGTATTATCATTGATGGCTTTCTGGTAATCATTCAGAATGGTCTGGTTGGTAGTACCCACTTCTCTCAGGATAGTACCACTCTCTCTTAATATATCCGGAATCCGGAATCCGCCGCCGATTTGTACCAATTCACCCCTGGAAATAACCACTTCTTTGCCTTGCGCTAATGTCTTCAGGATGAGAAAGACAGCGGCGGCATTATTATTCAGGATAAGAGCACTTTCGGAGTTGCTAAACACTGCCAGCATCCTTTCCACAAAATCCCCTCTTTTCCCTCGGGTTCCCTGTAAGAGGTCATATTCCAGATTGCTGAAACCCAACAATGAAATAATCGACTCATTAAGCAACTTACTTCCCATTGCTGCCCTGCCCAGATTGGTATGTAAAATGACACCGGTTCCATTAATCACCGGACGGATAAAGGACTGGTATTCCTTCTCAACTAAAGAGATACATTTTTGGATGATTTCCGGTTGAGAAGCAGGAACAGAACCGAGGGTAATATGTTTTCTTTCTTCCTCCAGGACAACCCTCACCAGGGAAGTAACCATTTTTCGTGAATAGCGATGAATTGTTGATTGCAGATCTTCCTGCTGCAATAGCTCCTCTACACTGGGAATTTGAGCCAATTGATGATGAAAATCTTTTTCCGGTTTGTCATTGCGGTTATTCAATAATATATATTCTCCTTATAAAAATGCCCATTTTGGCTTGTTTCTTCTACCACTAATGGGCATCATTTGGCGAGAGGGGTGGGAATCGAACCCACCACGGCAATCATTACATTACCGTCAACGGATTTGAAATCCGCGAGATCCACCAGAACCCATCCACTCCCGACATATAATGTTATATTTGAATCCTGATAACCTATCAGGTTTTTACTTAACTTCCTCAGCCGCCGCCGGTAGGAGGAGAATATGTAACTGTCACATTAACCGTATCACTTTTAACGATTTCGTCTTCCGTATAACTGACTGTGATGATTGCACTTCCGGTTGACTTAGATGTTACTATTCCGTCTATACTTACTGAAGCTATAGTGGGTTTATCCGAAGTATAAATGCAATCAGCTCTGTCAATGGCTGCACTGGAACTGTCACTATAGGTTGCTGTAATAGAAGTGATAGATTTGGTACTGTTTATGGTTGCAAAGGACATACTTGCAGGTTCAACACTAATTGAACTCAATTGAAGCAGGCTTACTTCAATTGAAAATTCCTGAGGAATCTTATACCATCCGTCTCTTACTATAATTTCAACTTCGTTCTCTCCTAACTGACTCTCTGTCGGTGTCCATTCAATCAGTCCTGTTAAGTTATTTATGGTCATGCCATCCGGAGCAAGGACTAAACTATAGGTTAAATTAACTTCAGAATCATCAACAGCAATAACCTGGTAACTATAGGTAACTCCTAATGTAGCAGTCAAGAGAGGAGAAGATTGAATGATCGGAGGTTCGTTACCAAACATTGGCAACATGCATCCGCTGGTGAACATGGATATCACAAGAAAAGAAATGAGAATTATTGTTCTTTTTTTCACGTTTTCACCTCCTTTCCTTCATCATCTGATTTTTTTGAACCTGGATGATACAACAAAACATATGAATCGTTTATCATACATGAAATTATTATATCACTTTGAGTCAATATCCCCAATTGTTTCACTGGAAAAATCTTTTTCTTTAAAAACAGTTGACAATCGTACTTCCTGTGTTATGATATTTTACTAAACTAAAACAAATAGAAATACAATCCCAGGATTCTAATAATAAAAAGGAGATAATCTGATTGTGGAAATTAATATAACCGATAAAGCTGTAGTACAGTTAAAAGAGATGATCAAAGAAAAAGGTCATTCCCGAAAAAAGGTCCGTATCATGATGACCGGAATCGGATGAGGGGGACCAAGGTTTGGTATTGCTCTGGATGAGCAAGATAAAAACGATGTAAACTTTAACGCAAAAAATATGGATTTTATTCTTGAACAGAGATTGGCAAATGAAATAAAAAAATTCTACGTTGATTATAAGAATTTCTTTTTGTATAAAGGTTTTCAGGTATATGCAGACGGATATGGATCAACGTTTTGCTGATATCTCTTTAAAAGTAACTGTTAGTCCGAATTTAGTTAACAGAGACAGTTAGAGGAGAAATTTCCATGACTGTCTCTTATTTTGTATATAATCATTTTGAAAAAGTATATCGGATTTGACCCGGAGAAAGATTAGATGGTTTCTGGGGAAGTCTTCTTCTGACTACTCTGAAATAAAATAAATCAACTTTTCTTTTACCTTTTCTTTACTTAGATTTTGCCAGATAGCAGCATAAATATCGATCTGTTTCTGGTATTGTTGCTGTAAATTAGCATAATCTTTTTCGTATTTCGGGCAGTCTGTTTTATAATCTACAATGACCCATCCGTCTGGTTCCCGGAAAACCAGGTCAATAATACCGCTTAAAATTATTGGTGGTAATTTATCCTTCCCTTTTTCCTGATTCACTGTTAAATCTTCATAAAGGGATTCTGCTTCGGTTATTTTTAAATAAAAAGGAACTTCGGTCAGCTTTTTTTCTGCCTGCATAATTCTGTAATATAATGTCCTTTCCCTAAAACTTTGGATAAGCTGAAACAGCTCATCTTTCCGATAAACTGGAATATTATACTTTTCAAGAGAATAAAGGATATAAGACAAAAGAAATTTCTCTGACGGTTGAGAGTTTAACAAGTATTCCAGAACTTCATGCACCGCCTTTCCCCAATTTGTTCCACCTTTGTCTATTATAGGAATAAAACTGGCTTTATCAGTAGAGCTATCTTTCAACTCTGAGGGTGTCTTTTCAATATAATCAGCGACAAGTGCTCTCTGGTATTTATCTGAAATCTCTTGTTTCTGTTTCTCATATTCTTTTAACCTGTAAACTTTTTGGACATCTTCTTCTTTTTTTTCTGGTATCTCCGGAATAGAAAGAATTATATCTTCCTTCATGTTTTTCAACAGCGGTCTCCATGGATTATATTTATTTTGGCTACCCTCTTTCCCCAGACTGCTTATCACCAGCAAATTCTTTGCTCTGGTTGCCGCCACATACAATAGACGTGTCTCTTCTGCCTGTAAATACAATGTCTCTGTAT
>Ga0180433_10008850_pt1 | contig 12447 bp, 12 predicted proteins | sample SS_ome_8_FD_132980 | JGI IMG/M metagenome (GOLD analysis project Ga0180433, IMG submission 132980) | Hypersaline lake sediment archaeal communities from the Salton Sea, California, USA - SS_1_D_1 metaG | ecosystem: Environmental > Aquatic > Non-marine Saline and Alkaline > Hypersaline >... | reverse complement strand
GGCGACAGCCCGTTGAGCATGGGTGTCAACGGTCCCGGAAAGGGTGACCACACCCTGACGGTTTGTGACGTCCACATCATAAAGATCCACGTAGGGGCTCCGCCTCAGAGCAGCCCTCACTTTATCCGTGACTGTGTCATCGGGAAGTTTCTCTCCAGGGCGGACTTTTAGACGGTTCTTGACAGCTATGACGCCCACAGTGTTCATGGCATCACGGGTTGCCGCGCGTTTTGCTTTTAGGTTGTCCACCTGGCCTCTCAGTGTTACCATACCCGAATCCACGTCAACGTGTCCTTGGAAAGGAGCAACTCTGGGGTCGTAGGAAAAGGCATCCTGGACTGCTTTTTGGATCTCTTCGTCCGTTTTGACCACATACTTATCCTTGCGAAAAGCATCATCGCGCTCCCATTTTTCTGCTTTTAGACCTGAGGCGTCGATCCTATCCATTCCTGCCACCTGAGCATCTAAAATCGCCCTGGTCTTTTCTGCAGCGCTTCCTACCGTGCCCGACAGAATCACCGTTCCCTTGTTAACATCCACGTCGATTTGCCCGTGATCCACCAGGACATCCCATCGGAGGCGCTCTTCGATGTCTTTGCGGATTTCCGAATCAGGACGTTGGGAGATGTAAGGAACGTCTAAGCCGATTTTGTTTTCAACCGCCTTCACGCCTCGAACACCTTTTGTCACGTTTTCCGCCAAAATCTTTTCCGACTGAGAATCAACTTCGCCTGACAAGAGGACCGTCCCGTCCATAACTTTGACATCGATTTCAAGATCTTCTGCAGCAGGATCGTCTTTCAAGGCCGCTTCTACCTTTGTTAGAATCTCTTTGTCGTCATATGCCATGGAAGGGCTCACCTTGATCTGATTCACTACGCCCCGCACGCCCCTCACCATTTCGGCAATCCTCGTGGCACGATCCTTGGCCAGTACGTGATCCACGCTGCCCTGAAGTGTTACGATGCCATCCTGAGTGACCACATCGATTTGGGCCTGCGGGACCCATATATCCCCAGCCAATTCGTCCTCCACAGCATCACTGATTGCCAAGTCTCTCATCCCAGCATCAGAACCCGCGAGTGGGGGAATCATAAAAAAGAAGCAAAAAAGACCTAATAACAAGAGACAGGTTTTATTTAGACACAATCGGAATAACTTATTCATGGCATTCTCCTCCTTTTTGCGCTCGTGCTTGGTTAAAAAACCGCTGTTACAGAATTTGGGCTATACTACATCGAACACGCCCTCCGACTTCAATGGGGTAAATCGTGTATTTGCCGGCTCAAAATCATCCATCCCCTCTCAGATCCTGACTCCTGTGGGGACCACAACATATTGCCGATGCCGGTAAGGCTTCAAAATCGCACAGCAAGAAATAACTGATTTGATCGACAGGCGATTCTACGTATCTTCCGCACAGGAAATACATGATTGCCAGTATTGAACAACCCGCAGCCATTGATAAGGTACTGTCCATCCATAAACGGCATGAACGAAATCTGCCGTTTCCGAAAAAACACCTGGTGGTGGAAGGATACTGTGCGCCCCTGGAAGGCCAGGACGAAACGAAATCGATACACGGATTATGATGCTGTCCGACAAGCCATGGTCCAGGAACAACTCGTGGCCAGGGGAATTCGGGACCAACGCGTCCTCAACGCTATGAAGACTGTGCCCAGACACCTCTTTGTCCCTACGCCGCTGCGAGATCAGGCCTACAGGGACGCTCCGCTGTCTATCGGAGAAGGGCAAACCATATCTCAGCCTTACATCGTTGCCGCCATGACAGAGGCCCTGGAATTGCACCCGGACGATCAGGTGCTGGAGATTGGCACAGGCAGTGGCTACCAAGCCGCCATTCTGGCAGAACTGGCTCGCCATGTCTACACCATAGAATCCTTGTGCACCTTACTTGAACGGGCGAAACAGACTCTTGACGATCTGGGCTATGACAATATCACAACGCGGTGTGGGGACGGCACATTGGGCTGGCCGACGCATGCTCCCTATGACGGCATCATCGTGACCGCTGGAGCCCCCCAGGTCCCTCGGTCTCTGGTCAAACAGATGGGTCTGGAAGGGCGATTGCTGATACCGGTAGGCAACGCTTTCTCACAAAACCTCATCAAAATCGTGAATGCTGCTAAGGGGCTACGTGAGGAGGTGCTGGGTGGGTGCCGGTTCGTCAAACTCGTTGGGGCCCAGGGATGGCACGTCGCATGAACCGCGAGCTAGTTTTTCCCAAATATGCGGCTGGGGTCGCAGAAGATGCCATGTGGTTACTTGAGTCACCCTTGTAAAAAATAACTCACTCTACCATTGAAAAAGGAGGTCCTCATGACAAGTAAAACACAAAACATGGAAGAATGCCCTGAATGCCGAGGTACAGGAAAAATCAGCGCCAGGAACTGCAGCGCATGCAACGGCACGGGACAAATCATCATTCATTCCCATGCGCACCGGCACGGGGAGACCGTTCACGATCATCCCCATCCCCATGAAGATCCGCATCACCCGGATGACGATACGGAGCACGAACACCGCCACAGCTGAAGGGCTAAGGTATCCACCCTACCCTACCAGGGCAAGACAGTGCCGTCGTATCGAAGGAAACGCCCCGTATCTTTGTTCAGTTCGAATCGAATTGATAAGGCGGCGACATACCGGCTGCTGTAAGATGGGCTCACGTCTATCAAACACTGGAGCTGCCTTGCGCGTTGATTTCAAGGAAAAAGGAGGAAGATTCAATGGCCATTTTACACATCGAAACGGATGACGGCAGAGAGGTGGAAATCGCCAGAGGAAGTCACATCTACGTGAAGCAAAACGGAGATCAAGATGTCTACTGGGAATGGGAAAAGATCGCCGCCGCCCACGATGCCCTCAATGATATCCTAGCGATGAACGAGCAGATCCTCAAAAGGGTGGACGCAGTGCTCCCGGAGATTTCGAAAAACGCCATTAAATAACCGGAGATTATTCTATAGCAAACGGGCCAGCACGAGTGGGGACGCCCTTAGTGATTACGTTATTGGCCACCTGATGGACGTGACCGGGCAGCGTCGGTTGGTCGTCCCTGGCGTTGCGGTTCTGCTCTGCATCGGCCAGGCGTGCCAGAAGTATAGAGCGAAGTGGGGGACAGGCCCCGCATGGTGGCTATGATTGACAAGGTCAATAATGGCCTGTAGCCCCTATCTTTCGCTCGAACCCGGCAATCATTTTCTCTCGGGATCGTGCTCTTTGAACCAGGGTTTCTATCTCATCGTCAAATCCCCCTTCTGCCAGTCCTGCCGAGACTGCGAAATCAAAGCCTGACATCCCCCTGAGATGGCCATCCGACGGCATGTCTGTAAGCCTTTCCTCTTTCAGACCCCTGGCGAATTCGTTCAGAATCTCTGTTGCTTCCTCCATATTAGAAAAAGGAAGCACCGTGATGAAGACCTCGCTGCTCTGTCGTGTTGAAAAACCTCCCAAGCCGTCAAAATGCTCGTGGATATGCTTACCCAGAGTCCTGATCGCCTTCTGGGCAGTCGTATGTCCCAACTTATGACAAATTTGGTCATGGTTTTTTAAGGAGAAAACGCCTACCACAAAGTGGTCATTCAATCTCTCCTGATCTAGCATCTGCTGATACCGAACTTTGAACGTGCGTCTCGAGTGTAGTCCAGATAGGTTCTTCTGCATGACCTCCAGACTGGTAATGAACTCATCCACGAACGGATGTTGAAACTCATCAAACTCTTTTAGGGTTCCTTGAAAGACGACTTTGCCTTCGTAAAGAACCACAATTTGGTTCGAAATGAAGAAGACATCGGGAATGTCATGACTGACAAGAAGTGCCGTAAAGCCGAGCCGACGTTGGTAGTCGGCGATCATAGCCAAGATGGCATTTCTCCTCACTGGATCCTGACCCGTGGCGGGCTCGTCGAAAAAAACGATTTTTGGCTCGGTGACCAGCGCACGGCTCAAAGCCACCCGTTTCTGCATACCCTCAGAGAGTTGTCCCGGGTATTTATCAACAGCATGCCTGAGTTCTACTTCCTTAATCCTGTCCATGACCCTTTGGTTAATCATTTCTCGATCCATGTTGGTGGTTTGTTCCAATGGCAGGGCGACGTTATCAAAAACGGTCATGGAATCAAAAAGGGCATTATCCTGGAACATGTAACTCATTTGACGCAGATGGGCGTCTTTTTCCTTATTGGTCATCTCACCAAAGGACTTGCCCTGAAATAGAACCGTCCCCTCATCCGGCCTCAACAGACCGACAATGTGCTTGAGCAAGACGCTCTTGCCCACACCGCTCTTGCCTATGATCGTGGTGGTCTGTCTCTCGTGGATGGTTAAATTGACACCATCAAGAACCGTTTCATCCCCAAATCGCTTTGTGACATTTTTGAATTCTATGAGCGGCCTTGCCATATGACCTCACCAATAAAGTGTGGCAATCTCCTACCGTTTGAACTTTTAGATGCCGGGCCCCACATATCCTTGCCCTCGGAGAGCATTATCCGGCGTTGGGCCAGTATGAGGGAAAACAACATCCTAGAATTACCATGCAAGAATTTCGAGCAATCCGCATAATTCGTCCAGGGTGTAATCTCCTTCGGTGCCAATCCCGATGACCTTACACCCGGCCGCTCTGCCGGCTTTCATGTCCACCTTGTGATCACCGATGACCACAGCATCTTTCGGGTCAACGCCGAGTTGCTCGCACGCCTTTCGTACCATAGCAGGGTGCGGCTTACCTTCAGAGGAACTGTCAGCCGTGACGATGCTTTCGAAATACGCCTCGATATGGAATCTTCGCAAAAGCTGTCGAGCGCAGTCTTCGGGTGCATTGGTAATGAGCGCCTTTTTATAGCCATCCAGCCGTTCCAAGGTTTTCTTGGTGTCAGGATACAGCGTTGTCTTGCCGGTGTGATTCCGATAGACCGTATTGCAGAAGGGGGCAATTTCCACAGCCAGGCCAGTGCGCTGTGCAATCTCCTCGACGTCGAGGCCCCAATAATCATGCAAGAACTCGTCCTTGCCAAGCTCCCGATGGAGGTTCGAACGAAAAAGCTCCCGAAAAGCGTGATACCAAGAGTCTTCGGAATCAACGAGAACGCCGTCCAGATCAAAGAGCAAGGCTGCGGGTTTGATTCTATTCATAGCCCTTTTCCTTTTTCAGTTGTTCATTGAGCTTATGCAGCGTCTTTTCCAAATCGGCCAGGGCACTAGCACAAAGGATGATCAGCACAGTATACACAAGAGGTCGACCTGTCTCGATGTGAGGTCATTCCATCCGCATCATAAGCCCTTGATGGGCCGGAGGGGAATAAGGGCATTCATGTATTTTTTCCTCGGAACAACCCCATGCTAAGTCGTCACACTGATCACTTCTCTCCCGGCGGCATGATCTTCGCCTTTGGAAATCCTTCCCAAAGCAATACATTTCTTTTCAAATCAAAATACATGATGAAGCGTATTGAACAAAATATACCTCAAGTTATCATGTCTTAGTGTGGAAGACATTCACTGACAGGAGTATTCATCTTGAGGACCGTGAGGGCATGTCAGTGTTGCCCAGTTCGTTTTTTTCCGAGGCGCCAGTGGGGATGATTAAGCTATTGCGGATAGTTGTCGGTTTAATGATCCTGGTGGTCGTTTGTTCCTGCTTTCCTGCCTTGCCCTATGGTGGCATTCATTTGGATCAGATCGATTTACCGTCGGGTTTTCAGATTGCTCTCTTTGCGGAGAACATTCCCAATGCCCGTTCCATGGCCCTGGGCACCAACGGGACGGTCTTCGTGGGAACGAGAACAGAAGGCAAAGTATATGCTGTTCTGGATCACGATGGCAACCACCGGGCCGATGAAGTCTTGACACTCCTCCAAGGATTGAACATGCCAAACGGCGTGGCTGTGCGGGGCCAGGACCTTTACGTGGCAGAGGTCCATCGAATCTTGCGGTTCAAAAACATTGAGAAACGACTCAAGGGGAGATTGAAGCCGATCGTTGTCAACGAAAGCTTCCCCGAGGACAAACACCACGGCTGGAAATATATCGGTTTCGGTCCGGACGGACGCCTCTATGTCCCAGTGGGAGCGCCCTGTAATGTATGTGAAAAACAAGACCCGCGGTATGGCTCGATCATGCGGATGACCCCTGACGGAACCAAGCTGGAAATATTTGCCAGAGGCATTCGAAACACCGTGGGTTTCGACTGGCGACCGCAAACCGGCGTGCTCTGGTTTACGAACAATGGTCGGGACTGGATGGGCGACGACCTGCCGCCTGATACCCTGCACCGAGCAGACAAAAAAGACCTCCATTTCGGGTTTCCTTATTGCCATGGCGGCGACATTCCCGACCCGGAGTTCGGAAAAAAGCGCCCATGCAGTGACTTTGCCCCTCCGGCTATAAAACTCGGCCCTCATGTTGCGGCTTTGGGTATGACATTTTATCAGGGGGCAATGTTCCCCGAGTCTTATCATAATCAAATCTTTATCGCGGAGCACGGATCATGGAACCGCTCCGTACCCATCGGGTATCGGATCACCCTGGTGCGGCTTCAAGGGTCCCTTGCCGTCAGTTACGAGGTTTTTGCCAAAGGATGGTTACAGGGCGCTAAGGCCTGGGGCCGCCCGGTAGACATCCTGGTCATGCCTGACGGTGCCTTACTGGTATCTGATGACCGGGCGGGCGCCATCTATCGCATCATCTACCGTGCCGATTGATTCTTCTGTTCTCTGCCGCCAGGCGTCCCCCGATCTCGGCCCCGACGCTGCCTCACGGCTTGTTCAACACCCTCCTTGCTTTCCCTTACCCCGACCGCACAAAGCCACGGCTTCAGCCCTAATCCTTTGTGGTCGGGGTTATGGTCGGGATGTCGTGCCACTAACAGCGGCGGTTCGCAAAAGAACCGGCGAAACTAAGTGGTGCCACGGGCTTGCCCGTGGGGTTCCACATGCCCCTTGTATCATATACAGGAATTCCCCTATTTACCGAGAAACAAACCATGCTTATCGTGAACATAGATTTACAGTATGACTGCCTGTCTTTGGGGCGATATGCAGGAAAGGAGGTCAATAATGCCATTGGTTCCTTGGAGAAGAAGACACACTGGACAACTCAAGCCATTTCGTGAAGAGTGGGACGATCTTTGGGATCGCTTTTTCAGCGATCTTCCCCTGGCCCGTGCTTGGCAGACGGAATGGATGCCGGACATTGATGTATCTGAGACCGACGGCCACATCGAGGTCAAGGCTGAACTTCCTGGGATGGAAGCGAAGGATATTGACGTCAATGTTACCGGAGATTTGCTAACCATTAAGGGTCAAAAGAAGGAAGAAGCAGAGAAAGAAGGCGAACACTATTATCGTCGGGAACGGTATTCAGGGGCATTCCAGCGGGCCCTTAGGCTGCCAAGCCCTGTAAAGGCCGACGATGTTAAGGCATCCTTCAAGAACGGCGTGCTCAACGTTACCCTGGCTAAGACGGAAGAATCGACACCAAAGAAAATCACGATTAGCGAATAGATGCCCTCGCCCCGAGACAGGCCCTTCTGTGCACTGTGCGATCCGTTTTTTACACCTTTCAAAAGTCCGATCTGTTCGACTCCTGGCGGGCTGACTCCTGCTTAGGGAGTTTCTTCTACGATCTCTTTGTCCTTAATAAGTCCGTAGGCTCAAAGTGGCCGTTTGAAATACACCACCTCAAACGTAACCGTACATTAATAAGGTGGGACTTCCAGCTTGTTGCGCACAGAGATCGCTCCGCCTTGATAGGCGTTTGCCACGGCCGCCTGCACTTCTGACCACCAGTACACCTCTCCTTCCAAGGTGGCAACCCCGTCATCAACCGTCACTTTAATGTCTTCGACGTCCAGGAGGGGACTCCACCAGAACTCATTTTTTATATCTTCTTCAATTTGGGCATCACTTTTTAGAAGATAATGCCTCGGCCCGGACTTAGCGCGACCATAGGGATAAGCAGCGCCTACGTGAGGATCGTAGACCGCTGGCGCATCATCGCCTTCCACCACCAGATTGTTCCTCACGCCCACCACGCCACCGACGCGAGATGTGATGTCCTCAGCCTGAACCCTTTCGAAGTGCGAATCCACGGTGCCCCGGAGGTAGACGACTCCTGATACGACTGCAACATCTATATCATAACGTTCCACGTAGGGATCTCGGCGCAAGGCTTTGCGAACATTTTCAGCAATGACCGTATTGCTAAGCGTCGCCGTCGGTCTCACTCTAATTCGATTCTTCACGGTACGCACACCGACCGTGTTTCTTACATCTTGGCCGGCTGCCTGTTTTGCCTTCAGGTTGTCTACACGACCTCGTAGGTTTACATGGCCATCTGATACAACGACAAAAACATCCAGGGAAGACACACGGGGATCTGACAAAAAGGCGTCTTCGACAGCTTTGCGTATTTCGTCGTCGGATCGGACCACATATTTATCCTTCCGACGCTTTTCATCGCGAGCCCATGCCTTGACCTCAAGACCAGACGCATCGATAGATCGCACGCCTGTGACCCATGCGTCAACCAAAGCTTCCCTCTTTTCCGAAGCGCTTCCCACCGTTCCCGACAACCGAACCTTCTGATCGTCGACGTCCACGTCGATCAAGACGTGGTCTACAAGGGTATCCCATCTTAACGCCTGTTCAATCTCCTGCTTTATCTCGGCGTCAGGCCGTGTAGCCTTGTAATCCACATCCAGTTTGTTGTCCACCGCCACGACCCCTTTTACCCCCTTGGCCACCTTGTCAACTAATCGTTTTTCTTGCCAAGAGTCCACGGTACCCGTCAAAGTCACCACATTACCGTGGACAGATACTGCGACCTCATAGGATTCTGTGGCCGGATCGGTCTCGATGGCCTCTTTGACGTCATTGAGAATCTCCTTGTCCGCCCGAAGTATAGGTGGCACCACGCGAATTTGATTGATCACCGACCGCACGCCTTTGACGGTCTCGGCAATGCGAGTCGCCCGCTCTTTTGCCAGGATATTATCCACTGTGCCAGTGAGAGATACAACGCCACGCTCTGTCTTGACATCGATCCAGTTTGCCTGGACCCCGGGATCCCAAAATAATTCCCCTGTGACGGCATCAGTGATTGACGCGTCATTGAGCTGTTGTTTTGCAGCCTCAAGCGGCGTTATGGATAACCCTGTAAAAAGGGTGATCACGACGGTGAAAAGCACGGTTTTTTTTAGACCCTGAAGAAAAAGAGCGACCAAAATCCTTGCGTACATGACAAACCTCCTTCAATGGTGATAAACAATCCTGCGTCGACAATACTTGCTGCCAGCCTGAAGGCAGATTAACCGGAGATCTAAGATTGGTAAATAAGGGATTTCATGTATGTCGAAGGCCCACTTTCTGTATACGTCATATTGCTTCCCCTGACGCTTATTCGGTTCAAAACACATGACTATGCTAGGCACTACAGGATGGCCAGTTCCAAAATACATGAATTGCCGTATTGCCGTCATGGTCATTGGGCGTCATAATCACAGGTAAGTTTTAAAAACATCCAGGACGGCAATCAAAGGTTTGCTTTCTTCCATGATGCATGGAAGAAAGGAAAGGAGGTCTGGAACATGGAAAGGGTATTTCAAAGAAGGTGTTTTATGAATAAACGTTTTTGCATGTTCAACGTGTGCTTCATTTTGTCTGCCTTCATGCTTCTACTGGGTGCCCAAAAAGGGCTGTCCAAGGACATTGTTTACGAGATGAGAGGAAAAATTAGTGCGGTCGAGCCGACCGAACACACCGTGGTGATAGAAGTACCCATGGAGGACGGGAAGCTTTTTACAGTCGGGGGGCCACTTGCTGCCAACGCGACTGTACGCAAGGGCGGCCATGGAGCCACCCTGGCAGACTTTTCGCCGGGGGAAGAGGTGACTGTGAAATGGAAGTCCATTAAAACCGGGCACCTTATTTTGATTTTAAAGAAGTAAGGGGGGTTCTTGCAAATGGTGACCAGACAAGAATATGTAGAAAAGTTAAGAAAACAGCTTGATGACTGGAATTACAAATGGAACATCGAGCGAAACAAACTCGAGGCGAAGGCCCAAAGAGCCGAAGCCAGCGTAAAGAACAAAGTCCACCAGGAAATTGAGGCAATACAGAGGAAACGGGATCGGGTGAAAGAAAAGATCAGACAAATCAATCTTGCCAGTGATAGCGCCTGGCAAGATCTCAAAGAAGGCGCACAAACCTCTTGGAACGAGCTGCTAGAAGCCTTCAACAAGGCAAGGTCCCGCTTTGACAGATGATTACAAAAGAGAAAACAGTAGTAGTTCATGAAACCTTTTCATGATTTTGTCTCGCTTCCGTCAATGAGTCAGTCATGGGGCGTCTTTGTTTACACGCCCCACATTCTCCTGAGTCACTGCATTGAAGGCGGCTTTCATCTTTTTGGAAGTCAGGTCCCACTCAGCCCTTATCATTTCCAACAAGCCTTCCCATGAGGTCATTCGTTGCTCCTCGTCTTCATTCGCCGAAACCGGCTCGTCGACCAGTGATTTGTACAGCCCACACAGCTTGTCTGTGCAGGCTTGGCGCGAAAATGTTTGGGCGGTTTTCGTTGCATTGATCCGCCATGTTTCACCTTTCTCTTTATTGTTTAAAAAATCCTCTATGGCCGTAGCGAATTGCTCCGGTTTCGTATCCTCTGCAAGGAGGCGACCGTTGATGTCGTCTTGAACCACTTCACGACTCCCGCTGGCATTTAAGGCAATCACCGGCTTTCCAGCAGCCATCGCCTCTGTGAGTACCATCCCCTGGGTCTCTGTTTTGGAAGCAAAGACAAAAACGTCCATGGCTTTGTAAGCATCAGCCAGCTCCCGGCCTGTTTTTTCACCGGGCATGCTGAGCTGTTGGCTTAGATGATATTCCTCAAATATGCGTCGAATTTCCTCTCGGCTTGGCCCGGCACCAATGACCAGGAACCGCGCCTGGGGATAATCCCTGACAAACAGGGCCACCGCTTCGGCCAGATAAGTGAGGTTCTTCTCCGGTGCCAGACGTCCCACATGGCCTATCACGAGATTGTTTGGGGAGATGTCATGGGCCTCGTGAAAGCGTCCCCCGTCCCCCGCCTGAAAAGAGTCTGTATCCACGCCGCTAGGAACAACCCATATAGGCCTGCTCACACCCCGGGTTCGAATCAATTGTGCGATGCTCTGGCTGGGAGCTATCACGTTGGTGCACAAGTTCGCATATTCGCAGGAAAGCTGGATAACGAAATGCTGGAGGGCCTTGGAATCCAGAGGGACATAATGGGTATATTTCTCATAAAGGGTGTGGTGTGTGAAAATTAATGGCAGTTTCCGCCGCCGGGACACCCGCAAGGCCGCATCACCAAGCAGGAAAGGATGATGACTGTGCACCACGTGGGGATTGAAGTCTGCAATCTTCTTCATGAATACAACGGGAAGCGGCAGACGAACAGAAAAGTCACTGCCATTAAAATTCTGAATGGCAGGCACCCGTAACACATCCTTCTCTTCAAGCTCGTCGTCTCCTGAAAAAGTGGGTGTAATGACCAAAACGTTGTGCCCGGTCTTTCGAAGATCGTGGCTGATGCTGGATACTGAGCGAGCCACTCCGCCCACATGAGGCAAATAAGTATTTGTAAACATGCAAATATTCATCAGGCCAAAGGCGTCAGTCGATAGGGACCTTTTGCGTCGGTTATTTGCTCCTTTTGGAAGCCTGGAACGTGAATCTCCAGACGGGGAGGACTATCGTTGTGCCATATAGCATCGATATTCAAAAAAACCCCCCTAGGTTCTGGACATAACGCCACACGGACGCTTCCGAAGGGCGTCAAGGTGGGCCCAAACCCTACGGATCGGCCATTGTCGAGCCATCGAGGAAGCACCCCAGATCCCAAAATTAACCCCTTGCCTTCTTCTCGAACAAAAAGATTGCGGATCATCATCACCCATTCGGCAGCCGCCCAGCCATGCTGCCCGTCTCCCATACACCCGCCGCGCGTGCTAGGATGAATCGCCTCGGGCCACTGGCCTGTGGAAGAGGCCAGCCCTGCCACCGCCTCCATTAACGCCCGATAGCGATTGTCGCCGCTACGGAGGAGCGTTTGGGCGATGCAAAGCGTCAGATAAACATTGATACCGGAATGAATCATGTCCTGAAAGAAGGCGCCCCCATGAAAGCAGTTTTCCAGAAGAAAGCGTACAGTTCGATCAATCCTTGCATGCCCCGGACGAGTCAGCTGGAGAGGGTAGTCGGCCACCAGGGAACCGACGGCCCCTGCATCCAAACGGCGATAGGGAGACGCGGGAATCGCCCCCTGGGTCCTTTGGTCTGGCAAGGCTGCAATGCTTTGAAAAATGCGTTTTTCAAGATCCAAGGATTCCCTGAGGAAGAGTTGTTCCCTCTCATGCAAACCAAGTTTTTTCAAAAGACG
>Ga0180433_10008849_pt1 | contig 12448 bp, 10 predicted proteins | sample SS_ome_8_FD_132980 | JGI IMG/M metagenome (GOLD analysis project Ga0180433, IMG submission 132980) | Hypersaline lake sediment archaeal communities from the Salton Sea, California, USA - SS_1_D_1 metaG | ecosystem: Environmental > Aquatic > Non-marine Saline and Alkaline > Hypersaline >... | reverse complement strand
GAAAAGCGTCGAAGGTCTCACCAAACTGACCAGTGAGTCAAGGGATTCCGTGGGCGTCGTAAACCTCGAATTCTCGGTGGGTACGGACATTGATGCGGCCCTGCTTAAGGTCTCCACAAAGCTGGATCAGGTGCCCTCCTACCCGGATAATGCGAAGCGGCCGGTCATCGTTTCGGCAAGTGAAAATGCCCCTCCGATTGCATGGATTGTATTACGACCCATCCGTGATGATACGCCCCCCATAGACACACTCCGAAATTTCGCACAGGATTACATTCAACCGCGACTGGAACGGGTTCCCGGCATAGCCAAAATCAATGTTTTCGGTGGCCGTGAAGAAGAAATGCAGGTGATTTTTGACGGCCGGGCGGTCGCAGCACGCAAAGTCAATATCAGTGAAATCGCTCAAGCCCTGTCGGCCGGCAATAGAAATATATCGGCAGGAAACTTTGACGAGGGAAAAAGACGATATATTGCACGGACCCAGGCCGAGTATTTAAAACCGGAAGATGCTGAAAAGGTGGTCATCAAATACGAGGGGGATGCACCGGTCCGGATCAAAGATGTCGCTCAAGTTCTTTACGGGTTTAAGAAGCGGGATAATGTGGTCCGAAATAAAGGGGATGAAACACTTGCCATCAACGCGATTCGCCGAGCGGGGTCGACCGTACTTAAAGTTATGGTCGGTCTCAGAAAAACGATCACCGAGGTAAACGAGACCTTGCTGGCCGATCGAGGGCTTCGACTTGAGCAGGTATACGACGAGACGGAATATATCGACAGCGCCATTGGCCTGGTTCGTCAGAACCTTTTTGTAGGGGGAGCCCTGGCAATCTCCGTGCTCTTGGTGTTCCTGCGAAGTTTTTCTTCCACCCTCATTGTCGCCCTCTCTATTCCCATCTCTGTTGTAGGAACCTTCCTCATGCTTGTGCTGTTCGGACGAACCATTAACGTGATTTCTCTGGCCGGATGTGCCTTTGCTGCGGGGATGGTTGTAGACAATTCAATTGTCGTACTCGAAAATATCTACCGACACCGGCAAATGGGAGAAAGCAAGCTCGGTGCGGCTCTAACAGGCGCCAAGGAAGTATGGGGGGCGGTTCTTGCCAGTACACTGACCACCATCGCGGTATTTCTCCCTGTTATATTTGTCGAAGAGGAGGCGGGACAGCTCTTCAGGGACATAGCGATTGCCATCAGCTGCGCAGTGCTTCTAAGCTTAATCGTTTCCATGACCGTAATTCCCACCCTCGCAAGCCGCATCATTGCCAGGGTCGATACAGCCGGAAGCAATCCAAAAAAAGTCAAAAAAAAGATCGAGGATCTTTCAACACACGGGGGCCTAACCCGGGGACTTACCAACAGCGTCGCGTCTTTCGTGTACTGGTTGTGCGGCCGAGTTTCCCGACGGTTGGTCGTTGTCTTTGTTTTAACCGTTTTGGCGCTTGGCATGGCCTGGTCATTGGCGCCCAAAACAGAATACCTTCCCGAGGGAAACCGTAACCTGATTTTCGGCATCATGATTCCTCCGCCCGGTTACAGTACAGATGAATTCGAGTCTGTCGGGAGGTTCGTTGAAGGAGAACTGCAAAAATACTGGGAGGCAAACGCTGAAGATGCACTCGAAGGCCCTCCCCTTTCCAATTTCTTCTTTGTTGCGTTTGGTCAGCGAGTCTTCATGGGAGCGGTCGCCAACGACCCGCTTCGCGCAAAAGAGGTGGTCCCTGTCCTTCAGCGGGTTCTCCGACAAATCCCGGGAATGATTCCGATCGTACAGCAAAGCAGTCTCTTTGCTCGATCCGCGGGAGCCGGCCGGTCCATTGATGTGGACATAAGCGGTCCGGACCTGTCAAAATTGATATCGCTGGGACAGCGCATTTTCGGACAGATCACGACCCTCATTCCCGATGCGCAATTAAGACCGATTCCCAGCCTGGACCTTGGGAATCCGGAAATTCGAATCATTCCGGATCGAGACAAAGCGGCAAGAGTGGGCCTTACGGCTCAGGAAATCGGCATTCGCGTGGATGCGCTGTTGGATGGGATTAAAGTGGGAGAAGTGCGGCGTTTTGGAAACAAGATTGATCTTACCCTGATGGGCCATGGGGAAACCATCAAACGGATAGAGGATTTTCAGAATCTTCAACTGAGCACTGCAATGGGAAGCGGGGTGACATTGGCTTCCGTCGCCGACATTAAGTTGATTGCAGGACCTTCCCAGATCAACCATCTTGAGACGTTGAGATCGATCACGATCCAGGTCCTTCCACCTCAAAAAATCCCGCTTGAAAGTGCAATGGACATCATCAGAACCCAAGTAATTGGACCACTCGCCGAATCAGGGGAACTGAAACGGCCCTACGGGGTCAATCTTTCCGGTACAGCCGACGACCTGACGCGAACCCGCAAGGTGCTTCAAGGGGATTTCTTTCTGGCCCTGATCATCACTTTCTTGCTTATGGCGTCCCTTTTCGGCAGCTTTCTGTACCCGCTTGTCATTTTGTTCAGTGTCCCCCTGGCCGCGGCCGGCGGTTTCCTGGGTCTTTTTCTGGTGAATCTTTTCATCGGTTTTCAACCGCTGGATGTATTGACGATGCTGGGGTTTGTGATTCTGATCGGGGTCGTCGTCAACAACGCCATTCTTATCGTGCACCAGTCCCTCAATTTCATGCGGGAGGGTGGTATGCCCCCTCGCGAAGCAATAAGAGAATCCGTTCGAACACGCATCCGACCCATTTTTATGAGTGCGATGACATCCGTGATGGGCATGCTTCCGCTGGTACTTTTCCCAGGCGCCGGTTCCGAACTCTACCGGGGAATCGGCAGCGTTATCACCGGCGGTTTAATAATTTCCACGATCTTTACCCTGTTTCTGGTGCCGTCCCTTTTCTCTTTGGTCATCGATGCAAAAGCGTCTCTGGGCCACTCCTTTAGACCTAACAAACAAGGAAAAAACGCCTGAATTTAGCGCGGTGAAATAGTGCGTTGGAGGCCGTTATTTAATATGTATAATTTTTCACCCTATTTTACTGAGACAGATATTATCAAATAATAACAAGAAATCCGGATGACGGCTTTCACCGACGGAGGATGAAATGCTGGGATTTTTCTTCAAAAAACAGCGGCACGTAGAATCCTTAATCTACAAGTATTTGGATAATTTTCGCGAGACCCAAAAGCGTTTTGAGGATGGCCTGAATACCTGCCTCGCCGCCAGCGATTGCGGCGTTGTTGATTTTCTCGCAGAACAGACGCATAAATTCGAATCCAGAGGTGACGACATTCGTGAGGAAATCAAAACGTTGATGTACGCAAAGGCCCTCATACCCGAATCGCGCGGGGATATCATGGGACTCTTGGAGGCCCTTGATAAGATCCCGGGTCTGTTTCAGCTGCTTCTTTACATGATCAAAACTCAGAAGTTGGTTATTCCCGAGTTTATGGTGTCTGAAATCAAAGAGCTCATCGAAGTGTCCCTCGCCACTTGTGAACTGATGCTTCAGCAAATCGAACGTCTCTTTCAGGGGTCTCCGGGAGTCAGGGCACTGGTATCCTCAATCGATCACAATGAAAGTCAATGCGACCACATCGAACGGCGTATCATCACCAATCTGTTTAATTCGGATCTGGACCCTTACAAGAAAATCCTGCTCAAGGAGCTGGTGGTTTATATGGGTGAAATTTCTAATCAGGCCGAGCACGTTTCAAGGCGCGCCAACATCATCAAAATGAAGAGAACCGTATAATGCTGTCCTTACTGGGAGGCATATTCCTGGGATGGTCCCTCGGAGCCAACGACGCCTCGAACGTCTTTGGTTCGGCAGTCGCATCCAAAATGCTGAAATTCTGGTCGGCGGCAATTCTCGCCAGCCTTTTCGTGCTCATCGGTGCGGTCCTCGAGGGCGGAACCGGGATTGAAACGGTGAGCGCACTGACCTTGCTGGACCTGGAGTCCGCCGTGGTTTCTTCTGTGGCAGCCGCCATAACCGTCACCCTTATGACGCTTCTGGGCCTTCCGGTCTCAACCTCACAGGCGGTTGTGGGGGCTCTCATCGGCATCGGCCTTCTCAACCGGCAATTCAATTTTGCGGGCCTTGAAAAAATTGTTGTCTGCTGGATTGGAACTCCCATTGCGGGGACCGTCATAGCCATCATCCTATACAGGGTTCTGGCGGTGTTTTATAACCGACTCAAAGTTAATTTGTTTCAATCCGACATCATCTTACGTCTTTGCTTGATTGGTGCGGGCGCCTATGGTGCCTATGCGCTCGGGGCCAACAATGTTGCCAATGTCACTGCCGTCTTTGTCGGGGCCGGTCTTTTGACTGTATTGGCGGCTACCCTCATCGGCGGTTTGAGCATTGGCCTCGGCATTTTGACATTCAGCAGGCCGGTCATGGAAACGGTCGGAAAAAGACTTGTCAGGCTGGATCCCTTCTCTGCTTTTGTAGTCGTATTCGCAGAGGCCATTACCGTCCACTTCTACGCGTTTGTTGGGGTGCCGGTTTCCACTTCCCAAGCTGTAGTCGGCGCGGTTTTGGGTGTCGGCATCATCAAAGGTATTCAAACCGTCAGTCGGCGGACCCTGTTCAACATATTGGTCGGCTGGCTTCTGACACCCATCGTCGCCACCGTGCTCGCCCTCATGCTTGACTTTGGGATTCACTTACAATACGTTCCGAACCCCTGAAACATTCCATGTATGATGTCCGGGAGATTCCACCCCGAGTTCTTAAAAACCTTGCAAAAAAGGCGCCGACCCATGGGTCGGCGCCTTCATGCGCACCCCTTCCACCGAATGCGGCTAATGTCTCGTGACCCCATTTCCCCTTTCCACGATCTCCAAACCCACCAAGTAATGCCCCCTGAACCTCCCCTGATCATTTTTTGTGACATGACGGATTGCGGTCCTCAGGCTCTCGGGTCGATATACCGATCCGGCAGGATAATACTTCATATTCAACGTGTCCCCAACCCTCAGGCGAGGCAGAATTTTTGAATACTCTTTTACCAACACAAACCTAACCGGCGACGCCAAATTCCAAAGCCGAAACTGATAGGGAATCTCGAGTCCTCGGATCGACAATTCAACGCTATAGAATTGATCCATCAGTGCTTGATTTCCTGCCGGATTTCCCTTCAATGACTGACTGTTCGTTGCAGGCATTTTCATCGCATTCCTTTCAAAATATCTGGATTCACTCACCGCGGGCGGGTATGAATTCGAGCCCCACGCCCCCTGTTGTTTTGCTCACGAGTTCTTTCAAAAATTCAAATTGTTACAACAATTCGAAATTCGCGAATTGCACTCCTCATAGAAAGCACAAAAACGCGATCTCTTAACATCAGAATTTTCTTTGCCTTAAATGGGTATTAATAGTACATATATAAATACCTTTGTCAATAACTTTTTTATAAATTAATAGAAACTTATACTAACTTATACGCCTATTCGTCATAGATTTTTATGGCTCTCGATTCATTTCCGGCTCGGAGTTTCAACTGCGCCTTGATTCATCACACAGCAGAAAGTCCCACATATTGAATAGGTTTTAGCTTGACACACAACATATTCGCATATATTCTCATCAGGAAGCGTATTCCGGTTCAATTATCTGTGAGAAACTTTTCACCCCTCAGCCTTGAGAAGCGGAGAATGTATTGGATATTCAGCTGGAAAAAGATCTCAAAATCAGCCGGGCTAAATTTGATCTTTTGAAAGACATGTTGATGCTCATCTTTCCTGAAGTGACCACTGTCAACAAGGATTTCCTGATCAACCTGAGCCCGGATGAACTGAAGCGCGCCTATATGAGTCAAGCGGCAAGCTGTCATCCGGATACTGGTGAGAGTTTTGAGCGAGAAGAACGAAAAGCGAGACAGATGAGGTACCAGCGTTTGTCGATGGCTTATAAGGCTCTATTGCCTCACGTCGAGAACATCCACCAAAAAGTGCGGGAAATCGAATCTCGTCGAGAAAGCAAAACCGCTTCAGCCGAAGCTCCCGGCATGACGATTCTCGCGGTCGGAGGGGCCAAGGGCGGCGTTGGAAAATCCATGCTTGCGACAAACCTTGCGGTCGGGCTGGCACTCCTCGGGCAACGAGTGGTTCTTGCGGACCTCGACCTGGGAGGCGCCGATGCGCATCTTCTTTTGGGTGTGAAGACACTTTCCACAGATTGGAATGACTTTTTGGACAAAAAAGTGCAGGCAGTCGATGAGATCCTCACCACCACACCGTTTGAGGGCCTAAGTCTGATCGGAGGAAACTCATCGAAATTGGGCAGTGCCAATCTCAGTTACCCAAAAAAGCAGAAGATTATTCGGCACCTCAAGTCACTCACGTGCGATTATGTGATTGTAGACCTGGGCGGGGACACTTCCTTTAATGTGCTTGATTTTTTTCTTCTGGCCGACCAAAAGATCGCCGTCACTTCTGCCGAGCCGACTTCGTTTCTCGATACTTATAATTTTGTCAAAGTCGCCTTTTATCGTTTCTTGGATCGTTTCTTCTCAGAACACAGTGGCCTTAAAGCGCTGAGCACGCAGATTCACGAGTTTTCATTCGCAAAGAACGGCGGCCCGACCCTTGAATCGATTTTCCAAGAGGTCCGGGCCATAGACCTCTCCGCGTATCTCAAGCTCAAACTGCACATTGAGAAATTTCACCTTTCCATTGTGACAAACATGGCGGAAAGTCGCAGGGACGTGAGCATCGCCCGGTCGATGCAACGCCTTTTGAAAAAGAAATGCTTTCTCGACGTGGGAATCTTGGGCACGGTACCTTTTGACGTATCCGTGCGCAGAGCAGCCCGCAGGTTCACCCCCTTTATCGTAGACGATCCCAGATGCAGGGCTTCACAAGTCCTCAACCAGATGCTTGCCGGCGTACTCCTGCTTCGGGAGCCGGAATCGATTCGGGCTGAAATTCTCGAAAAAATCCGCCAAATCCGCTCGGATGCGAAAGACGTGATCGGCACAGGTGTAATGACGCTCGACGGCTTAACAGAGGAGCAGATCAGCTTTATTTCCGAGCGCGCGCCGAACCTGCGACAGGGCTTTCGAAAGATACTGAAGATTGTGGCAAACTGACCATTAGGTGCCTGACCGAAAACCGACAGGAATTTTTTCAAGTCCCCTTTCACACTCACTGCACCCTCTGGGATAGAGGGGTTTCGCTCGGACAGTATTCATGAATGGTGTCTATTTACATTCCGGCTTTTGCCGGAATGACGTGTGATAATGCACAGCCGGAATAAAATAACTCGGTTATGAGGACTTCGAACGGTCCAGATGCCTTTTAAAATAGAAGGAAAATCAAATGATTCTCAAAATGCTGGAAGTCGGGCCTCTGATGGTAAATTGCTACATCGTCGGAGATGAAGAAACGAAGGAAGCTGCAGTCTTTGATCCCGGGGGGAATGTTGATCGTATCATCAATGCCCTCTCAGAAAGCCATTTAAATGTGAAGTACATCATCAATACCCATACCCATTGGGATCATACGGGCGGCAACCAGGAACTCCAAAATGCGACCGGCGCTCCCATCCTGACCCACCGGGTCGAAGCACCGGAACTCCGATCGGCAAATGAACGCGCTGCCCTGTACGGAGGTAACGCCGCCGACTCCAAAGCCTCTCAGTTCATTGAGGCGGGGGAAATCATCAGCGTGGGCTCCATACGTTTTGAGGTTGTGGATCTGCGCGGACATTCACCTGCCGGGCTTGGGTTTATCTTCGACGGCAAGGTGGAGTTGAACGGCACAAAAGAACTTAAAAAGCTGGTGATCTGTGGTGACGCACTGTTTGCCGGAAGCATCGGTCGCACCGACTTTCCGGGAGGAGACATGGGGCTTCTTCTCAAAAACATCCGAGAAAAAATATTTACGCTCCCGGATGACACACTGGTCCTGTCAGGGCATGGGCCGGTTTCGACCGTCGGGCGTGAGAAAGCGCACAACCCGTTTTTTCAGGCATAACGCATCCTCCAGCCCCCCTTCTCTTCGAATTCACAATTATTTGGGTTCATGATAGCTTGGCTTGCCCATTTCGGAAAATGAAAAATTGTGGAAAACGTTATATCCGTTGTAGTCCAAAACCCTCAAATCGTCCGTTTGACTCAGATCGCCCATGACCACCGTATAGTGATTTCCATATTTCGCTTTCACCGTATCCAGTGGTAGGTCACAGGCGATAAACTTTCGAATACCCTTGGCATCCAGCTTCGCTACCAGTTTGGGCTCGTCGAAAGATTCGTAGGTTGTTAAGATCAGTATCGGCCCGGTTCCCGTAAAAATGAGTCCTGCTTTCATGTCCGCCTCCTTTCAATGCTTAAGGGTGAAAAAAAATGCAGAGGATGTTACCACCGTTCAAGGAGCGCCCGGGTTCGGGGGCGATGGCAGTTCCGCTTGGAGAAAGGGGAGGGTGAGACTACGCACGTGAAATCAGATAAAGAACCAAACCTCGGTGGTACGCATCGCTTCAAAATACTTTCACAGATTCACCCACAATAATCTCGTGAAAAGTCCTCATTCCGGTGTTAACTCCAATGAATACGGGGGCGCACCGGAATAACGAAAAAGGGTGATTTCCGACTAAGGGCTCGCGCAAAAATAATTTCACATTTTCGCATCCCATCTTCAGGCCATCTTTGTCCGATCCTCAACCGCAAAATCCTCGAAATAGTCCCGCTATTCCTGTGGCTTTGCGATTTCGGATCGAAAAAATCTGATCTAAATCTGGACGCCAATTCTGTGAAGTTATTTTTGCGCAAGCCCTAAGTACAAATTCATTAAACCATAAAAGATCCGGCATTTCAATTCCTTTTCGCCCGAGGCGTTATTCGGATATGCCTGAACCAACCCCGAAATAAAATCACTCAGGACACTGAATTCGCGAGGCGCTTCGGCACCGCTCGTGCAGTGGGAAAGTTCGCAAGAAACACACCGATCAGCACCAAGACACCGCCCGCCAGCTGCACCAACGTCAAAATTTCACCCAGAAAAATCCAGGCCCCAAGAGCGGTTACAAGCGGAATGCCGTTGATGAAAACAGCTGCTTTTGTGGCTGGTATCTTTGTCAGGGCATAATTGTAACACAAAAACGCAATGATGGTGGCAAACAGGGTCAAGAAGACGAGTGCGCCCAGGGAACGATAGCTCATCACTTCGGCCCATTTCACGCTGGGCAGTTCCCAGATAAAGGCCGGTCCATATAAAATAGCTCCATAGATGATCTGCATGCCGGTTATTTCCACAGCCGAATGTCTCCCCCCCAGATCTCTTGCAAGCACCATATAGAGAGCCGCCGAGATCACTGCACCGAAAATGAGGAGATCGCCAATCAACTGACCCCCCAAAGTCCAACTAAAATCGTGAGCTCCCGTTACCACCACCGTAATGCCTACGATGGATGTCACCATGCCGACGAGGCATGCCGGGTAAATGCGCTCGTCCAGGAGCAGTGCAGACAGCGCCATCACCACGATGGGGATTGTTGAAATAATTAAAGCCGCCTTCGGCGCCGTGGTGTGCTGTAAACCGATGGTTTCAAAAATGAAATAGAGTCCCGGTTCGAACACCGCGACAGCAAACACCTTGAGATGTTCCTTGCGAGTAAAATCGGGGAAACCTCGCCGTGCCAACACCACCACAAACGCACAGGCGGCCAGGCTGAAGCGGCCAAAGACGAGAGTGAATGTCGTGAAACTTTCCAGAGCCACCTTGGTAGCCACAAATGACAGGCCCCAGAAGAGTACCGCAGAGGTGAGCGAGAAATATGCACCAACCCGGCCGTCTTGAATCAAATTTCCTTCCTTTCTTCAGTTTCTGGGCGGTCTGCGCATCGGTGAATTGGGGGCACGGTGAAGGCGGAGAAGATCTCGGGTGCGAAAGAGATTTTCCTTCGGGGCTGTCCGGGGATGCTCAATGGACGATTGTGAGAACCAACCGCATCAGAAAGGAGCGTTGCAAGCCTTCCAAATCCAACTTCAGATGAAAACCCACCTCACCGCCACTCATCAAATCATACGGATGCGGTAACGCCTAATTCGAGCCATTCGTTGCTTCCAGGGCCATCGCAATTTTTTTCTTAAGCTCTGTTAGATCGAAAGATTTGATCACATAGAAGTCGGCGGCAATGGACTTCATATCCTCCTTAAAGGTATCGTAGGCCGTACAAAGAACAACGGGGAGGCTGTAGAACTTGTTGCGTATGTCTTGAAGCAAATCAAGTCCATTGTAATCTACCATCTTGATATCGAGTACGACCAGGTCCGGTTTTTCCTCCTCGATTTTTTCCAATAGCTTATGACCGCTTTCGGCTGTGATAACTTCGTAGCCGGCCTCACTCAGTTCTTCTGAATACAGGTATCTAATGTGCTCTTCATCGTCTACGATTAATATCTTGGCCATAATCTGTTCTCCTCGAATTCGGGATCCTCTCATGCTGCTGGGTCAATTAAGCTTCCTTAATTAAATTCTCATACTACAATACCGCTCAATTTGCAACGCGCATTTCTTCGGCACCCTGCGATCGCACAACGAGAACCAATGGGGTTTCTGACAGCAGGTTGCAAGCCCCTGCGCAGGGCTTGCCGAACGAAGTCAAATTCCGATCATGCGTCATTTGAGAATCCGCCCGTTGATGCATGTCATGGATTCTCATGACAAATGGAAGGCAGAGCGTCCGATTTAGTCTCAACGGACTATCTCGCCGCTCCGTAAGATAAAAAAGCCATCAGGCCAATCGACAGTTCAATAATCGTAAAATCCCTTCCCCGTTTTTCTGCCGAGCCAACCGGCATCGACATACTTCTTCAAAAGCGGACACGGACGGTATTTGTCATCTCCCAGCCCCGATTTAAGCACTTCCATGATCGCCAGACACGTATCCAGACCAATCAAATCCGCCAAGGCCAGAGGTCCCATGGGATGATTCATCCCCAGTTTCATCACCTGATCGATATCGCCGGGGGTACCGACGCCTTCGAACACGGCGTAAACAGCCTCGTTGATCATCGGCAAAAGAACTCGGTTGCTAATGAAGCCCGGGAAATCATTGGCCGGCACAGGCGTCTTTTCCATTTTCAGGGCGAGGTCGTGCGTCGCCCGGAACGTTTCATCACTTGTTGCCAGACCCTTAATGATTTCAACGAGTTTCATCAAAGGAACCGGATTCATGAAATGCATACCGATAACCTGCCTCGGTCTTTTTGTCGCGCCTGCGATCTTCGTAATAGAAATTGAAGAGGTGTTTGACGATAAGATCACACTTTCCCTGCAAGTTTCATCCAAGTCTTTGAAAATCCCAAGCTTCAGGCTTTCATTTTCTGTCGCCGCCTCCACCACAAAATCCGCTTTTGCCATGTCCCCCAGGGACGTCGAACCTTCTATTCTGCTCAAAACCTCATTTTTGCCTGCTTCCGTGATCTTCTCTTTCTTGATCATTCTCTCCAAGCTTTTTTCAATTGCAGAAAAGCCATTTTCCACAAATTCATCCTTAATGTCATTCATGACAACAGCCATTCCACATTGCGCAGCGACCTGAGCAATACCGGACCCCATCTGTCCTGCGCCTACAACACCCAAGGTTTCTATCTCCATGCTCGATGATCCTCCTCAGTCCTGTTCTTGTAAACACCTTCCGATTTCAGTCCTCGCCGGGACACCGCCCGGCATTCGATCCGAAGTAATACCATCGGGTTCAGCGGAATCTCCTGCGGAAAACGATCGAAAATCGCAGGGTACTCACATTTCACGCCATGCCTTTCGGTTTCCGGGCGGTGTTCCCACGAAAAGAATACTTCCCCGCTAAAACATTCGAGAAAAGCCATCCCTATTTCTTCCGGGAAATGCCCGATGCAATCCTGAAATCAACCGGTTCCACATTTACATATGATTTGATAAAATCACAAGGTTTAATTTATGTTAGGATAGAGAAGATTATGGGTCACAGAGGAGGGCTGGAAACATGTCGGAATGGAAGGTCAGGGTCTATCACCATCCAAATCGAGAGATCAGATCATTCCTGACAGACCGGGAAATCTCCGCCCCTCGCGTCGAAAAACTTAGAAAGCCCCTGAACAAAGCGTGGAAGGAATCCTTGGAACCTCTCGGCATCATCGGGGCCCAGGTTGTAAAAGAAATCATGGCGATTCAGGGGGTTCATGAAATTCAAATCAAGCCGAAAGAGGTTCGCATCATAAAGGAGGCCGCGTGCTCCTGGGAAGCAATCGAAGAAAGAATCATTGAGATCATCGTAAGGGCTTTGAAGCGAAAACAGATCCGCCTGGTAAAAGCCTAGGAGACTGTCCGAGAATGAGGAATTTTTTTCAAGATCAAAGAAGGCGAAGCTTATAACCACAGGAATACATTTAAGTATTTCGAGGATTATAATTTGAGCCTGACACAGAGATTGAGGAAAATAGCCATTCTCGGACAGCCTCCTAG
>Ga0180433_10008848_pt1 | contig 12451 bp, 13 predicted proteins | sample SS_ome_8_FD_132980 | JGI IMG/M metagenome (GOLD analysis project Ga0180433, IMG submission 132980) | Hypersaline lake sediment archaeal communities from the Salton Sea, California, USA - SS_1_D_1 metaG | ecosystem: Environmental > Aquatic > Non-marine Saline and Alkaline > Hypersaline >... | reverse complement strand
GCTTAATCGGCGTTGGATAGGATGTGATCATGCAAGACATTGTATACAGATTGTGAAGAAAAGATTGCTCGATATTCATAATAGCAATGACCTATATAATTGGAAAGAATTCTATAATACAGCTATCAAGCCATTCGTAATATTAGGAGCAGAATTATATAGTCATAGATCGTCGATTCCATCTGAATTTTTAACAAAAATCGCAAAATCAAAGAATGAAAGGGTAATCATCGAGAAACCTGATGTTAAATTAGATATCAAATGGAATCAGAATGAATGTATTGTTGAATTAAAGGATTTTTGTGTGAATAGTAATGATCTCATTTCTGAAGACGTAAAAGAAAGCATCGCAAGTTTTTCAGATTGGATAGACTACTGGGTGATCGATTTCGACCACCAAGAAGAAAGCTCTTTTAATGCCTCGTGGCTTTCTTATAGGACCCCAAAAAATAGGATGTTGGTACTAACTTCGAGCCCTTATTATTATAAAAAAGCAGGAGTTCATAAAATATTAATTAAAATTATTGATATTTTTGGAAATGAAACAATAGAAATGCGCGAAGTTACGATAAATTGATCATTTCATCAATTCTCTGAGTATCATTGTAGCATAAGCACCTCTAACTAATGAAAACTCAATGATTAATTTCTTTTTATCTACATGAAATTCGTCTTCTGCTAACTCTACTATCTTTAGTCCAGAGGGTTTCATGCATATAGGTCTAAAAGAACCCTTAAGCTTATACTTATCAAACAATTCGCTACTAAATATATTGATATCAATTCCTTCTCGTTCAATAATTTCATCAAATAAAGTTTTCATAAGGGGAAATTCATTCAAATCAGCATCAAGTCCTACGAGTGGAGCAACAATTACACCTCTATTGAGTTTTATGGCCTCATCCAAATATTTGTCGTAAGGACCTCCATAAGTATATTTCACTTGAGTCATATTACCATTTTCCTCTTCAAGTATGCAAATTGTATCTCCCTTAACAGGTTTGGATAATGAGAATCCTTTTTTAAATCGTAAAGAAAGTAGCTTATTAAATAGATAGGACTGAAATGAACTAATCAATAGCATTTTTAATCTTGTTGGCAAAGTTTTGATTGCTCCTTTATAATCTCCAGGATTATCTTTCAAGAAATAAATCATGGTTATCTCGTAATTTAGATTTTTTGGGAAATATTCTACTGCTTTTTCAAAATCCCCATCCTCCTTTAATGTAATTCGAGCTTTTCTTGCTTTAGGACTCTCTGTAGAATATGTCTTTGTTATAAACTCTTCATAAGCGCTTTTATAATCTTCGTTTAATAAGTGAAATCCTATTAAATGAGAATTGGGACGGAGAGAACCAAATCTTTGTAGTCCAAAATAATTTGGAATGCCATGTTCAATAATGCTATCAATTATATTTTTAATATTTTCTTCAAGGTTGGAGAAGTTTTCAATATCTCTTATCGTAATCACAAAATTGTTTCCATAGTGGCTCCCTAATTTAACAGGTTTCTTACTAGGATATATGTTGCGAATGAATAAATCTCTTATTTTTAGTTGACTTAGCTTATCTATGTAATCGCCTTCGATTGAAGCCTTTTGAACGCTAATAGAGCGTTTATCTTTTAATCCAGAATAGTGGATTGAATCACGATGGATTTTCAAGGCTTTACTAACTTCTCTAATTGCTTCAAATGTGGATTTGTTTACTTTGACCAAGTTAAATGTGGTAAATCTATTTTTAGAGTTTTCAGAGAAAGGAGGAGGTGAGTAATCTTCTTTTACTTCAAGTATTTGCCTTGTTGAGATTATTTCTTTTACGATAAAATCCTTAAAGTTAAGTTTATATATTCCTCCAATTCCTTCTAAAGGCGAGGTGCTATACTCTTCGATTCCGACGAATTTTTCTACTTCTTTTTGGTCGTTATCCTTAAAGACGATGTCTTGACTATCTTGCCTTAACACATTAAAACCTAGTTAAAGTAATTTTAAATCTCCAGTTATTTTATCGATCTCGGTTGATAATGCAGGACCAACCCCTAAAGCAGTTGTAGTTCCCGGAGCTAATTGAGTCAATCCTGCATCTTTCACGAGAAAGCAAATCATTTTAAGCTTTTGTAATTTACTGAAAATGAGCCCCATCTCATCCATGTTATTCACTTTCAATATGACTTTCTTTTGGCCTGAATTCATCCAATTCTTCCAAATTGTTTTATTTTTTACTCTTGCTAAATCTGAAGCGGAAACACTTGCATGACACGCTTGAGCACATTTCTTGCCAGCACCCATTTTTAAATCTGTTCTTATTAAAATAACTTGCTTATATTCCTTCACGTATCTTATCAACTTTTTATTTAATTTTAATACAAAAAAATACTAAGTAATGATATAATTAACAACCTTTTATGCTAATTAAATTTTAAAAATTACTGATATTCAATTCTTGTTATATTCCCAGTTAATTCATAAATTAAATCTTCGAGTTCTTCTTTTGTAAACAGATAATTTTCTTTTTCTTCTTTTGGAATAACTGCTTTATACTCAATATCTCCCGTTGCTAAGAATATTTCGTTTAGGGAGATTGACTTGCTTGGTGATATCAAATTATCAACAACAGCTCTAGGGTTTTTTGTTTTTTCTATTAGAATAATTTCATCGATCTCATAAGAGGTTTTAATTAGTTCTAATAATTCTGGAGTTATTTTTAGCTTATCTTTTCTCCCAACAACAAGAATTACTACATCTTCGTAATCAATTGCTTTAAAAAATGAAATATCTTTCAGAAAACCAAATTGTTCTGGCTCTTCTTCTTCAAGCTGAAGGAGTTCCTTGGCTAAATCTATCTCAAACTCGGTTATTTCTCCCGAATCTAGTTTTTCTTGACAACTAGAACAGAGGAACTCCGAATTCACACAAGTTTGGCAAGCAGGTAGCTCTTTCATCTTTCATTAGTAAAACCTGATTGAATAAATGATTTAAATTACAGTTCTATTACATCACATTGAATATTCTTTAAAAGCCTCTCGGCAGACATGGGATCTGTCTTATAAGTATAAAGTATCTTTTTTGTCCTCAACTTCAGTTTTACTACATCCTTCGAAGTCTTAACACGGCAATGAATGGCATTTTCTGCCAACTCCAGAAATTTTTCCTCGTCAAATAGTTCTCGTGGCATGCTTTATCAATCATGGTTGAATATTTTTTCTTATTATATTCTATTAAAGATAAAAGATAAATTTTTTCTTTATTCTTTTTAGAACTTTAGCTCATACAAAAATTTATTTTGAACCACATGTTTTACAAATCATTAGTGTTTTTTCAATTAAAAGTTAAATCTCTAAATTATTAAATAAAACTAAGAAAAATGCCGATCGATGACCCTGTAAAGAGAAAAATAGCAAGATACCACCTATTGAATAAATCTGTTTGCCGCAGATGTGGTGCTTTGAACCCAGTGAAAGCTAAGAAATGTAGGCGATGCCACGGCAAAGATCTAAGGCTTAAAAGAAAAGATTTAACTAAATGAATGTTATTCGATTTTCATCATTTAAGGTTCTTTTTATCAAAACTAAAATTTTCCTACACTATTTTCTCAAAGTAGAAAAAAAAACAGCACCAGAATCGTGAATATTGCTTTCTCATTCTTATCTTTATTGAAAGGATTGAATCAATTGGATATAGAAGTGTTTTAGCCTTTCTCTAAGACCATTACTATATAATTTGATTTCGGATTGATCTTTCTCGGAACGGCTGTCTATTTGATTAAAATATAACGCTTTAAATGTATTCTCCTCATTCTTAAGTTGCATGGCAAAATCTAAACAAATCGGCTGAATAATTTTCTCCACTATCGGAGTTATAGGTTCATTTATCATGATGCTAAGGAGAAGCATTTCCTTTTTTCCACGAGCCCAATCTGAATGGATCTCAAAATAGTAGTTCACGGAAGAGGGCACTGTACTTGAATGCTGAACAAAAAAATCCTGTTTAAATGCATGGGTCATATTTTGTGTGATTTCAATCATTTCGCTTTCATTTAAGGCCTTCTCAGGATAAGAATGAAAAACTATTGGCCCCCTTTTCCGATTAAAAAAGCTCAGGATTATAGACGTGTTTAGGGCGATTTTCGTTTCTGGTATCAAGATAACGGTATATGTGTTTTTTGGACTCAAGACTTCATCGTCGATATAATTTTTACTTATAGGAATTTTTGCTCCATTTTTATGAACTCTTAAAGCCTGACGACGTAAGCCTATCCCACCATATTCGATTACATTGGTTATTAGCTTTTTCCTTTCTATTTCATTCATCATTTTCATTATTTATCACCTTTTCTAAATATGTTATATGAACAAATCATATTTAAATGTTTTGTTCGGGAATATGAACATTTTAATGAACAATTGTATTAATCTATCAACTCCCATCGTGAAACCATGTTTCCGTAAACTTTATAAATTTTATGACATAGAGATCTTTATATATACATTTCATAAAATACAAAAAAATAATAATAAAAAACGGTGAATAAAAAAAAATGGCGCAATTGGGTGGCCAACCTATCTTTATAATGAAGGAAGGCACTGAAAGAACGCGTGGAAAAGACGCCATGCAAAATAACATTGCTGCAGCAAAAGTAATTGCTGAAGCTGTTAGAACCTCACTTGGACCTCGTGGAATGGATAAGATGTTAGTTGACCAATTCGGAGATGTTGTAATCACGAATGATGGTGCTACCATCTTAAAAGAAATCGATGTTCAGCATCCAGCAGCTAAAATGATGGTGGAAGTTGCCAAAACTCAGGATTCTGAAGTTGGCGATGGTACCACTACTTCAGTTATTCTTGCTGGTGAATTGTTAAAAAGAGCTGAGAAATTGTTAGCTCAAAAAATTCATCCAACAGTAATTACGGAAGGATTTAGAAAAGCTGCGGATAAATCCGTTGAAATTCTCGATTCTATTTCGGTTAAAAGTGGGATTGACGATAAAAAAGGTCTAAAAGACGCTGCAATGACTTGCATGTCGAGTAAAATAGTTGTCGAATCGAAAGACATGTTAGCTGATATTTGTATTGGAGCAATTGAAGCTGTTGCAGAACAAGATAATGGAAAATGGGTTGCGGATATTGAAAAAGTCCAAATCCAAAAGAAAGAAGGCGATATGATAGATGATACGAGCCTAATAAAAGGAATCATCTTAGATAAGGAAGTTGTAAGTCCTGGAATGCCTAAAAGCGTGAAGGACGCAAAAATTCTCTTAATACAGTCGGCTTTAGAAATTGAAGAAACAGAGTTTGACGCCAAACTCCAAATTACAAGCCCAGAACAAATTCAACAGTTCTTGGACGAAGAAGAAAAAATGCTCAGGACAATGGTAGAAAAGATCGTGAATAGCGGGGCAAATGTCGTGATCTGTCAGAAAGGAATTGATGACATGGCTCAACATTTTATCTCTCGGGCTGGTATAATGGCAGTCAGAAGGGTTAAAAAATCAGATCTTGAAAAATTATCAAGCGCAACAGGAGGAATGATCCATACAAATTTGGACGACATTACTCCTGAAACGTTAGGATACGCTGGTTTAGTCGAAGAACGGAAAATCATGAACGACAGTTGGATTTTTATAGAAGAATGCAAGGATCCAAAATCAGTCGTGATTTTAATCAGAGGCGGTACCGAATTAATCATTGACGAAGTAGATAGAGCCTTACACGATGCATTATGCGTGATAAGGGATGTTGTCGAAGACCAGAAAATTGTTGGTGGTGGTGGAGCTCCAGAAATGGAAACCGCCATTCAATTAAGGAAATTTGCATCAACCTTAGGTGGTCGAGAACAACTTGCTGTCGAAGTCTTTGCCGACTCTTTAGATATCATTCCAAAAACCTTGGCCGAAAATGCAGGCTTAGACCAAATCGACGTGTTAATGAAATTAAGAGCAGCACATCAATCAGGAAATCATTTTGCAGGACATGATTTAGAAACAGGGGAAGTCGTGAATAACATGATGGAAATAGGTGTTGTCGAGCCTACAGCCGTCAAGGTGCAAGCAATAAAAAGTTCAACCGAAGCAACATCCATGATCTTGCGTATCGATGATGTTATTGCAGGCGTTAAATCAGCAATGCCTCCTGGCGGTCCTGGTGGAATGCCTCCAGGTATGGGTGGTATGGGCGGTATGCCTCCTGGAATGGGCGGTATGGGCGGTATGCCTCCGGGTATGATGTGAAATCTTGGAAGATTAACATCTTTTTTTTTATTTTTCTTTTTATTTTTTATTGAATCTTTAAATACAATACAAACATAATTTCGTTACAACTTATCACTTTCAACGATGGACGAAAATTAATGAATAGTGTTTTAAAAGAGATACAGTCAGACTCAATAAATCATTATATTGAAAACAATTTAGACGATTTTTATATTAAATCTTCTGATCAGCCCAATTTCATTTCAAGCGGGGATGAAAAAATCAGCTAGGTCTTATCTAAGGTAGCAGATTGGCCAGATAGTATATTTAAGGCAAATTTTGAAGACTTAAAAGTTAATGAAGAAATAGCCAAGGTAAAAAGATTAATTCAGAAAGGGAAAGCCCCTAATAGTTGGACAGTAGGACCATTAACAAGACCTACAAATTTAGGCAAGCATCTTGAGGAATGTGGATTTTCTAGCGTGTATCAACAAGCGGGGATGGCGGTTGTGTTAAAGAACTTAGAAACAGTGATGATAAATAAAGGTAATTTAATAATTGAAAAAGTAGAGAACAATGCGTCTTTACTCCAATGGTGCGAAATCGTTTCAGATGTTTTTGGAATAAAGGTGGATTTTGATTTTCTTAAATTCATGCATTTGCAAGAAGAAGCATGTTTTTACATAGCTAAATTTGAAGGAATTGTGGCCTCAACATTACTGTTATATCTTTCTTCTGGAGTGGCAGGACTTCACGCCGTATCGACATTACCTCAATATCGAAGTAAAGGATTTGGACTTTCAATAAGCAGTGCCGCCTTAAAAGATGCCCATAACATGGGATACAATATTGGTGTGCTTCAGGCATCTTCATTAGGTGAAAATATATATAGAAAATTGGGATTTAAAAAGTATTGCGATATCATTTCTTATGCTTTAGAAATTTAATCGAATAATTTTCACCCAAAAAAGTTAAACCAAAATAGAAATGAGATGTTTTTTAGGTTTTATAATGTTGATATAAACTTAAATTGAGATCTCTTACTTCTTCTTCGTTCATTTTAATGATTGCCCTATCGTATGTCAAGAGTCCATTTCGTTCCCCTTCCACATCGGTTGTTTGGGTGTAAATTGCAGCGCAGGCTCCTTTAGACATTAAATTTTTGAGTCTTGAAATCAGTTTTGAATACCTCCTCATCAATTTATCCGCATTTGGAAAATTTACATATACATGCTTGCTTTTTGTTATCCATAGGTGATTTTCAAGCTCCAATCCTAATCCCCCGAATTCTCCGACAACATAAGGACGAGATTTAAATTGAGTACTTGGTGGTATTGTAGGGTTTGGATAGCTATGTCGGTCGCATATATCTCCGACTCCAAAATCGTACCATCCACTGGCCGCGTTAATAAGTCTTGAAGAATCTAAGTCTCGTATCTTCTCGCACACCTCTTTCGTTTTAAATTGCCCCCATCCCTCGTTAAAAGGAACCCACATGATAATGGAGTGGTGATTAAATAGCATCTGTATCATTTCAGTCAATTCGTTGAAATAATCGGTTTGATCTGATGCCTTCCTAGCATCTTTAAAATCCTCAAGAGTCGTGGTTGACATCATTGGACCTCCGCTTGCCATGTCCTGCCACACAAGAACACCAATCTTATCGCAATGGTAATACCATCGAGCGGGTTCTACTTTCACATGCTTTCTAATAAGATTAAAACCTAAATGCTTGGTGATTTCAATGTCATATTTTAAAGCATCGTCTGTAGGAGCGGTATATAGCCCATCAGGCCAATATCCTTGATCTAAGGTACCATATTGAAAAATTTCCTCATTGTTCAATAAAATTCGTCTAATCCCATTTTCTTCTTCGCTAATTGATATCTTTCTCATTCCAAAATAGCTATCGAAAGCATCTACAATGGTATTATCTGTTTTGATCGTTATGGACAAATCATAAAGAAAAGGTTTTTCAGGTGACCAGAGTTTCGGCGAGGATATTGGTATTGAAAACGTTTTGTTGGTGCTTTCTTTAACAGAAGAGACAACTTTATCGTCATCTTTCACTTCAATAGTAATTTCTTCCAAGTTTTGATGGTTTTGAATTGCTAACGATATTTTTATTAGTTTATAATCAACATTGGGTTCAACCACAACACGGTCAACATGGGTATTAGATACCGGTTCAAGCCAGACCGTCTGCCAAATACCTGAGACAGCAGTATAAAATATCCCAACAGGACGTAAAACTTGTTTTCCGCGCCCTTGACCTCCTTTATCAGTAGGGTCCCAAACAGAGACAACAAGACTATTTTCACCGTCGTATTTAAGGTGCTCAGAGATCTCAAATGAAAATGATGTGTATCCTCCTTTATGAGATCCAACTTCTTTATCATTAATCCACACCCTAGTCTCCCAATCAACAGCTCCGAAGTGCAGTAAAATCTTTTTACCTTTCCACTGCGAAGGCATGCTAAAATTTCGTCGATACCATAATTTCTGAGTTTTTTTTAGTTTACCCTTTACACCAGATAAAGCACATTCTAAAGGAAATGGCACCAGAATCTTTCCATCAAACGATGCAACCATTTCTTCGTCTTTTGGACGAATAGCATAGTCCCATAATCCGTTAAGATTCAACCATTCTTTTCGTTTGAGTTGAGGTCTTGGATATTCTGGTAATGGTTGCTCGGGATTCACCTCATCGCTCCAATGAGTTAACAAGTTACCTTTTACAGGTTCCCATTTTTTAGCACTTTCATCTGTCATACTATAAATTAAAATGTCAAAACATTAAATATCTACTATTTTTTATAGCATTACTTTCAAAAGATTAATATAGAAATTATGCAAAATATTATCTATTCAAATAATTCTCATTAATATTTTAGAACAAGATAGGTGATAAGAGATTAAATTTATCGATTTATCGATTCCAATTATAAATCAAGAGGAATTGCTTTTCGATCCTCCTTTAACGCAACCACGCGTTGAATATAGCGCCCATGATAGAGGTGCCGAAGAAATGTCTTTTGCTTTTCCAAAATTGAAGCCCGCAGAGCATTTACCAGATGGAAAAGGCTGGGCAACAGAAACTATCACTTTGGGAACCCATAGTGGAACCCACATGGACGCGCCATGGCACTTTGCGCCCATACAAGATAAAGAGATTGGCGAAAAAAAAGCCTTGACGATTGACGAATTTCCCCTTGAATGGGGGATTGGTCCGCTCGTTGTATTAGATTGCACGGACAAGGAAGAGGGATATATAATGACTCCGGGAGATATAGACGATAAACTCAGTGCTATCGGACATAAATTGCGAGAAGGAGACATCGTTTGCGTCCATACTAATGCTCCCAAACACGTTGAATCGAGAGATTATATAAGATATGGCGTGGGTATTGGAAAGGAGGCAACTTTACACATTGTAAGACAGGGTGTTCATGTCGTTGGAATCGATGCGTGGTCATGGGATGCTCCCTTCATAATTACAGCTCAGAAATGGAAAAAATCGATAAAGGATAAGAATCCCGATACCTCAATAATTTGGGAAGGGCATTTTGCTGGGAGGGATCTGGGTTATTTTCAACTTGAAAAGTTGACAAATCTAGACAAAGTACCACCTTTAGGTGCTACAATGTACTGCTTTCCTGTTAAAATCGCTCGAGCTAGTGCGGGATGGGTTCGAGCTGTTGCAACCATTCCAGATTAGATTAAGATTATTTTCCTTTTTTTTTACTCTTCTTGAAAGATTTCTGTTATTAGCTTATCTTTATCTTTAAAGGGTCTCAAATCTCCGTCCCAATCGCTAAGTACAGCGGAATACATTCTTTCAAATCGATATATTAATTTTTTCAGTTGAGCTCGTATTTCTGAAGTTTGATTTCCTCTAATAAAAAGAGCTGTAAAAACATTTTTGCCATATTCGAGCATTATAGTGATATCTCCATGATCTATTGTTTTTAGAGTTTCTGTAGTGTGAGTGGCTTCTTTAATAAAAGATGTAATGGCAGAAAACATTCCAGAAATTAAAGCAGGATCTTGTCCAAGGTCTTCAACAAATTCGTGAGCCATGATATCTCTCCCATCTGCATATATCACATATAATCCTTGTTTCTCTACTTTTTCAAAAGTATAGCTAAACTCTGACTTCCAAATAGTTATGCTGTTGTTTAAATAGAGGGATTTTAGAGCGGAATAAAAGGATAGTTTTTCACTGTCATTGTCGGGAATGATTTTCTCCAGTAAGATATCATTTTTGACAGCAGATAATATGTTCTGAATTTCAGTTTGATCTCCTTCAAATTCATTAAGTTCAATATCCTCGTTTAATGTTATCAAGTATTGATTCATTTGTTTGGAATAGTCGTTGTATGAAATGAAATCACTGATAGTTGAAAAAACGGTTTTTTCCAATAGTCCTTCTCCAATTGGAATATCTTTAACTTTAAACGATTTTCTTAAATAAAAAATGAATACTCCAAAGAATAGAATGCTAACAACATACCGCGAGTATATGTATGGGATTGCCAAAACAAATAGTAAATCGCTTAATGTTGCTTGAAAAGACGCTGTTCTTAATGTATAGAGCGTGAATCCAAAAATAGAGGCATGACTAGTTTGACCAGTTATCCACAACTCATCAGCTACAAAATTGATTATGGGTTGTATCTCGAGAGGTGTGAAAATTGTGATTGAGGAAATAGCAATAATGCTAGGAATCAAAATTAACGCTAATAACTTGCTTTTCGAGTATTTTAAACTAAGGATGAGGCTTAAAATTGAGATCGCTAAAGGAATAATGATGAACACTATTGTATTAAATGTATTCATTATGTCAAATCGTAGTGAATTGATTAATGCAGGATCAGATGGATAGTTGAATGCAGATTGATCCATGAGAATAGCTCCGTCTCCAAACAAAAAACCATAAGTGGACTTATAAATAAATCCTAGAACGATAAAGATTCCCACGGTTAGGAATCCGAAGATGATGCTATAATGAAAATTTGTTTTATCAAAGTTTTTTATCTTTTCTTCTTTATTCTTCCACCAATCTATTATTTTAATAAGGATCAATATGGAAAAAGGTTCAAAGATGTCGAGAAAGAGGACAAAAATAATAGAGGCCATGATAAAATACACAAAAAAGAAAAATATAATATCTATTGATTCAAAATATTTCAGTAGAAAAAGAACAATCGATAAAATTGATATAGGGGCTCCAACAGTGTATAAACTTTTATAAGTTTGATTTCTAATTGTTTCTCCAAAATATCTCCCTTTTAATGCAATTTGACTTGAACTCAAGATTTCTATGCTAAAAATGAATATTGCTATGTACACAAATAATATTTCTATAAACCATCCTAAAGCAGTTTCAGCTGTTTCTAAAGAAAAGTTTTGTAATCCTGCGATATCAAGAATTACTTGCAAGAGGTACAATGATATAGGCAATAATACGATCAGAAGCTTTATGATTTCTTTTTCTCTTTTCCAATTTGGTCTTAAAAGGCCTTCCTTAATAATTTTTATCGGACTTTCGTTAAAATCATAAGAGAGATTATTTAAGGCGTCTTTCATCGAACCTTCTTCTTTTCTCAAGCGGTTCCATACGATTATTATTGAAATAAAAGGGGTTATAAAGAATATTAAAGGTAATGTTATGAATGGATAAGATGTAAAGAAAGCAATTAGTGACGTGAAATGAGCGACAATAAAAACTAATCCTAAACCATCCTCACCCGCTTGAATTGTTAATTGTTTAGGTTCAACTTGTAGTTGAAATATGATTGGTAGAATCCAATAGAGCAAGTAAAAAAGTAGAATTCCAGTAACAATCCGAAAATAAAGTTTTCCTATTGTTTTTTTCCAAATAAAGAACAAAGGAATGATAATAATAATGATTGGTAAGCCATTCAATAAAATCGTTAGGATAATATCTATTGCACTCATGACAAATTCACTTTTCTTTTTGTATGTTTAATATTAAAGTAATTAAAATAATTATATGTGAATCTCAATTTAATTATTTAGGTAAGAAATATTAAAATTAGTGATTATAATGAAAACTAAAATCGGAATTATAACGGATGACGATTTTTCGAGAAAAAATATTCCTCCATATCCGCACCCTTCTTTTTTTTCTCACGAACATCCGCTTCGGATTAAAGTGATATTAGATTATTTTAAAAAGATAAATTTATTTGAAGATAAAAGGATAGAAAAGATTGCTCCGATGAATATTCAAGAGAGTT
>Ga0180433_10008847_pt1 | contig 12452 bp, 10 predicted proteins | sample SS_ome_8_FD_132980 | JGI IMG/M metagenome (GOLD analysis project Ga0180433, IMG submission 132980) | Hypersaline lake sediment archaeal communities from the Salton Sea, California, USA - SS_1_D_1 metaG | ecosystem: Environmental > Aquatic > Non-marine Saline and Alkaline > Hypersaline >... | reverse complement strand
TGCCCTCGGCGGCGCCGCGATGCATCGGGCGGTCCGGCGGACGTTTGGCCTGGGCCTTGCGGTCTTGTCGTTGGGCCTGCTTGCCGTGGGTCTTGCGGTGACGGGCGGGCCTGGGCTTTCGTGTGGCGAACGGCCCGGTCTGCGGGAAGAGGTCCTGTAGCGACAGCTCCATTTCCCCGTTGTTCGTCTGTACGGTGGCGCGCAGGCCCGGCAGATCGACGCGCAGCAACTTGCCCCGGCCCGGCTTGCGGGCAATGGCGACCTCGTCACCGACCCGTATCCGGGCGATGGCTGAAAGCCAGTTGTCGAACTGCCGCGCCCGTTCCTTCTGAAGGGTCAGGCTGCGGTGATACTCCTTGCGGATTCGCTCAGCCTCCTGCTGGTCCTTCTGGGCCTGGCGGGCCTCGTCCTGCATGGCCTTGCGCAGCGAGGCAATCTGCTCGCGCGCCTCGTCCTGGCCGAGTTGGGGGATCAAATCCTTGAGGGGCACTTCCACCTGCACGTTGTCTGCGTCCACCAAGGCCACCTGCCGGTGTAGTTCCAGCCGCACCAGTCGGCCGGCCTTTCCGAGGGATGGCGCGTGCACTTCGTCCCCCGGCTTGAGCTCCGGCAGACGGGCCAGCCACGTCGCGAACTCCTCCTGCAGGCGGCGTAGGTCGGACAGCTTGGCCTGGTATGTTTCCTGCTGGTCCTCGGCGGCCAGGCGGGCGGTGTGGGCCTCGGCGCGGGCCTGCTCGGCGGCCTGCCTGGCTGCGCCGGTGGCGCGGATCGCCTTGCGGAACTGCTTGCCTTGGGCGGCAAGGTACCGGCGCGCAGCGTGCGTGAGCCGCTTGGCCAGGCCCAGCTTCTCAGCTACGGTGATGGCGTGGCTTTCGCCGGGGGTGCCGATGTGCAAATGATACGTAGGGCTTAGTGTGGCCGTGTTGAATTCGACCGAGGCGTTGTCCACTCGTTCGTTAGCGTAGGCATAGGCCTTCAGCACGCTCAGGTGGGTGGTGACCATGCCGAGACAGCCGATTCTCCGAAGCTCATCGAGAATCGCTTGCCCGATCGCGCCGCCTTCTTCGGGATCGGTCCCCGCGCCCAACTCGTCCATCAGCACGAGGCTGGACTTGTCGACCTTTCGCAGGATGTAGCGAATCCGCTCAATATGCGCCCCGAACGTGCTGAGCGATTGCTGCAGTGACTGCTCGTCGCCGACGTCCATGAACACGTCTCGGAAGACCGGCAGCTTGGCGCCCCGTCCGGCTGGGATGAACATGCCGGATTGCGCCATCAGCGCCATCAGGGCCACCGTCTTGAGCGTCACCGTCTTGCCGCCGGTATTGGAACCGGTGATGATCAGCAGGTCGAAATCCTGTCCCAGCCGGACGTCGATAGGCACGACCGTGTGGCGTTTGTCGGCCGGTACGCCGGCCTGGTCCTGCTGGTGGGCTTGGTCCACCAGCAGCGGGTGACGCGCCTGGTGTAGCTGGATGGTCCCGTGATCGGTCACTTCCGGACAGGTCATGTCGAACTGGTATGCATACTGGGCCTTGGCGGCCAGCAGGTCCACCTGCGCCAACTGGTGCAACGTGGCTGATATCTCCCCGGCGCGCTGCTGGACGCGCATGGCCAGATCGTTCAGCAACCGTTGAACTTCGCGCCGATGGTCGTCCTGGAGGTCCGTGAGGCGGTTGTTGAGCTCCACGCACGCATTGGGCTCGACGAAGACGGTCGCGCCGCTGTGCGAGGCCCGGTGAACCACGCCGGGCAGTCGGCCACGGTTTTCCGCCTTGACCGGAAGGACATACCGGTCGTCATGGAGCGCGACGGTTGGGTCCTGCAACAGCCTGGTCACTTCCGGCTGCCTTACGTAGCCGTAGATCACGTCGTGGATCTGTCTGCTGATGCCCGCGATATCTCGGCGCAATGCCATCAGCCGATCCGAGGCGTCGTCGAGGATGCTGCCGTCGGAGGCGACCACCGAGCGGATTACCTGCAGCTCAGTCTCGAAGGCGCCGATGCCGTCAGCCAAGCTTCGCAAATTGCCCAGCGATTCGGGCAACTTGAAGAGGTATTCCCGTACGTTGCCGGCCGCTTCGAGGGTCGCGGCGATCGCGGCGAAGTCCTCGCCGGTCGCCCCTCCACTGGGGTGGGCTCGCCTCAACGCCTCGGTGATGTCCGTAACGCCACCCAAAGGCGGCAGGCTGACGTCTCGGATGGCCTGGACCATCTGCGAGGTTTGCCTCAGCCAGCGGCGGACGATTTCCGGATTACGGCTGGGTCCGACACGCGCCGCCAACGCCTTGCCCAGGCTACAACGACAGAAGCCTGCGACAATGCGCCGCAGGGCATCGAATTCCACCTTGTCGAGCGTAAAGGTGTCCATGATTCTCTCGGCAGCTGCGCCGTCGGCAAGCGGCTTGGCGGGATTATAGACGCTTCGAGCGGCTATCGGTGCTGCAACCTGTCACAATTTACACGTTTTTCGACGTTGATCATCGCGAAAAAATGGGATATTTGTATGCACTATGAATGGTTCCAACGCCTGCGAAGGTCCGTTCCCGCCCGCGCCGACGGACGGGAGGGTCATTTGAGCGCATTTTGTTGTAGGGCACGACATTACGACCTGCAGGAATTGCTCGCAAGGCTTGCCGCCGGAAAGGATAGACCATGGTCCCCATATATGTCATTCTCGCAGTTGTCATCCTGATCGCGTTAGCGCTGATCGGGATATTCAACAATCTCGTGCAGAAACGGATTCGCTGCCAGGAGGCTTGGAGCCAGATCGACGTACAGCTCAAGCGCCGCTACGATCTGATCCCGAACCTGGTCGAGACGGTCAAGGGCTACGCTGCGCACGAGAAAGAAACCCTCGAACGGGTCATTCAGGCCCGCAACCAGGCGATCTCCGCACAGGGCGTGGAGAAGCAGGCCCAGGCCGAGAACTTCCTTACCGGCGCGCTGCGGCAGCTGTTCGCACTGTCGGAAAGCTATCCGAACCTGAAGGCCAACGAGAACTTCATGCAGCTTCAGGAGGAGCTGACCAGCACCGAAAACAAAATCGCCTTCGCGCGCCAGCACTACAACGATTCGACAGCCCTCTACAACACGGCCCGCGAGAAATTCCCCAACAACATGGTAGCCGGCATGTTTGGCTTCCAGAAGCGGGAGTACTTCGAGCTGGAAGAGCCCGCCATGCGCGAAGCGCCCAAGGTGGCGTTCTGATCGGCTGCGCAGCAGGGTTCGGAAGGAAGTGCAGATGAGTCGGGGGGCGGGAATCGGCCACTTGAGCGATACACAACCGCAGCGCGTCAAGGTGCGGCGGTCGACCAGAAATGGTGGCCGCCCGCGCGTGTGGTCGACAAACCTCACGGGCCCCATCGGCGTCGGCTTACTGTCTGTGTTGGGGCTGATCGCCGCTCTGGCGGCCGGGGCGTGCCTGGCCGTGTTGGGCGCACTGGGCGTGCTGGCAGGGGCCCTGACGGGCCTGTCGAGGCTGTTCGCCGGAGCATCGGGCGATAGGGACATCGCCAGGCGGAGCTGACGGGTTGACACAACGATCATCTAAGGACTCCCATGGCCGTTGAGACGTTTCACTCACTGATAGCAAAGAACAAGCGCAACAGCTTCCTGCTCATCGCTGCGTTCATGGTCTTCTTCGTGGGCTTTGGGTTGCTGATCGGGTACATCTGGGGCGACGGACATTGGGGCTTCAGCGTGTTCGTGGCGGTCGTTGCCGCGGCCATTGCGTTCGTTCTGACCTTGGCGAGCTACTATGGAGGCTCTTCGGTGCTGCTGGGCATGAGCGGGGCCAAGGAGATCACCAAGCCCGACGACCCGCAGCTATTCAACGTCGTGGAGGAACTCTCCCTGGCCGGCGGCATCCCCATGCCGAGGGTGTTCCTCATCGACGACACTGCCATGAACGCCTTCGCGACGGGCCGGAACCCCAAGCATTCTTGCGTTGCGATTACCAAGGGCTTGCGGGCCAAGCTCAGTCGCGACGAGCTTCAGGGCGTGATGGCCCACGAACTGAGCCACGTGCGCCATTATGACATTCTCTATGCGATGCTGATGGCCGTGATGGTTGGCACGTTGGTGATCCTCGCTGACGTGTTCCTACGCAGCCTGTGGTTCGGGGCCGGTTCGCGGCGCTCGCGGCGGCGATCTTCGCGCGACAGCGGTGGGGGCCAGATCGTGCTGTTGGTCATTGCGATCGTGCTGGCGATCCTGGCGCCGATATTGGCCAGGATCATCCAGATGTCGCTGTCGCGCCAGCGGGAGTACCTGGCCGATGCCGGCAGCGTGGCGTTGACCCGCAATCCCGATGGATTGGCCGGCGCGCTGGCCAAGCTGGCCGGCGATGAGGAAGTGCTGGAGGTAGCCAACCGCGCCACCGCGCCCCTATACATTGTCCACCCGATAAAGAAGTTCGAGGAGCGGTCCAAGAGCATCTTCGATACGCATCCGCCGATCGGCGATCGCATCCGCCGGCTGATGTCGCTGACGACGTGACGGGCCGGCTATTCCGGCTGGGCCGCGGCGCGGCGCCGGATGAGCCAACGCCTGGTGAGGCCTAATGAGCAACACAACGCGAGAAATCCTGGGATTCCTGAGCCGTTGGAGCCTGCTTGCGCTGGCTGGAGCGACGGTGCTGGCGAGCATATACGAAGGGCTGGTCGCAGCGGCGAACATCAGTGCGGGCCTGAATGCCAACCTCGTGATGCCGGACGGCATATCTCAGCCGGGCATGGACCGGGTAGCCGTGCTGCGAGGTTACGTCCCGGCCGGAGCGCTTGCCGGCAGGGCCCCGATGCTCATGGTGCGCCGAGACGGGCAGCCGCCGATTCTGGCTGCATCCCGCAAGGACATGGTCCGGGCGCCAATCCGGTCGATAGATCCGGGGATCAACCGCGTCTTCCTGCAGGGGTTGCCTTACGGTTCACTGGCCCTGGAGGGCTATGAGGCGATCGTTCTGGGCGCTGCGACGGAACGGGATCTGTTCCTGCTGGACGTGCGAATGCTGAACGATCCTTCACCGGCCCATACGGCGACGGTACGGGACTGTCTGGAACGGCTGCGGGCCTTGGGCAGCGTAGGATTCTTTCACAGCGGCCCGCTCGAGCAGTTCCCTCGCCTGCGGAAGCAGGCCAGGCAGGCCGACGCGCAGACGCCGGTGGCCTTTCTCAAGGGCGATGCGTCGGACTTGACCGAGACGCTGCGGAGTGTCGCGTGGACGTGGTCGCGGCGGAAGCGACGGCCTGTTGTCGTAACCGCCGACGGGCGATTGGCCTCGAAGGCGGCGGCGGAGGGCTTTGCCGTGCACCTGATCGGGCCTGCGGAGATAGATCGGGGCCATGCCCGGACAATACAGCGTCACCAGTCGTTGGCAAAGTTCAAAGAATACCTGCCGGTCAAACCGATATCCGAACAGTGAGCTGAACTGCTGTGGTTACTTCTTTGTCTGGCGGGACAGGCGGCATAGTCTGTCCGTGTCGTCTTCCTGGAGTGGTGCGATGAGTCACTGGCGAATTGCAGCGTTGAGTGCGTGCGCGGTCTTTGCGATCCTGACGGTTGGGTGTTCGCCGAGCGCGCCTGGGGCCAATGCGTCCTTGCCCTGGCACGAGCTGGACCTTTCCGCTCAACCCGGACCACCTGCCGTCGTGGCCCAGCCTCGGCGACCGTCTCGTCGGGCGGGGTCGCCTGACGGTCCGTGGGCTTCCGACGGCTATCGTCCGTGGCGCTATGTCGTGATTCACCACAGTGCTACGGACGGCGGAAACGCCGGCGTCTTCGACGAGGCCCACCGCAGCCGAGGGTGGGACGAGCTGGGTTACCATTTTGTCATCGACAACGGCAACGGCGGCCCGGACGGGCAGGTCGAGGTCGGCAGCCGATGGCGCAGTCAGAAGTGGGGCGCGCACTGCCGGACGCCCGGCAACGAATACAATCTCTACGGCATCGGGATTTGTCTGGTGGGCGACTTCAGCGAGTCCATGCCGTCCGAGGCGCAGCTGGCGTCGCTACGGCGTCTGGTGAGCCACCTGAGCTCGACTTACGACATCCCGCCGTATAACGTCATTGGGCATTGTGACGCGCCGGGTGCATCCACCGAATGTCCCGGCCGGGCTTTCGTGCCCTACGTTCACGCTACGCTGCGCACGCAGATCGCCAAACAACTGGCCTCGGGTCGATGATCGAACTGTTGCCTGGGCTCTTCGCTCCGAGCATCTCGCAGCTGCATTATCTGCCGAGACAGACGCCTCGCGACACGGTAGAATAATAGGGCTGTCTCCAGAGAGGCCTGACCCATGAACAAGACACTTAACAAGGAATTACAGCAGCTGACCAAGGCTTTCGTGGACAGTTACGAAGCCGACGTGCGGACCAACCGCATCGGTCACGTGTTTCTGCCGTCCATCAGCCGGATCGTCGAGCTGCTTCAGCGGATTCGCCAGCTGCTCTTCCCGGGCTATTTCGGCCAGAAGAGGCTGACGGGCGAGAACATTGCTTTTCACGTCGGGAACTTGCTGACCGGCGTCGGCGCGGATCTGGCTGAACAGATCAATCACTGCCTGTGCTCGCATCGCGACTGCGACCAATGCGAAGACCCGATGGCCTGCCGCCCGGAGTCTGAAGGCCTGGCCATGACGTTCCTCAATCGCCTGCCTGCGATTCGCGAGATGCTCGCGCTGGACGCCCAGGCTGCCTACGACGGCGACCCGGCCGCCAAGAGCATCGACGAAGTCATCTACTGCTACCCGGGATTCTACGCGGTTACGGTTTACCGGATTGCCCACGAGCTGTCTGCAGCGGACGTGCCGTTGATGCCCAGGATGATGACCGAGTACGCCCACAGCGTCACCGGCGCGGACATCCACCCCGGTGCTACGATAGGCAAGAGTTTCTTCATCGATCACGCAACCGGGGTGGTAATCGGCGAGACCACCGAAATCGGCGACAACGTGAAGGTTTACCAGGGCGTGACGTTGGGGGCCCGGAGCTTTCCGAAAGACGAGCGCGGACGGGTCATCAAGGGGCTCAAGCGTCATCCGACGCTCGAAGATGACGTGACCATCTACGCCAATGCGACGATTCTCGGCGGGCAGACGGTTATCGGCAAGGGCGTAACTGTCGGGGGCAATACCTTCGTCACGGAGTCCATTTCCGCCGACAGCACCGTAGCACACCAATCGCCGGAGTTGCATGTGCGCAGCAAGAGGACCGGCTCCCGCAAGAAGTGAGGCCTTGCCGCGCCGGTCTTGAGTCGGCTGATCCCGGGCGGTATACTCCAGGATTCCCCGGGCCTGCGGGCCCCACCAGGATGTGAGGATATCCAGCGATGGCAAGCGAGTTCAGCAACGTTGCGGACGATTTCTACGTCAACATGAATCTCCAGACGACCCTGGCGATGCCCAGCGGACGCGAGACGATCCTTCATTTCTGCGAGGCGGTGCAGAAGGAGTTCGGATCGATGAGCGGGTTCTACCTTCGCGAGGGCGGCGAATACGTCCTAGAGGGCGATCGCGAGAGCGGCAGCTACCGGTGGCTGGAAATTCACGCAAACCGTCTTTGTGCCGGGTATTTCAACCCCACGGACATCGCTTCGGCCAAGGCCATGCACGACTGGCTGCTCGAGAGGAGCGTTTACTACCTCGGGCTGGGCGGGCTGGACGTGGACTGCCTGGATGCGACGTTCGGCTTCAATCTGGACTACGCCGGCAATCGCGACGCCATTGTCGCCCAGGCGCTGCTGGACGGCTCGCCGCTGGGCATTCTGACCACGGAGGGCCCGGCCCAGACGATCGAGTGTGAGCCGAACTTCGTGGTGGCCTTGGACGAGCAGTGCTATCTCCAGGCCCGGCTGGCCGTCGAGACACGTGGCAGCAGCTATCAGCTGCGTAGCGGGCGATACGATCCCGAACCGATCAGCGTGCACTTCACCATTCGACAGTACCCCGAGCCGGGCAAGCTGCTTAACATCAGGGAAAGCTTCGCGCGACAGATGACGTTGTGCGAGTCCCTGGTCGAACGTGTGACGATTCCACAGGTGCTCAACCCGCTTGTGGCCGCAATAGCCGCAGGTCAGTAGTCCCACCGGCATGCCCCCGACCGGCACTTGGTAGGCCGGCCTTCCGGGAACCGAACGCCCCGCGCCGCCCGTGCGCTCACCATGCGATCAACCGCTATGGGCGCAAAAAAGCGGCGGGCCTGCCGCGGGGGGGGACGACAGGCTCCGCCTTTCATCCGAATCGGCCGGGGGGGAACCGATTCGAAAAGGGAATAACGATTGTGTTCTGGAAAACCCGTTTACCAGTTCTTTGTGATTCTGTCAAGCCTGCACCAACGTTATTCATGATATAGTAGACCAGCCAATCGTTCAAGGGAATCTGGGGTGAATATCGTAGATGCCAGAGATTAATTCCCCTTTGCGGGTGACGGCAAAAACCGAGAGCTCCACTCCTGCGCCCCCGTCGCAACTCCCAGTATCTGCTGCCTCTTACCTTAAGGCACTAGGAACGAGTCTGCTGCGTCGACACGCTTGCCGTCGTTGGCTCCTCCAACATTGCCGGCCTGAAATACGTTGTCATCGTCAACAACGGGGCTGGTCACCCAGACAACGGACGTGTCCATTCTCGCGACGTTCTGTCCCTCGCCGTTGTGGTTGGCGGAGTTCTTCGTCGCGATGTTGGTCGAATCGAAGGCAGGCAATCCAAGCGTGCAATTGGGATTCTGGTCGGCGAGGATCACCAGCTTTGCCAGGTCGGGGTTGGCGATGCCCGTCACGTCGGCGTATGCGACCATGGAGATGTAGCTGTAGGAGAGTGTACTGACTCCGCCGGCATAGGTGAACGAGGTATCGGCGTTGCCGGGCTTGCGAAAGCCTCGCATCGTCTCGGCTGCCGGGCAAAGGAACGCCGCGCGATCGACCATGTCAGCTTCCACCAGCAGCCAGAGGCTTCCGGGATTGCCGGTGTCCATGCGCCACCAGGCTCGCCCATTGTCGTCGTTTTCTTCCGGACCGTTGCTCGGCAGCGTGTAGCCCGCTACCCCGCGATGCAGCGTGGCGTCATTGGCGTAGTGGATGCAAGCCTCGACGATCTTCCTTTGGTTATAGGCGCATTTGCTTTCGAATGTGGCGGCAATGATGCCCGTAATGCTTGGCACCGTGATTGACGCGAGAATCGCGATAACGGCGATGACGACGAGCAGTTCGATGAGTGTAAAGGCCTTTTTCACTTAACCCGTCTCCCAGGGGGTCGCACGGCAGCTTCGGTCGCGTAGGCTCGGCTGCATTGCAGGCCAAGTTGTTCGGTTGCTGAACTGCAATTCTACGTGCCGGTGGCGCCCGGCGTCAACACGACTATTGCAGGTCGCGGGTCCCGCAGGCGTTGGTGGTGGAATCGGCCCGGCGGTTTGGATATGCTTTCGGTCTTGGATTGGCAACAACGAACGCATGGCCGAAAAGGAGTTGCGATGAAGATTCTGCTGGTTGGCAGCGGCGGGCGGGAACACGCCCTGGCATGGAAGATGAGCCAGTCGAAGCTGTGCGAGAAGCTCTACGCCGCACCGGGCAACCCCGGTATCGCCCAGGATGCCGAGTGCGTGGATATTGCCGTTGACGATATCGAGGGGATCGTCAGTTTTGCACGGGACAACGGCGTGGGCCTGGTGGTGGTCGGCCCGGAAGACCCGCTGGCGATGGGCATGGCCGATGCCGTCCGCAAGGCTGGCATTCTGTGCTTCGGACCGTGTGCCAAGGGGGCTCGGATCGAAGCGGACAAGGCCTACGCCAAGGAACTCATGCGAAGCGCAGCCGTGCCGACGGCGGAGGCGAGAATATTCACCGATCTGCCGGCCGCCAAGGAGTACGTCCTCAGCCGCGATCATGGCGTGGCAGTCAAGGCAGCTGGACTGGCCAAGGGCAAGGGCGTGGTGGTCTGCCCCGAGCCGTACCAGGCTGTTCGCCCGCTCGAGCAGATGATGGCGGACAAGACGTTCGGAGACGCCGGCGATACCGTGGTGATAGAGGAGATGCTCACCGGCCCGGAGGCGACCGTGCTGGCGCTGTGCGACGGCAAGAGCATCTACGTGATGGAGCCGCTCCAGGACCACAAGCCCGTCGGCGACGGCGACACGGGCCCCAACACCGGCGGAATGGGGGCCTACAGCCCGGTTCCGGTGATCGACGGCGCGATGCTGGCGCGCGTCGAGCGGGAGGTGCTCGTGCCGATAGTCGACGCCATGCGGCGCGACTTCGGCCGCTACGAGGGAGTGCTCTACGCGGGGCTGATGCTTACGCCGGGCGGCCCGAAGGTGATCGAGTTCAACTGCCGCTTTGGTGACCCCGAATGCCAGCCGTTGATGATGCGGCTTAAGAGCGACCTTCTCGAAGCAATGGTGGCCACGGCTGAGCATCGCCTCGATGAAGTTACGCTCGAGTGGGACCGGCGCCCGGCCGTGTGCGTGGTGATGTCCTCCGGCGGGTATCCAGGCCCATACGACAAGGGATGCGAGATATCCGGCATCGACGCCGCTGACGAACTTGCCGACGTGAAGGTGTTCCACGCCGGGACCGCCATGAAGGCCGGCCGACTGGTCAACAACGGCGGGCGCGTCTTGGGTGTTACCGCTCTGGGCGAGACAATCGCCGACGCCCAGGCCCGGGCCTATGAGGCCGTCGGGAAAATCCACTGGGAAGGCTGCTACTGCCGCAGCGACATCGCCGCGAAAGCAATTGCCTCGAAGTAGCTCAGACGTCGCCGGCTGGGGCCGCCTGCCGGGGGCGGGTTTGCCTGGTGTGAGCGTCCAATGCGACACTTGCAGATCCTCGCGTGAATTGGTCGGTTGCGGATATGTGGGATGATCAGTTGCGTAAACGGGCAGTTATTGGGGGAGCCTAGACCTCGATGGCCAGGTCAATCGCGTCGTCGAATGCCAGCGCCACGCCGGCCATTGCCCCGTCTTCGCACGCCTCGTGGCGGACTATCATGGCCTCGCACTGGAGCTTTTCCAGCATGTAGGTGTTGGGGGTTTCGCGGGGCAGCGAGAAGGCGACCTTGACCGTACTGCCTCGATCTGGCAGGGACGCAGTCGGCATGGTCAGGAACATGCCGCCGTCGGAAACATTGACAGTTCTGGACGTCAGCTCGTTGCTGGCGGCGTTCGTCAGTGTGGTTGGGCAGGTGATGTCGAACCGCTTGTGTTTGCGTCGCTCGGTACGTCTTGTCGTCATTTGGCCCTCCGCTCGGGTTGGCCGTCGTACTTGACCTTGCCGCCGACGATAGTCGTCACGGCCCGGCCCTTGAGCTTCCACCCGTCGTACGGGCAGTTGCGGCTGCGCGACGGCGACTTGTTGACGTTGACCGTCCAGCGTGCCTTGGGATCGATCAGCGTCACGTCGGCTGGCGCGCCCGTCGCGAGCGTGCCGAGAGTGTCAGATCGACCGATAACGGCGGCGGGACCGGTCGTCAGCTTCGTCAACAGTGCCGGCCAGTCCATCAGGCCCGGAGCGACCAGCGCCTTGGCGTAGAGCCCGATCGCGCAGTCCAGCGAAATGATCCCGAAGGGCGCCAGTCCGAACTCGAGATCCTTTTCTTCCTTGGCGTGGGGGGCATGGTCGGTGGCCAGGCAGTCGATGGTTCCGTCGGCGACGCCTTGCCGCAGCGCCTCGACGTCGTCCGCGCTGCGAAGCGGCGGGTTGACCTTGTAGTTCGGATCGAAGCTCATGCAGGCCGCGTCGGTCAGCAGGAGGTGGTGGGGCGTCGCCTCGGCCGTAACTTTCAGCCCGGCTGCCTTGGCCTGGCGAATCAGGTGCACGCTGCCGGCGCTGGACACGTGCATCGCGTGGTAACGCGCGCCGGTACGCTCGACGAGTTCAAGATCGCGCCGGAGCATGATCTGTTCGCCGGCCGACGCGATTCCGCCCAGACCCAGCCGGACGGCCACTGAGCCGGAGTTCATGACGCCGGTGAATAATTCGGGGTCCTGGCAGTGCTGCAGCAGGGCCACGTCGAGCATGCAGGCGTACTGAAGGGCCCGCTGCATGATTGACGCCGAGGCGATCCCGTCGCCGTCGTCAGTGAATGCCACGGCCCCGGCTTCCAGCATCAGGCCCATCTCCGCCAGTTCCTTGCCCTCGCGCGCTTTCGTGATGCATCCGACCGGCAGCACCCGGGCCAGGTCGGCTTCGGCGGCTCGTTGATGGACGTAGTTCACGGTTGTCTCGTCGTCCATCGGCGGGTGCGTGTTGGGCATCGCGCAGATAGTCGTGAACCCGCCTGCCACGGCTGTCGCAGCTGCCGAGGCGATGGTTTCCTCTTCCTCGTGACCCGGCTCGCGACAGTGCGTGTGCAGGTCGATCAGGCCTGGACAAACGATCCGACCGGCGGCGTCAATCGTCAGCTTGGCCTTGGCGCGCACCTTGCCGACCTTGGCTATTCGCCCCTTCGCGACGGCGACGTCGG
>Ga0180433_10008846_pt1 | contig 12457 bp, 9 predicted proteins | sample SS_ome_8_FD_132980 | JGI IMG/M metagenome (GOLD analysis project Ga0180433, IMG submission 132980) | Hypersaline lake sediment archaeal communities from the Salton Sea, California, USA - SS_1_D_1 metaG | ecosystem: Environmental > Aquatic > Non-marine Saline and Alkaline > Hypersaline > Sediment... | reverse complement strand
CGGCGAGGATCCCGATCCAACGAACTCGACGTGTCTTGCGCATCATCCCTCCCTTGAAGGCGGGGCAACTCGTCGGCTACCCCACGTCTTGACCTTGGCGAACTCCTTCAGTCTCCCGCCTGCAGGCTACCCGCCGGGGTCGGGGGCACTCCCCGGATCGGCGAGCCACCGATCGATCCTGTCGTTCCACTCCTTCTGCTTCGCGTCGTCTGTGCCGTGCTTCGTTTCGTCGTCGTACCGCTTCTGCTGTCTTTGACGCTCCTGTTCGATCTCCTCGTAGAGCTCGTCGATCTTCCTGTAGAGATCCTCGGTTGCCCCTTTCGACGTATCCCCTACACCGACGAGTTCCTTCAGTGCTGCCTCGAACTTCCGCCGGTAGACCTCGGTGAGATCGAAGTGCCGTTGCTCGTGGTTCAGCAGGTCATCCGACTTGTCTTTCGGGACGACCCAGGACTTGGTCTGGGTCATCTCGCTCTGGACCGAGGTCGTCTGGACCTTCGTGCGCCACTTCTTGGGCCCCGATTGCACTGGGATGGCAGTTGTGCATCCGTACTTCAGGCCGGTCCAGACTTCCGCACTCTCGGTCTGTGGATCCTCAGGCGGATCTCCCTGGAAGTCGCTCCACTTGAGCTTCCGGTCCGGACTCCACACCACGACGGAGGACAACACCACGGGACCGGCGACCCCGCCGACCGGCTGCGCCCCCGCGACGCCCATGCCGAAGAAGACCTGCAGTCCATCTGCTTCCTCCGGTTGGATCCACTCGGGCAGCTCGAAGACCGTCTCGAACTCGACCATCTGCCCACAGAGGCCCCATTGTCCGACCCCGCGACCGACCAATCCTTCGATCGAGGCCGCCATCCCCGGGGCTTCGTAGACGTAGGTCGTCTCTTCGGGATCGCTGTCTCCCAACGGGATCGTGACCAGGAGGTCTCCAGTCGTACGGGGGATCCCATCCCCGGCATCGGCGATCACGTGAACCTGGAGATCGGGGATCTCCAGTAGGGACGGTCCTGCGGTGAAGTACCGTCCTGCGCAGAGGAGGAGCCCCCCTTCGACCTCGAAGAAGCGGATCTCCACGTGAACGGGCGCGCCGCCCTCGAACTCGAACATCAGCGGGAACTCAATCGCTTCCGCCCACGTCTCCTCGAACGCCCCGTCGATCTCGATCTCCGTCGAGGGCGTCCTCCCCACTCCCGAAACCGTGATGCTCCCGACTAGCAGCAGCATCACCATGACGCCCAACAGATGCCGCTCTGGCTTGAAGCTCATGCAGACCCGCCTCCCCTTACTCCCGTGAGTCCGTTAGCTCATTCTATCTCTAGGCTAGTCCGCAGGAGAACACATGGTTTCGTCTGGACGCCGTGTGTCCATGAGGGTGGGTGCAGCGAGCTGAAGCAGCAAGACCGGGTCCAGTCTACGCTGAGGATCGGCCGAAGATCGCGTCGTAGGTGGGCCAACTGGCAACGATACTGTCAGCATCTTGCGCGCGGCGAAGGCGTCGTTTGGCTTCGACCGGCTCCTCGTGGAGGTAGTACATCATCCCGACGTAGTAGTCCTCGCGAGGGAAGAGGCCCTTGTTCCCTGCCCGTTCGATAATCGCCTCAGCCTCTCTGAACGCCCGGTCCCGTGCTCCCGTGACGAATCGGAGCGATGCCAACTCGGCCCGGACCACGATGGACTCCGGAGCAGCATCAACAGCACCCTCCAGGAAGCTGACGGCCTCGGCGAGCTGCCCGCCTTGGATCCACTGCTCAGCGATTGAGCGAAGAAGCTCGGGATCCCGTTCGAGCTTCGCCACGCATCGTCGGAGCACGCGGCGTGCTTCGCACAGGTCTCCCGCCGCCTGTAGCGCACTCGAGAGGTCGAGGAGGAGCTCGGCGGAGGGCGCGCCGCCTTGGTTCTCTGAGATTCCGACGGCGTGTCGTAGGTGTTTCGCGGCATGGGCTGATGACCCGGAGATGAGATCCGCTCGGCCGCGCAGCTCGTGCCACATGCTCGTGCGCTCGAGATCCGCCCGGACCTGCTCCAGGGTGGAGAGCGCCGCCTGAGGATCCCCGGATGCGAAGTGGGCGTAGCAGAGGTTGTGAATCACCTCGCCGAGATGCTCTTCGTGAGTGCGGATGATCTCGAGAGCGACTTCGAATTCGCGAACGGTCGTCTCGTAGTCCCGGATCCTTGGATCGTCGCCTCGAGTGCACAGATCCCACGCTCGGGCGGCGTGCGTCCTCGGATCCTCGGGTCGTGCACGCACCGCGGCGGCCAGCGCATCGGGCGATGCTTCGCGGAGACCGTAGTCGCCCTTTGGGGAGGTCGTTCTCTTGCCTCCTGTTTCCAGCGCACGCTGAGCCACTGCGAGATCGTGCTCGACGTCGGATCGGATCCGTTGGTTCGTCTCGATGATGTCACGCGCCGTCTCGTAGGCAGCGATTGCCGCGGGGAGCTGCGTCTGGTAGTAGAGGGCGCCTCCCAACGCCGCGTGTGTCCGAGGATCCTCGGGATGCTCCCGGACTGCCCTCCCAAGATGCCTTGCCGCGGTCTCGAAGTCTCCCGCCTCCGCCTCGAGAACACCCATCGCAAGGCGTAGTGCAGTTGGAGGCTTCGCTCCCAGATCCTCGATTCGACCGAGAATGTCGCCGAGATGGCCGCGCGAGGTCTCGATGTCGTCGGCGTTGGACGTGTATCTGGAGCGGAAGCTGGTGTAACGCTCCACGAGGTCTCGTGCGTCCTCTCGATCGAGGCCGGAATCGAGAATCCCGTCGATGACCTCCTGGTCTGCCTTCTTTTCCAGCAGTGGTACGTAGACGACGCCGAGCATCTCGCACAACCTTCGGATGGCTCGCTCGTAGGTCGTGACGAAGTCGACGAAGACAAGGCGGTTCTGCTTTGTGTAGAGCTTCCGGCGCCCCCGCCAGCCGTCGTCGGCCTGAACGAGACACGGGAGGATCATGAACGTCGGATCGCGCTTCCTCATGCGGCGAGCGATTCTCCACTCGCGTCGAATCCACCTGGACCGCCGGGCGGCTTCGCTGTCGAGGGCGCAGAAGCATCTCGCCGACCGAAGCTTCCTCTCGAACTCCGCCTTGAAGTCCACGCCGATCTCTCCCTCGTCCAGGAAGCCCCAGACCGAGAGCCCTGACCGAACCAGGTCGTCGTGGATGCGCGCGGCGATCTCCTTGTCGCTCTCCCTGTGGCTGAGGAAGACGTCGACCCCGCTCACTCGCCTGGCTGGGTCCACTCCGTCGGTGTCGCCACCCTCGGTGAAGGTGTTCGTCCGCTCATCTCAGAGAGGAACGCGGTCCACCCCCACGGACTGGTGGCCTTCACGTAGCGGAAGAACGCCGCGAGCCGCATCGTCTCTGCCGCAGCATCGTAGACAGGCTGGTTGTACTCCCGAAGCATCTCGCGAGCCAGATTGAGATCCCGAGTGGGCTCCACGACCTCATAGGGAAGACGATCGATCTCGTCCATTACAACGCCGTATCGGAAGGAGTCCCCGATCGAGGCATAATGCGCCGCATCTGCGACCAGTTCTTCCAGTCTCTCGCGGTCCAGCGTCCAGAAGATGTAGTATGGATCACCGCTGAGCGTGACCGTGTTACCTGTTAGTCCAATCTCTACGTCGACATCGACATCGGTCAGAACCCAGGATCTGAAGTCGTGCTCCCAAACGATCGCGTCGATGATTCTCGCAGCCTCTCGGTTGAGCGATGCTGGAGCTTGCTCACCGGCTCCTAGGACTGTGACCCCACCGTAGCTCGGAAGGGCCCACGCGCTGTTCAGAACCATCAGTCGAATGTCCGCCTGGAGGACTCGCATCCCGAGGAGCGTGTCCTGCAGCGCCTCGTGATAGACGATGTCGTACGCATTGGCCTCGGCAGTGAACTCCGCCTGCGGGCCGAACAGGGAGACGCAGGCGTGGTACTCGGAATCCGCATACTCCGCCACAGGTAGCAGAACCCAGTCATAGACGGGGAGGACGTACGAGTCTCCGTCAATCCTGACCCGCAAGCGTTCCCCGTCCGCGGACCAACGGCTGTACGACAGCGCGATCTCCTTTCCAACGAGATCGTGGGCGGGACTCGCCGTCTCGCTGAAGGCGACGCCTCCAACGCCCCTGAGGAAGGAGTAGGACATCAACGTAGCTAGATCCTTGACTGCGTAGGCGAGTGGCGCACTGGCATGTCGGATGAGAAGCCGGAGCGGACCAAGAGACCAGGATCCTTGCCCAAACGTTGCGCTCCCAGCAAGCGCAAGCGCCAGCAGAGCCACGAAGACGAAACGGAGGACGCGAGAGGGTGAGGGAGACTTCGGTTGCGAGTTGCTCATCACAGACCTCCTAGGGGATTCCCGGGGAGCAACCCGACATTGATGATAGATGAGGTGCCGGCGGGGATCAAGCGAAGCGACGTCTCGATCCTTGCACCCGAGCTCTCGCCCCATCAACATCTTCTCGCTGGGCCCCGCGGTTTGATGCTCGATCGGAGGAGAACCGATGACCCGTGAGAAGCCGACCAACGCCAGCGAGGGGCCGAATCCCTATCCCGAAGTCACCAAGGTCCGCGGACACGTCGCGCGGTCGGATGTCGTCTACCTTTCGAAGGTGTCCGGCGCCTACACGCTCTTCCACTTCGATCCGGCAACATCCGAATCGCGGCAGCTGCGGTACACCGACGAGCCGGTGACCGACAGCCCTCTCGGTGGCGACTTCGCTGTGCACCCGACGAAGCCGTGGGTCTTCATGACGAAGGATCGGGATGGCGATCGGCAGTGCGATCTCCTCCTCATCGACGTCTCGACCAATGCGGCGCGCACGTTGGCCGAGCAGATCGGTTGTGTCCATTCCCTCAAGACCTACCGCGAGGCCTCGGCGATCGCTGCGACGACGACCGCCGACAGCCTTCGGCTGCTGCAGATCTCGATCGACGGGAACACCCGAGTGCTCCACGAAACGGATCAGCAGATGGCGAGTCTGGCGGTCTCCGACCGACATGGCCGCGCCTTCATCTCCGTCGGCCGACGCACGACCGCACTTCTCTCCGTCGACGTCGAGACCGGCGAGGTGCAGACGTGGATCGAACCGGGGGTCTCTCGCCAGGGCGCCCTCGCCGTCGACGAGGAAGCCGGTCTGCTGGCACACGCGCTGAGCGTCGAGGGAGAGCCCGAGCGTCTCGTCATCCGGTCGATCGATTCCGGGAACGTGGTCGCCGAGACGACCGTTCCGGGAGACGTCGGGTTCTTCGTTCAGGACTCGGGTTACCTGGCGTGGGCCGATCCGGAGACCGTCGTCGTATCGATCGGCAATCGAGGGATCTGCACGCTGCGTACCTACGATCTGGGCACCGACTCCTGGTCCGAATCACTCGTCAACGGCGTCGCCGAGTACTTGGCGCGAACCTCGAACGGCGTCCTCTTCTCGGCGAGCAGCCACACCTTCTCGAACAGCCTTCACCGGTTCCTCGATGGGCGGGTCGAGACGCTCACCGAGCCGAAACGGCAGACGGACACCGTTCCGGAGAGCGTCACCTTCACGTCCTTCGACGGAGAGGAGATCCAGGGGTGGCTCACTCGGGCTGACGACGAGGCCGAACGATTGGCCGTCGTCTGCCACGGCGGCCCCACGTACGCAGACGTGAACATGTGGGGGAGCACCGGTGGCTTCATCGCGCTCCTTCGCATGATGGGCTTCCACGTCTTCCAGCCGAACTTCCGCGGGAGCACGAGCTTCGGTGCGCGGTTCATGAACCTGAACGTCGGAGACATCGGAGGTGCGGACCTCCAGGACGTCCTCTGTGCCGCGCGTGAGATCTCCCGCCGGCTCGGGATCGAGACGAAGCCGATCATCATGGGCGCCTCGTACGGCGGATACCTCACCCTGCTGGCGATGACGACGCAGCCGGACGAGTGGGGCGGAGGCGTCGCGGTGGTCCCGGTCGCCGACTTGAAGCACAGCTACGAACTGGCGGACAGCCACTACAAGCGGTTCACCGAGCACTTCCTCGATGGAACCCCGGAGGAGAAGCCGGACCTCTACCGGGAGCGGTCTCCGATCACGCACATCGAAGGGCTTCGTGGCCCGCTCCTCGTCTACGCCGGAGAGAGCGACCCGGCGGCGGCCTTCGCCCCCGTGAAGTGCTTCGTCGACCGGGCCGAGGAGCTCGGCAAGGAGGTCACCTTCCTGAGCACTCGAGGTGGTCATGGAATCGGCGACAAGAAGACGGGAGAACTCCTCTACGAGGGCGTCCACGTCTTCCTCGAACGTATCGTGGCCGAAGCGGCCTAGAAGTCGCCTGGATTCGGCCTCGGCGGCGCAACGGTCCTGCCGTCCCAGATCGGAATGGACTCTCATCAGCGTCCTTCATCAGATGCACACACGCTCGCGCTAGGCTACGCCCCGAGGAGGCGAGCGGAGGATGGACGTCCGATTCGAGCCGTGCGGGCCGGAGAAACTCACGGAGATCGTCTGCTGTCCCGGCGGACTGGAACTCAGCGGGAAGCGCTTCCGCGGAGACCTCTCGGAGACCTTCACATGGCGACTTCGGATGATCGAACTCGGAATGAGGGGCTTGATTGCCTCCTGCGAAGACGGCCCCCGTGGATTCGCAGAGTACATGCCGGCGGAGACGGCACCGCTGGCGATCGAAGCGCCGGGCGCCGCGGTGCTCCTGTGCTATCACTGGGCCGGAACCGCCGCGGACGATCCCGAACACCTGGCCTGCGAACAGACGCTGATCGACCGCGTCATCGCGGAGACGCGGGGCGCCTTCACCGGGCTCGTCACCCAAGGATGGGACCACGAGAACCACTTCCCGATCGCACTGTTGAAGGAGCTTGGCTTCCGCGAAGTCGCCCGCCGGGATCAGATCGCCCTGATGTGGCTTCCGTTCCGCGACGATGCGGTGCAGCCGAGCTACTCACCTGCCGCCCGCACGCCGCGCAACCTCGCGTCCGAGGGACTCCTCGCCATTGATGCCGCCTTCTCTGCGCGGTGTCCGTACAGCATCGACGGGGAGGGCCGCCTGCAGGACGCGGTGGCGACGCACCCTCTCGCCGAACGAATCCGCCTCAAGCTTCACCGGATCGATACCCGAGAAGAAGCACTCGCCCACGCCGTCTCGCCCTTCGACTGGGCTTGGATCTTCTTCAACGGTGAGGAGATCAACCTCTTCGAGTTTCGAGGAGAGCGCCTCGCCGAAGAGATCACTCGCCGAATCGAACGGCTTGACCCCGTCTAGACGACCCTGTCGCATCTCATGGAGACTCTCGTCGATAGCGCTCGCGGAACCGCCTCTACCCGACGTCGCCTACTCGGTCCCGTCCTGCTCGCGCATTCACCGTGAAGAGCATCGCCCCGCCGACCAGCAGGAACGCGATGATGGCGAAAAGCGCGTAACGGTGGGCCATCTGCTCGGCCAGCACCGCTTCTTGTCCACCGCGCTCCAGAACCCGTGCGACGTGGAAGACGATCGCGCCGAAGATGGCAGGCCCGACGGCCGACGAGGTCCGTCCGGCGATGGCGAAGAACCCGTAGAACTCGGCGCTTCGCCCCTGCGGCGCAAGGAGCCCGACCGTAGCGCGACTGACCGACTGCACCGCGGTCAGCGTGAATCCGGCGATGGCGCCGATCACGTAGAAGGCGATCACGGACTGTGCGAAGAAGAGCCAGAGGACGGCACCGACAAGCCCGATCAACGAAGTGAACAGCACGGCCCGTACGCCAATCCGGCCGACCAGAAGGCCGGGGAGGAACGCTCCGGGGACACTGGCAACCTGAACGAGAATCATGAAGATGATCAGCTGCTCCTGCCCGAGGCCGAAGAGGGTCATCCCGAGGATGGCGCCGAAGAGGAGCGTGATCAGGATTCCCTCGTTGTAGAGCAAGTAGGCGAGGAGGAACTTTCCAAACTCCTTGTGCTCGCGCGCGGCGAGGACCGTCTGCCAGAGCCGCCGGAACGGGAGGATCACCAAGTCTCTCCCGCGTGGGAGCGGCCGCTTCTCTGCCCGTTCGGTCACCCACCGGAACATCGGGATCGCGAAGGCGGCGAAGTAGAGGGCGGTGAAAACGAAGGCTCCCCGAACGATGAACGTTCCCCCGATGGTCTGACGCGCGACCAGCACGATGAGGAGGCAGAGGATCCCTCCCGCCGAGCCGACCGCCCAACCGTTCCCCGAGACCCGTCCGATCTCGCTCTCTCCCGCAATCTCGGGAAGGAACGAGTTGTAGAAGACCTGACCGCTACGGTACCCGACCTCAGCGAGGACGAACAGAACGATGCCGAGGAGGATCGCCCCTTCGGTGACGAAGAAGAGCGACGCCGTGAAGACGCACGCCATCGTCGTAAACAGCAGAAGAAACCGCCGCTTGCCCCCCGAAGCGTCGGCGACGGCGCCGAGGATCGGGGCAAGGACGGCCACGATCGCCGTCGCCGTCGTCCCCGCGATCCCCCAGTAGAAGGATCCGAGGGTTCCGCCGACCACCGCTTCCTTGAAGTAGGTCGCGTAGACGGTCAGCAGCACAACAGCTGCGTACGCCGAGTTGCCCGCGTCGTACAGATACCAAGCCCACCGCTCTCGCCGGTTCGCCCGCCCGCTCGTCATCTCCCAGTCCCCCTCCCCCGCTCCCACGGGTAGACAGCCGCCTCCGCGGCGGACTCTCGGATCACTTCGTCCCTCGATAGCACCCCACGCCGCTCCTCAGGAAGCAACTCGGCGATTCTCTCCATCATCACTCGACCGACACGATCGATCTCCTCACGACCGGCGCGCCCGCTCGGAACCCCCTCGAACGGACCGAACGCCACTCCGATCCGAACCGTGATCCGAGCCCTGCGAAACCGCAGAAGGTTCGAGAAGAGGTCGGTCACACCGTCGAGACCGACTGGGACCACGCAAGCGCCGGTTCGAGTGGCGAGGTAGGCAGCCCCCGGCCTCGGCGGTCGAAGAACGTCGGCCCAACTCCCACCTTCGGGGAAGATCCCGAGGATTCCACCGGCCTTCAGCGTCTCCTCGGCCGCTCGGAGCGCCTCGCGAGACGACCCGCCCCGTCGGACGCGCATCGTCCCCCAGAGCCGGGTCAACCACTTCACACCGGTCGGCGCGTTCGGCAGGCGGGATCCTCCGATGAAGTCAAGCGGCCACGGCATTGCACGAATGACGATGACCGGATCGGCGAAGTGGAAATGATTGGCGACCACGAGTGTCGGCCCCGAGTCAGGGAGGTTCTCCGCTCCTTCGATCGTGAGCTTCGAAAGGAGCGCAAGACCTACTCGGATCAACGTACGCAGGATCACTCGGATGACGCGGTGCCTCGGTTTCCAGCGTTGCGCGCCCATGGCGACATGATACCTGCGAGCGCTCCGCGTCACGAAGCCTCGTGCTTCAGGGTCCCGTCTCCTATACTCACCGATCATGAAACGACGGGTGATTGCGGCAGCAGTGTTGGCCGTCGCCCTCACGGGCATCGTCGTGCATCTCGCCCCAGGATGTACCAGCTTCGCCGTCTACTCCGATCGGACCCTCTACGGGGCGAACTTCGACTACCCACCGAACGCGATCCGTTTCTCCATCGAGGAACACGACACCGGAGCCGTCTTCCTCGGCGCGTTCCGAAACGGTGCGACCTACGCGTTGACGACCGGCCTCAACGCGCAAGGGATCTTCGCAGCGAACCAGATGGTCTTCCCGGATCAGGCCGCCGTCGGAACCCGAGCGGCCGACGAGCTCTTCTTCTGGGAGGCCTTCGATGGGGGCGTCTTCGAGTGTGCGAACGTCAGCGAGGTTCTCGACTGGATCGGGGAACGTCAGCTCGTCCAGGTCCCGGAGCCGCAGCTGCACAATCTCTACGCCGACACCACAGGAAACGCCATGGTGTTGGAGAGCAGCGGAAGTGGGAACGTGATCACGCCGATCGATGGGGACTTCCTCGTGATGACGAACTTCTACGTGAAGGACTTCGTCGGAACACCCTTGGACGAGATCATAGGATCCGGAGCCAGCCGATACCGGGTTGCCCACCGATACATCTCCAAGAACTTCGAGGCGTTCGACATCGACCACGCCTTCGAGGTGCTCCGGAATGTCGCCATGACGGAGGGGAGCTTCCTGACTCGCTACTCCCTCGTCGCCGATCCGGCCGCCTTGGAGATCTACATCGCGCTGGAGCGAGACTTCGAGCACATCTGGCGTGTGTCTCTCGAGGATCGGACGATCTCGACGTATCGAGGATTCGACGAGGAGCACGCGCTGCCGCTCGGCCGTGCCGGCATCACCGGCACGCAACTTCAGCGCTATGCCGTCGCGAGCGCGTCGCCGGAGGAAGCGACCTCAGCCCCCGAGCCTGCCGCCGAAGAGACAGAAGCCAAGGTCGCGGAGGGGGAGGAAGGAGCCGTTCGCTGGCCGATCCTGTCCCTCGCCATCGGCGGACTCCTCGCCCTCACGCTGGCGATGGTTCTGTTGTTCCCGTAGCGCTGCCGGTTTCACGAAGAGAGCCCAACTCGAGAGGTGTACCGAACGGAGGATTCCGATGAACGATGACCGATCCCAAGCGTGGACCAAGCTCTGCGAGTTCACCGGAGAGCAGATGAAGGTGCTCGGCGTTCCCGGCGTTTCGCTCGGCGTGCTCCACAAGGGAGAACTGCAGACGACCGGGTTCGGCGTCACCAACGCCGATCATCCTCTCCCGGTGACCGACGAGACGTTCCACCAGATCGGCTCGATCACCAAGACGTTCACTGGGACCCTCGCGATGCGCCTGGTCGAGGAAGGGAAGCTCGACCTCGACGCGACCGTCCGGACCTACCTGCCGAAGTTCAAGGTCGCCGACGAAGCGGCGAGCGCACAGGCAACCGTCCGTCACCTGATGACACACACCGGAGGATGGGTCGGTGACTTCTTCCAGGATACCGGATCGGGAAGCGACGCCTTGGAGACATACGTGGCGGAGATGGCCGACTTGGAACAGCTTGCGCCGCTCGGGGCGCATTGGTCGTACAACAACGCCGGCTTCGCCGTCTTGGGGCGGATTCTGGAGGTCGTCACCGGGAAGGCCTACGCCAACGTGCTGCGAGAGATGCTCCTCGAACCCCTCGGGCTGACCTCGACGCACTTCGACGCGGATCCGGTCATCACCCAGCGGTTCGTCGTCGGGCATCGTGCGACGCCGACGGGCCCGATCGTACTTCCTGCCTGGTCTTTGCCAGGCTTCGTCCGCCCGATGGGCGCGCTCATCTGCACCGTGAAGGACCTCCTGCGCTACGCCGCCTTCCACCTCGGAGACGGAACGACGTCCGATGGAGAGCAGCTCCTCGGCAAGCCGTTCCTCGACCAGATGCAGGCACCCCATGCCAACGTTTGGGGCGACGCGCACTGGGGATTGACCTGGTCGGTCGACCACTCGCCGCCCGTCCGCCGCTTCGCCCACGGTGGAGGGACGACGGGGCAGATCACTCAGCTGACCTTCGTTCCTGAACACGGTTTGGCGGTTGCGGTCCTGACGAATGCCGACCAAGGCTCCCTCCTCGTTCGGGACGTCACCGAACGCGCGCTGGAGGAGTACTGCGGCACGAAGGTCGAGCGGCCCAAGGCGATCAAGTCGACAGAGGCGGAGCTGGCGCAGTACGTCGGCCGGTACGAACGTCCCTTCAGCGAGTTGGAGATCGGGATGCTCGGGGGACGGCTGATCGGCCAGATCAAGTTCAAGCAGGCCTTCCCTACGCCCGACTCTCCTCCGCCTCCGTCCCCTCCGCCGATGACGTTGGGACGTTGCGCCGAGGATCGTCTCCTCGTGATGGACGGGAGGTACGTCGACGTCACGGCGGATGCCATCCGAAACGACGACGGCTCGATCGGTTGGCTCCGCATCAGCGGCCGCCTTCAGCGGCGCACGTCGTAGCCGTCCCGGAGCCGTTCGAGGGGAGCGCAACAGCTCCCCTCACCCGTGCATCGGTGGACCGCCGGGGCGGATTCTCGGACCCATAGACACTTCTCACCCAACCATGTTGCATCTTGTCATACTCTGCGGCTTCTCGTATGCTCCTTCTCAGGAGGTGATGTGAATGTCTCATCGTTTCACGCTGATCGCGGGGGTGCTCCTGGGAGTTCTCTTGCTGGCCAATCTGGTCGTTGCCGCGAGGCCTGCAGCGGAGTTCGATCCGGGCATATCGGGAGCGGCACGCGGGGGCGGCGAGTACTACATCGCACGAGTCACGGAGTCGAGTTGCGTCACCCACACGGAGACGCGGTTGGAGCAGCTCGAGCGACGCGCCTCGTACACCGCCACGACGAACGTCCTGACCATGGGCACCCTTGCCGGCACGGGGAGCTTGGCGATGGCGAGCCTCGTCAAGACCGCTGGAACCGTGTACACAGCGATCGCGACGGCTCGGCCAAGGACCACAACGACTTGCACCACGACCTGGCGACGTGAGGTCCGTTGGCGGTCCTTCGGAGGCGGCGGAGG